>JGI24159J19872_10003020_pt1 | contig 20599 bp, 19 predicted proteins | sample Ectturendosymbi4_FD_19872 | JGI IMG/M metagenome (IMG submission 19872) | reverse complement strand
CTGGACGCAGACGATAACCCAGATTCCCACCAAAACCTAATTATTACTTTTTTAGCCCATTTGCAATGTTCCTTGAAATTTGCATGCAAATTTATTCCGTGGAATTTGCATTAAGTCGACAAACTAACAAACAAAAAGTATGTAAAAACAATTAATCTCCTTGCGAAGGTAATAAAATTTTTGTAAAATATCAAGCTCAAGGGGGGGGGTTAACCCCAAACCCCCCCATTTGCGTACGCCCTTGGGCTAAGTGGTGACGGAAGTGAATTTTGGGCCACTGTGACAGTGCTTCCCCCAATTAAGGGATATGGAGTGCGGCTGATACGGCTCTGTTCACACTAAACATACTTAAACTTCGTCAAGCGAACAACAAATCATAAAATATTTAAAAAAGCCTGTTTTGCTGTTGCAATGTTTCAATTAATTCAACAGCGGCGTTTCATCAAGACGGACGACAGGAAGAGACGAAGCCAAACAATCAATGCTGTTCATTTTCATTTCATTTCTGAAACAAAGTAAAATTCCCTTTTTTGTGAAGAGAGATATACTTCACTTTTATCACTGACCTTCCCAATTTTAGGCCACTTCAATTTTTTGATCTATTGCGTTTGAAACCCCTCGGCTGAAGTAGTACTTGTAACAGTAGTGTGTATTAAATACCTCATATTTTTAATTTTGAACTACACCACACGCAAAAAAATAGTTTGCAAATTGTTAGGGCAAAGAAGAAAAATCAGGCAGATAGGTAAAATTAACACGCTAATTTTTGGCACTTCGCTTTCGCTTCTAACTAAAACTTATGGAAAATATGAAGTCATGAATTGTTTTCTCCTGGAGACTGAGCAACTAGTAGTAGATTTACGACAGTGTTATAAAACATAGAAATTATAAAATCGTTGATATTCTGTCTATAGGTCCCATTTTTTCGACTGCTTCCTCCAAAAGGCCAGTTTTTGATCTTTTCTACGGATACGTTGCGAGAATTCAACTTGCATCCGACATCTAAATCCATGGCTAACAAGCTGGGGAGATATTGCACTATGGGGCATCAAGAAACTACACAGCGACAAATGAGTCTTGCTGTATGTTAGTACAGTTACTGTAAGTGCATTTTTACAGCTGCGTTACAACCAAAAACTGGTCCAAAAATCGCCATCCACCAAATGCAAATTTTTTTTCGCTAAAGAAATCGAAAGCCAGTCAAATTTGGCGGAATTTAGCACATCTGGCAACACTGCTCCCACCAAGAGCTATGTCATCTCACACGGAGAACACATAGTCTTATGAAGTCATCAGGCAGACCACGTGAAAAAAGCGCTGAATGAACATAACTATATTTACAACTACATGAATATGTGCAGGGCCAGAACCAACTGATCTTTTCGGGGGGGTAAAATGATGTAAGCTTGTAGCTGTACCTAACAAATACATATGTTTTTGAAAATTTAGGGGGTTGCAATTGCCCCCTCTGGTTGCGGGCCTGAATATGTGTATTATTAAATTCCACCAGCTCAATTACAATTGATCGAACTGTGTTCAAAACTGCCGGAAAAATTGACTAATACTTTCTTAAAGTGTTTCTGAAGGATATACTTTCCTTAACTATGGTGAAGAGTTAGTTCAGCCAATTTCAAAATTCTGAATCCAGTTGAATGCATGTCAATTTGTGCCACGCAAACCGCAGTCTTTTTAGTACAAGAGACACATACACCTTTGCCATGGCCACAAAGTGCAATTTTCAGCATGTTCGATTCACTGTATCAGATTTTGTTTCAACGAGCTTTTCGAATTTTGCATTTCACATTTTTTAGACTTGAGTTAAACGTGACATTGAGACCCCTTGCTCTTCCAGCAAACTAGGAAAAAGAAAACTGCCTAAAACTTTCCACTGACTCGCGTGCATCCAGTTTTTTTATTATTATTTACAACTAGGGAACAGTCTTAGCACCAGTATTATGAATCGATAGGATTTTAGCTCAGCGATGTCCAACCCGTGGCGCGCATGCGGCCCAGTGGAGCGTTTTGTGCGGGGCCCAGTTTAGGTTTCCGCTGTAGTAAAAGTATCCTACATACTGACAACCTGCACTAGCTTCGATAATCTTGAATTTGACATTTTTAATGCAGGTGGTTCTCTCAGTGACACTTTATCATGTCTGTTACCACTGCAGTTAGGATTCCACTCAGTAAATTTTTTTTTAATTAAGCAAAATTTAGTTTGCTAAGATCAAAGTAAGCAATTCAATGTGTGGCCCTCAACAATATGTCATTCATTGTGCGGCCCTGGTCAAGACAGTGACATACTTTTTGACTCATTAAGCCATTCGGGTTGGACATAGCTGCTTTTGCTTGTCAATAAATTCAAGCTAAAATTACCTTCCAAAAATAAAAAAAAACTAACACCACCACAAGCACAGTTGTTTGACTCCTGTCTATATTTTACACAAACAACTGACCGATACGAATGAAACACGAAAACAAACGCTCAGAAACATAAAAAACAAACACGCACACGCATCACACAGTGCATTCACAACGGGATTGAACCAAGCGAAGCGTCGCGCGCGCGTCAGTCACTGCGCATGCGCGACGGTTGGAACCGCTTTGAGCGAAGATGGCAACGTACAATGGCGCATAAATATACGTATGATTCTGCATGTTAACCTCTTCCTCCTTTAATGACGCGATGCGGACCGAGAGTTTGTAACTGCGCGGAACAGAAGGGCATGCCAAAGTTCATTTTTTCGCTCGCTCCCACGACACAACACGGCCGCTTTTTTCCGTGCGGAAAGACGGTGGGTGGAGCCAGACTGCTTTTGTGCAGAAAATGTAAATTACAACCGGACGGCGCTAAAGTTTTCATTTGAAAAGGTCCATCAGGCCAAAACACCATTCGCCCTGAATTGAAAAAGAGGCGGTTTACAGCAAAGTACAAACCAGACAGTGCCCGGCAGTGTCTGGGTGGAAAACTGGAGTATCAAGAACGCCATCCGGAAACGGCAAAAAGAGCAGCTATTCATCCGGTACCCCGCGCGCGAGAACAGGCAGCCGGTCAGACTGCGGCTGAGGGCGCGTCTGCTGAGCCGCAGTGCGACTGGTCGCGAGCAGGGAGGTAAACATTGCGCAGTTAACAATCGCCACCACAGTTGAACCCAAGCGCAGCCCGGTGTTGATCGTCGTACGATGCAAGCTTATCGAGCGCGGGCTCGCTTGGCGGGCGCAAAGACCACAGTGCTGCGGCGTTTCGCCGTTTCAAAAGCAGTGCTGTTCAAGATGCGCTCTGACGCGAATCTGCGCCGAGCAACGTTCGTCCGAACACGCGCCAGAAGCGGCCGAGATCGGCGTCGCGAAGTGTCGGGCAGCGTGAAAATCGGCAGAATGAATACAGTCCCAGCCTGCTGGTCACCGGGTGGTTTCCGAGCGGGCGTGCTCGACGACTGTCAGCGATAACATTTGTGCGTTGAAAGGCGTTCGGTTTGTCCTCTGCAAAGTGACTCTACCCGGTGAGTAGTCAACCGGAAATGACAGCGCCAGTTTGGGAGTCGCTGCTTCACAGGTATGTATTTGCTTTGTGGGCAAAGCGTAAAACAAAGACAATTCGGTCGGTGTTGACGCGACAGTACAACACAGCATTATTATCCGAAAGATATCTGTGTTGTAGGACATATGGCTGAGATTGAGATGCACTGAAACCGTGGCTATAAGTTACACCATCCCACGCGTTGTGCGACAGCGCGGCATGCGACATTTCGTTCCCCAGCGGTTTGTGGCTGTCGAACAGCACGCACTTTTTCGTCCTGCTCCGATATCTGATGCATGTCACCTTCGCGACGGAGAAAAGCTTTGCGAGGTTTCTGCGCGAGGGAAGCCGTCCACGGGCCGGGCTGCCGCGCACCCGGATTTCTTGAAGAAAACACCAACACTTACTTAGAGATATTCGAAATAGATGAAAAACAGGGATGGAATACAAACACAAAGGACGCAAAGCACAATTGAACTCAAGTAAAAAAAAAGAAAAACGTTAATTCCAGTTTGCTGAGGCGCAGCAGAAAAATCGTGAAACAAACAAAAAAACAGCAACACAAACGTCGAAACGTCCAAAAGCACCGTCGAGTTGTAGCAAAAGCACAGCAGGTGTGACGCGGAAAAAGCGTCTTACCGGAGTTGTCACGCATAGAACCGGCAAAGGAAAGAATGTTCGTGGTGATATCACAGCGGTTGATGGGTAAAGCCATCTGATACGTGTGTGTGGAATAGAGTTGATGTGCGCAAGGAGCGAACAAAACAGGTCTCGCACGTCGCCCAATAACTGGCTGAGCGACGTTTAGACAGCTGGAATTGATCGTGAATAACATGCAAGGGTTGGCTACTTCCAACCAACAGACCGACCCACGCCAAACACCCCATCACGATCAGATGCAAAAATTGGAATTGGTTTGGCTTTTAGTATGGGTAGCACCAACGATGTGAAAACGGTGTTTTCAGCCAACACGGCAAAAAAGACACCGGGAACGTTGTTTTTGCACCGGACAGACCCAGCAGTGGACCAAACGTCGGGGCTTTTTAACTCTCGCTTGAGGCGAGGCTAGGAAAGCAACTAACGGGAAACTGCAACTGGTCGCACGCAACGGACAGGCTCGACGAATGTGTGCAGCTAGCAACGGTTGTTCAGGGGAGTGTCGCGCGCGGATTGCACAGGCGGCGAATCCGGATTGAGACGGAAATTCAGATTAGAAGCGAAGCGGGCGAACCTGGTGGGTCCATTTGACGCGAGTATACCAGATTACATTAAAAACGATCCGCTAAGTATCTACGCTGCATTGGAAAAAGAGAAATGCGATCGTGACGTGGACAGAAACAAATGATGCAAACTCACTGATGCTCATGCGATGCACAGGAGTGGAAAATCCGGCAGTTTTTTTCTTGGAAGGTTTTCGGAACAACTTTTGAATTTGTAAACGCAAGGGTTGGAGAAGAGCCAGCCTTTTAAATCCGTTCCAAGAGTGCGTTTCTCTTCTGAATCGACTTAAACCGAGAGTTTTTTGCTTCTTGTAGCTTGGATTTATGTTTCATCCCGACAACATACATGGAGTGAACAGTTCACATGAGTAAATGGCGAGATATCAAGCTTTTAACTTTATCCTGATGATCATTTTGCAGTCAATCTGATTTTGAAGCACTGCAGAAGAACCTTCGACAACGCTGCGGTGTGCGACGCAGCCCGGCTGAACAAGCCGCTCTTTTGACAGGCAATCAAAAGTTAGACGTATGCGATACAGATGTCGCCGACAAAGTCTGGTTCACCATGAAAAGTATTGCGAAAGTACACAGGGGAAAAATCCTGATTTTCATCATCATTTTTTGGACAGATCGGCCGAACTAGCAGCTGGTTTGAGACGGCCAAATCCAGGGGTGGTGTTGTTGACGCAGGCTTTCAATGGCGAGCGAAGACGGAGAAGGAACATTGGAAGGATCGGTAAGCAGCTCTCGTGTCTGGAGAAAAAAGAATTTTCATGTTTTATCGGTCACATTTGCAGTCGCAGTTGAAGTCACACTCCCAAACACCATTCGCTACTATACGGCGGATCAGAAACAAGCCAACACTTCATGGCAGGGTGCCAAACCTTAACTTCTGAGCTGCAAGGGCAAATTTGCGAACTTGCCTTGCCACAAACCGTACCGTTCATCAAGCAGCACAGGGTTACAGAGAAATCAAGCCACCGATGTTTGCTGACAGCTTTTTATCTGCAAGGACGTCGACTGCGTAACACTGCGCGTATGCTTACAGGATTAAGCAGGTCTAGTCCAGTTCGTCGTCGGTTGCTTGACGACGCGGCGAACTCTGCTGGTCTGATACCGGTGTTTCGACAGAAGAGAGTTCTTCCTCTGTCTCGTGTAGATCTTCTAGGAACGTTTGCTGTGCATAGAAACGGACTGGTTAGAGACGTAACCGGTTAGCAACCGTGCACGACCAACGGTTGAAAGGTGAGCGAAAAAATACGTGAAAAACTCAACACTGAAACGTCTAGTTCTAGGTTCGATTACACCATAATGATGAAATGAATTTGAAACAAACGCTTACGAGAAAAAACAATCCGCACACTTGAGGCGAATCGCGATAAAACGGCGCAATGGATTTTTAACAGAGATCCCTTTAGCTTGCTGGTTTCAACCGAACCGCGAAACACGGATTTTCCGCTCGCGGCAAAACCGTCGCATCGATTCGCGGTGCGTAGTATGAAGTGTTTACGCCAATGAGCTCTTTTCTCCGAATTCACGCACGGGTAAAACATATTGCAAGATTTGAATGACTCGCTCATGCAGACGAAACGGTATGTTCTGGTCTGGAACTTTTCAACCAACTTTCGGTGTACCCATTGCAAGTTGCTTAATCTTCACTATCGCAACGCGCCCGTGCTTCAGATAGAAGCTCGCGGGCGAAAAAAGCGCAATGCGTTTCATGAAACTTGCACTTGCGGCAGCGGTGAACGAATCGTGGAAACGAAACACTCACCAGAGAACGTCCTCTGCAAAAGTCGGTCAGCATCCGAGACGAGAAGTCGACGACGTTGTCGACCACTTGTCGCGTCGCTTCCGAGCTGACGATTTCAACGACGGCGCTGATCATGTTGAACATCATCACGACCTGCGATCCACATGCATATAAGTAGCCTGCTTGCTGGCAGCGAGCTGCGCCGCCTATCGTTAAGGAAGAGGAAGGATGGTGGAGGAGTGGGCCTCAGCTGATGTATATCCGGAAGACAGAAATCGACAGTCGCCCTCGTTTTGCCCAACCCTTCCGACGCCGAAAATGGCTCTAAACCAGGGGTTCCCAACCTGGGGTACATTTGCTTATCTGAAGGGGTACATTTAAGGTTAGGAATAGAAAGGAAAAATGTACTTATATATTATTTGTTTCCAAATATTCTAACATATAAAAGTTCTATTAAAAATTCAGTGGATTTGTTATTTTACTCAGCCTTTTTAGTTTTTGTCATAAGAAATTTTAGGGGTGCATGCTCATCTGTCGAAATTATGAAGGGGTACATGGTCAGAGAAAGGTTGGGAACCCTTGCTCTAAACCAGGGGCGACGAACATGCGGCCCACAAAAGAATTTCGTGCGGCCCGCGAAGCATTCAGGCGAGACCAGCAGTTATTACTTTCGTTTGTTGTTTGTTCCTGTTGATGAACAATTTTTTTCGTTTTTAACAGGTTTCATAGTATGACTAAAAAGTTGTGCGGCCCGCTTACACAGCGGTAACTGACAAAGTGGCCCGCGATAGCAAATAGATTCGTCACCCCTGCTCTAAACGAACCAAAACCACTGCGCGGTAATATCAGGCGCCCCGAATACTGCAGTAGCAGTTACCACTGCATGAGATAGATGGTTTCAGAAAAAGTATGGTGTAAAAATGCAAGTCAACAACAATATCTTCACAGCTTTCTATACAAAGAGGAACTCAGACTCACCGGGAAAACTTCCGGGTGGCGCGACGGCGAAGTCTCCACCAGGCCTTTCACGCAGTTGCAGAACCGATGGGCGAATCCCTGGAAATGTGTGAAGGTGGTGTTTGCCATGTAGCGCGTCATTGTTGTGCGGAAGACCGGCTCCATCTCAATAGGCGGCATCTGAATGACGTAACGCGTGCGTCAGTCGGCTTGCTGTCGCACGTGAGCTACACGTCACTGGTGCAGAACCCGACTAANCAAGTGCAACGGATNAGCCAAACAACCACTCGTGTAACATTACTTCGACGCGCGATACGAAATGATGAAAACAACAATATGCACTGATTGTTTCTGGTAATATGAAAGGCAGACACATGGTGCTATCACAGNCCACGCGGTTTTAAGTTAATAATTTTTTCTNCTGAATGTTTTTATTGCAATACGCCTCTTCTGCAAACTCCGGGAACTCGCCCGCGTTACACTCGAACCGCCTAAATTCACATGAAATGATCGAATGTTTCAAAAATTATACCTTGCCATGTTCGCAGCTGTTAAAAAATCAACCAAATCTAGAAATGCCAACTTTTATGACTTCACCGCAACGTGGTAGAATCAACATCTGCATATATCGCGCCGCCATGCGTAACAGTCCTAGCGTCAACGTAACCTCCCCAAAAGCACGCCCGGCACACTTCATTTCATAGCACGTCACGAGAAACGTTTGCAACTCACGTCAACAGATTTGACGATGTCATCACCCTTCTGACACAGCACCAGCACCAGTTTTTCGATCAGCTTTTCTTCGTCGAAAGGCTCGGCCGGTTCGCCGGGGGGTGCGTCTTCGCGGGGCACGGTCGCGTCGAAAAGGTTCGCGACGCTCGTCGATGGATGGTCGCCGTTCGCGTCGAATATCGGTCGTTGCTGCAGAAAGCACGTCGTTTACCGGATGTCTGTTAATGCGGTTTGTTCAAAGGCGAAAAATCACGAATTAAGATCAGAAAAAAACGTAAGACGCTTTAAACGCGGTTTTCGCAATTTAATGGAAAAAACAATCAAACCGTTTACATCGCCAGAAACTTATTACCACCGAAAAATTAAATACATTTATAAATAAAACCGCGAGGAACAACGCACCCGATAGAAATACTGGCTGTCGACGGCGCTTCCGTTCGACAACAAATGCTCCGTCGTTGGACAAAATTCTTCGTCGGACAAAATGCTCGGCTCCCTCGCGTGAAGATGGCGGACCGGAACAGGGGGGTGAACATGGCGGACGGGAGCAGGGGGGGAAGAGCTGCCATCCGGCACATTATCGACAAAGGTGCCCGCGTCAACAACGTCTTCGCTTGCCGCGGGACGACTGTCGGGTCTGGCTTCCAGTTTCTTCTTCGTGTCGGGCGATCTCTTGCCGCGCACAAGTCTGTGCCGGTTGTTTTTGCTGTATGGGGAGTCCAAGGATCCGGTCGCGGTGTGGTGGGTGTGACGACGTGTCAGTGGTCTGCAGCGATATTGTGAAACGTGCGTTAACTCTTCAGTTCAGGTGCGCATGCTGGGAAATGCCAGTGGAGATGTCGAGGTTCATTTGGTCGAACAGTGGAACATTTCAAGAAAAGGAGCCACGCTTTTGAGCCTCGTCCGCTCCAAACAGATACCCGCGCTACTGAAGAAATTTCTCCAAGCAATTTAATGCTTTTCGCTTTTAAGTCGTGATGACATAGTCCCTAACAGCATGGCGCCCAAATTCTTCAAAGTTTAAAGCAAGGCCAAAACAAGCTAACTAGGCGCAAATACTGCGGATGATAGAGACCCAGCTTGGGGAACCTCGTTCGTGGAAGTAACTAACTGAACTCACTGGGGCATCTTTGTCGCGAGTACACGTCCAGCAACGCGAGTGGATTGTTTCTGATGCATCATGTTGCGGTAGGCGTTCATAGCGGGCTGCCCCTCGTCGGTGTGAACGCGGAAGGAGCCACATGACGAATGAACGGGAGCTCTGCTCGACCGCGAGGAGTCGCGCCGGAGCACCACCGGGTCGGATTGGGTGGCCTGCGTCGAAAATCAACCATTTGACTTTTGGTCTCGGGTTCATGTTGCCAATGGCTACTTATGTGCTTCGCGAAGCAAATAATGTCCTCGACGGTCGCCGCAACGAGCGGTAAGTGGACTTTTCGGGGGTGAAACAACTGCTATCACAAGCGCTCCAGGTTCGATGACGAAGTTTTTGTGCGAAGCGCGTTGCAAGGCATGCGAAAGCACGCCGTGACGTAAGCTTTTTGCAATTACATGTCGCACCGGGCGTTCGTTAGAAGGCAATCCTCCGCGCAAGTAACACAAAGAAAGGTCAAATGGATGCATGGGGGGGGATCATCGATCGCAGCTGCGACCTGCGCACTGCCTCAATTCTCCTTGAGTGGCTCGGGAACTCTGCGGGGATTAACGCCCGTCAGCTACAGTGACGTAAGAGCGCGATTCCCGTCGCGACGATGAGATAAAGAAATAATAGCAAGCGCGAAGCAGCACAAAGTCGCAGTCGGGTCACCTTCGCGAAGCTTCGGTAATCTTCGGAAGACATGGACGACTCTGGTGTGGCGAGTCGGCTTCCCGGTGTCGACCTGAACAAAAAATCGCAGTTGAGTGACGATGGTTGCGCAGAAATTATCGCAGAATAACGACACGCTGGCATCATCCATTCAATTATCACGGTGCAAAAGAAAAGACTCGTTAGACGTCCGTAAAGATGACACATTAGACCTTGTTTTTTTTTTTTGGGGGGGGCAACACACTGAAACTTAAACCTGGAGCGTTTTTTTTCTCAAGCAATTCGCGGTTTACGAACGCTGGCCGTTGCGTAAATTTAAAGAAACGTTCTGACATTTTCGTACAAACGGAAGCGGTTCGGATGCTTCCCACGAGAACCAGGGTTGGGAATTTTTAAAAACTTGATGAAGTAGGCATCGCTTGCTCGGCGTTGGCTACTTTGCATCTTAATATCATAAGCAGTAAAACTGTCTCAAACGACAAAAGATGCTTTTTCTCCACAAATCTGTGAAACTGCAATTCAATATTTCTATGACCTAACAACAGCCTGTTTTTGCGATAAAAAGTTAAAAATTAAGTGGTAGTACGCGCTGGAAAAGGTGTGCAGTTCATGAAGTTCATGAAAAAAGCAAGCTGACATTGAGAAGTTTTAATACTTTCGTCCCAGGTTGGACAAACGAAACAGAGATGAAGCGAAACACTGCCAACTGCACATTCAAACGTTTTGCTGTTTACGATTTATAGGATGACCCAGCAGACAGAACATTTTAAAGGTACCCGAATGCCACGAGCTCATGGCATGTTCCAAGAAAATTGAAAACGTCCGAAAAGTGCAAGGGCACCAACATATTCTAATTATTACGCGAAGTTTTACGGCAGAACATGAAACATGCAAAGCGCAATGACAAAACAACACCAGTCAGAAAACAAGTTACCATAAGCGGGCGGCGTAGCGCCATTTGCTGCAGAGTTTGCGAAGACCCATAGTTCCGAAGTGTCAGTCAAAACTCTTTGTATTCGAAATACTTTCAACTTTGACGAATCAGAAGCAAACCTCAACCTAGTCTACAACAGGTGATGTCAACCCGCCTACAGCAGCAACAGGGATGAATTACAAGGAGACAAAGACGACAACACAGCTTCACTGCAACGGGCTGGAAGCGGCCTCAGGCTTGAGCTACAAACACACAAATGACCACGGGCGACCTGTCGTCGGGCTTTATAGCAACGCAGCGCTGGTAAACAAGAAGCGCATTGATCAGTTCGACAGCGGTCACCCGTCTGCGTGCTCATGATTATTTCAGAAATCGATGTCGATAATTGGAAAACAGTTCGCCTACACTCTTGCAGACCAGGTGTGCTGGCTGGACAGCACACCGAGAAATAAAGCACCGAATCAGTGAGAGCTCGGGTTGTGCGATCAACAGTGTTCACAAAGATGCTAGCGGCGCAAAACAACAACTGCCTACTCCTCATATTGAGTCAATATCTACACGCAATGAGCAGAGGAACAGCACTGAGCTGCTGGCGCAAGCGCTTGAAGGAATATCCGCCCGTCCTGAGCGGAAATGCTGCGAACACAAGCGCACGGTTACTGTGGTCTTTCTGGTTTGGGCACCAGTTCACTTTCGGCGTTCACATCCAAGCAAGTTACACTCACACGTCCAGAGGTCAGATACGCACAAATTATGCCGTAATTAGCCCGGTTTCGACGTTTTCCTTTTCGAACCTGAAGCTCCACTATGCATTATTCATTCTCGTGGTCTGTCACTAACGTTTGAAAGAACTGCAGAAACCTTACCTACCATAAACTGCTAAAGCGCATACGGCAGGTCACCAGATTCGATATAACGTGTGCAAGTGAACTGTTCTCAACAATTTAAATAGATTAGATTCAAAGAACGACGAGCTCACACAAAACCACCACACGATCTTTCCTCCATGGTCGTAATGCGAAAGATATGAACTTGAAAATAATGCAACAATCAAAACGCCATTCATCTGCGGACTGTTGCTTCGCTCCTCGGACGCGATTCTACTGCTTGCGAACATAGCAATGGCAACGAAAGCAAACGTTATATAACGCTTGCCGGAGTGCCTTTCTCCTTTTCCAGAGGGATATGAAGCACGACAGCGTTCTTTCGCGAAAGAGATTAAGCGCAACTCCATGCACGGGGCATTCGACGACACGCAAGCAGCACATCACGCGTAAACAAAGCAGTCCACGCATGCTGAGCAGTCGCTTAGCAACGCAGAACAGCAAAGGGCACAGCGGGACGCCACAACACAACAACTCGACGTCTTTGTTTACCTATTTTCAATGGCCCAGCGATGACGCCTCCTGCACAAGCATGCAGCAAATTAAACGAGTGGGTGACTGTATGCAATGCATTAAACGGTCCGGCTGCAATCTGCTGAGCGGTGGCGGGAGCCACGCATTAGCACGGGAACTGCGTTTATTCGATCGATGGTGCATGAAAACAAGTAAGGAATCGCGTTCGAGCAACTTGCAGCGGAGAAGAAACGCTACTGCTCCAAGGAAACAAGTGCGATATCCCAACGGGCGCACTTTCAGTGCGAGGTCCCTCTAGCTGAAGAAATTATTTGCATTCTGACGCGGTTATCATCCGGCAGGGGTCGTACGAGATCGCAGACGCGCCACTGAAAGGAACACCGGGTTTGCAGCAAAGACCAGCACAGCAGCATATTTTCACGTAAAACCTTCCAACAAAAATAGGGAGGAGCAAGGGTGCGCTAGGCTTTCACACTAAACGCATAATACATTAAAAAAAAACAATACTTACAAGCTCTGTATGTAACGGTTGTACTTCTCACAAATGCGCCTCAAACTGGCGTTGATCTCTTCGTAGATCTTTTGCTTCTCGTCGGATGAAAGGCGATCGATGTCGACCGACGACAAAGACAAGGACCCGCGATGATGGTAGGGCGTCACCTGCAGGAGACAATCGCTACGTCAGCTTTGAGAACAAGCCTGTTTGTAGAACTGCAGCAGGCACAAGACGGCAACCGCAGAACGAATAAAACGCTTGTGCTGGCCATGTACAAGCTGCTGAACACAAACTTTAACCAGCGGGTGACTTTTTTCATCTTAATGCTACTTTAGGCACGTACATACTGGACATGCCAATCATCGCCCTCCGGGTGTACGAAACGCCTCGCATGTCTGATTATTGCATATTTGCGAAAAATCGACTTTGCTCAACTGACTGACGATCTCGCGTGACGAGTCGATCAATCGCCACGACAGCGACATCCAGTGACCACCGCGTGGGCGAGCGACAGCATCCCACAAAAAAACGTGGACGTGACCCTGTAAAAAATGTGGTTTCACCAACCTGTTCTTTTTCCGCCTCAGCAAAGTTTGGTTGGTGACCGGAAACTCCGTTGAACAACGAGTCATCGCGAGTATCTGTCACGCCGTCGTGCTGGGTTCCTGTCAAGCAAACAACAATGAACCTTTTCATGTATCACACTACAGGGTGGTTCTATCTTGACCAACGCGCCTAAAAACCAGCAGAGCATTTTGGGATTTGAAATTTAAGTGGCACACGCGTTGTATGATACCAGCGGGCCAGCCCTAGCATTCATCCCTTATTGCTTCGCGGGCCAAATATAACTACACTGCGGGACAAATTTAGCCCGCGGGCCAAAGTGCGACACCTGTGCCCAGAGGTGTGAACGACAAAGCAGGTGAAAAAATGTTTGACGTCATTGCTGTAACAGCAACGTGACAAATACGGCGCGCACCGCCGCGATCGCCAGACGGGGAGTTGCAGCGGTCGCGTAAAGTTCAAGCTGCGAGCAGTGCGATTGTTGACTTGTAATCGCGATTCGGTCAAACGGGAGTTCACTTATGCACGCAAGTGACGCCAACTCTTTGAACAAAAAAACAACAAAAACAAACAAGAGCAACACCGCGGCCGCATAGACGCCGAAAGGAGTACCTGGAGCGGCGGCGTCTTGCTCGACGGCGGCGGGCAGCGACGGGAGTGACTGCGAGCGCGACGACTCGGAGCTCGTGGATGATGTGGACGGATGGCGCCGCTTCCAGAACTGCAGCAGACGCTTCAGCTTGCGGCCCGGTTTCTTCTTGTGCGTGAGGTCGAGGTTTCGCGGACGCGACGGACTGGGCGAAGGGGAGACTTTCTTCGCGGCCGGCCTGCGATGGACACGAGGGGCAATTTGTAAACGAAGTCGAGGGATCCGGTAGTGTGTGAGCTGCACGCTTTCTGTTTTCATTGCAAATTGATTAGCAAGAGTTTAACACGGCAATACTTAAGGTATAATCTGTTTCCGGCATGTTTAAAGTTCATTCAGAGCTGCGTCATTGAAAATGATTGCGTCAGAATCTTCAACGTTTCGCAGCAGAAATTTTTCCTACATCGATTTCTTTCAAGCTTCGTAAGCATCCTTGCGCGCGACACGGCAAACAAAGCGAAACAACGAGTCGGATCTGGCAATCGCCTTCTCCGTACCTTGAAGAAGTGACGTCCTCCGAGAAGCGCCGGTCGTGCGAAACCTCGAGCCTCGCGATCCCTGTTCCCAGTCGGACGGATGAGGGCAGACTGTCGGACTTGCATTCCAGATTGCTGTAACGGCAGAACGAGAATTTTGAGCAGACAAAATACGCGGCCGTGGCCAGAAGTGGCCGAAATATTTAAAGCCGCCGAAAGCTAATTTTGACTTCGCGAAACTTCAAAGTTTTTTTCCAACGCCTATGAATTACGCAAGGGCTTCATCACACTCGTGGACCCTACAACCTAAAGCCCAAGCAGCGCACAGATCACACAGGTTTTAATTGAATTAGACTGCAGCAAAACATCACGTTTTCACCCTCGCGACCCCATCTGCGGTTTCGAGCAGACGTCGGGCCGGTGGTCGATGATGTGTCTAAGTACGCTCAACACTTACCCGCGCCCGTCGCCCAGCGCCCGAACGGAAGCGGACAAATCAGAGGTCGGCAAGGTTCGGTGCTTCATCTGAATCAAAACAACTGCAAGTTCACCACTTGTCTCAGACGTCACAACAGACATCGGTCGACAGCCAAGTGCCAACGCGCTCGCTGCCGAGGTTAAGCGATATCCTCAGCAGTGCATTTTCGACGGGTCTATTGGGAGTATCTGCAGCCGCAGCCATTGTTGTCCGGACAGAGATGATCCATATGCGGTTGAGCGAATTTCCATTATGAGCGCACAAAGAGTTAAATTAAGAAGTGTTCCATTCGTAGCGATAGCAACGCGCAGTGTTCAATCATAAGGTCACAGAGGAGAACAAGACGGTCTCATCACCGTTGCATACGTAAAGGAACAAACAGGTATGACCTCCTGTCCTAAAGACGTTCTTACCTTGGGCGACGCTTTTGGCTTCGTAGAGGACGAGTGCAGGAGCTTTGGTACGAGCTTGCTCTTCGTCGGCGAAGGACTTCTTGAACCCGCTGGAGGCGTTTTGCGGCGAGGAAGAGACGGAAACCTGTTGCACGATAAGATTAAAATGAACATGGGTTCAATAACCTCACGTGCAGCCCGTCCAACGCCACAAACATCCGTTTCCCTCAAAATAAACATCCCCTTCCACCAAAAAAATGGTGGCAAATGTAGAGAAGCCCACGCAGCATGGATATGTGTACCTTCACTGTCACGTGTAGGAGACACGACAGGTGGCTTGAGGTGTCGCATTAGCACAAAATGATTTTCTAAACTAGCGGTTTGCAGCTTAGCCGTCTTCACAGTACGGAGTGCACAATGGCTCCCAAATCGCCGGCCCTAGATCAAATCGCAATGCGCTACAGCAGCGCACACCACACGGTCACACGCGAATGCAGCGGCTGCCGGCTCACCCCTGCTGGTCCGTTTGTTCTTTGGTGGACGAACGACTAGCTTGGCGAGTTGCAGTGGCAGGAACAGAAACGCTCTCCGGTTCCCTGAAAAGCAATGTTTAGGTTTGAGTGCTAGGCGCGACAAGGGCTAAACGTCTCGTTTCCCGTTTCCAAATAGATGGGGATGCAAGCAATAATGGTTCCACAAAAGATGGACAAATTGGGTCACCGCCAACTTAAGGCATTTCTTTCTCGTGAAATCAAGAACAATAAATCTCTATTCTATCCGTTTAAACGCTCACAAAATACGCGCGGCATCAACGGGCTGCAGGAGCAGTGCAGGACAGCTAAGTCTTGGGAACACTTTCGCGTTTCGTATTCATGAAAACGAGCTCATCATCGCCTGTACTAAACATGCTGAACTCTTGTATCAAAGTGAAATTGCATGGCTCGGAAAGAACGAAATGTATTCACTGCAGCAGCGTTCGATTGGTTGAAACGTTGACTCACCAAGGAAAAGTACTGGCGAAAGGACCCAGGGCAAAATAAAACTAACCTGAGCGCCGATCTTTCCGCATCGTCTTCCGCTTGGACTTGGATAGAACGCTGTTCAAACGATTTCTTGTACTGCAACTTTTTTCTGCAACAAAAATTAAAAAATGGTTAACCTCCATCCATGCAACTACTAAAGCTTTACTGCAGGCGAGAGCATTAAACGTGAAAAGCATTAATTGAGTATTAACAACTTCCTCTTGTTGTGGGTGATCGCCCGGTCACGTATCACGTTGCCTATTTGTTTATCGCCATGTTCGATCGGCCTTTTATTTGATATCTCAACGAATGGACTTTTTAAATCGACCAGTCTGCCACAACAAGGTTAAGTTTTCAGAAGCGATCACGTGACCAATGCCACCTTTGCAGAGCAACGCAACGCAACACTTTTTTCGATGTAAGCGCTACGCGCAGCCCGCCATTTTTATTTTTTCGCGATTTCTTTCGCGGATCGTTATCTCACTGTTTCCATGAAATTTTCCGCAATAACAAAGTATGTACCGGGGTGCTTTCGATCGCCAAAAGTTTGCAACATCGTGCAGCTCGGAAAAATTATCATTTACGTCTAGTTTGTCTTGCGATGGTGAGCATCTTTTTGAAGTCTACATCTGTGGAAAACTGTTGCTTTGCGCAACAGTGTTTATACCTGTGCGGCGCTCGCGCGGACTTAACCGAAATCCGCTCGAAACGTTACCGCAATTGTGTGCCTTATAGCGCTGGTTTTTGCTGCTCAGGACTTCCTACCATGGAATATTTCTGTGTCCCACTACCACGCGTCGACCTCACAGAAAGCATTTGCTATCAACGAGCGCTATCGCGTTTCCAGTTCGGCTAAAATAACAAGATGTCAGAAATCGACAGCTAGAAGCGTTGTCAGCAATAACTTGACAGCGATATTCCTTACACGTCGTCATAATTGTGTGTTCACAGATCTGCGTCAGCGCAGTCAGCTTGACTGCCGATCATAAGCAGAGTTGTTGTTTCGAGCCGAGCTTTTCAACCGGTGTTTCGCGGCAGATCATCAGCTATACAGCAAGAAACTAATCGTTGAATTACTTAGCCGCTGTCACCAGTTCGATCTTTCACATACTACGAGAGTAACACAAATATGTTCCGTGGCTGATGAAAGTTGAAAGGCACTGGTTCTGAGGAGAAAGCTTCTCGCTTTTAGCTCTAAGGTGCAAACGAGAAGCCCCAATCGATGAAACGTAGAAGAGTGATATACCACTTATTTGAACAGCAGTACTCACATCAGTGATGCAAACTACGTATCTGCTTCAAGCGCTTCGCCTTCACGATGAAGCCAAAACCGCATGAGAACACTGCGGTTTCGTGGCGATTTGTTTTTAAAGACATAAGATATATCGTATTCATTTGAATTAAATGTCTACGTGACTTGGCAAGTTAGTATTTCCACACAGCGCGTCAGAGCACGATTCTACTCGTTGAGTTCAACACGGGAAGACACTGCGTCTTAAAAGACAATGCAAAACCCGCCACGAATGGACCGCTGCGTAGCGAGCAAGCAATCATGCTACGGGATGGCGCAACACGCAAGCGGTTCGATTGCCCCGTTTCCGGAAATTAAAGCGAAGTTAGGTTTGCGCAAGGCAAAATTGCAGAACATAGATATAGACAAAACATAAAATTACATTTAACCACTGCATTTTTTCGATTCCGCCGCACAAAACTTTACACGCGAAGATTTTCTTTTGTAGCGAGGAAGGAGTTGCTCCAGTTGCTGCTTGCGCCTAGTATCGAGGATGCGAGGCAACAAGAGCAAAACATATAAACACATACAAGCAGACCATCTCGCGCATTTGCCATTGTTTCCCAAATCCTTCGCAGCAACTTCCGAGCATGTTCGTCCTAAAAGACCGAGTAACACTCCTGAAAGGCCGAGTAACACACAAGACCAGCTTTTGCATAGACGCGAGTGCGTGTTTGTTGAAGCCAAAATGTTTAAAACGACAGTCGGCGACCACACGCAGGACTGTGACATTGATATTCCTCAAGCGAAAGTGCAGATGCTCACTTGTTGGAAGGCCCGGCCATCAACTTTTTGACGCGTTCCCGAACACTGGTCTTCTTTTCCAGTGAACTGCGAACGTCCTCGTCTTTGTTTTGATCAGAATCCTGCCGGACATGGTGAACAGCGAACGGTTCTGACGCTGAGAGCTTGCGCGGCGGTTTGGTGCTGAAAAGTATAGAGTAGATTTTAACCAATGCAATTTTGGAATCCGTTCTTGAAAGGACACGGAAGCTGTGAATCGCCAAATTGAAACAGAAAGCAACCAAAACAACGCAGGTCAGGCTTGTGTAGCGTTCGCGCTACTGTAAGAAATCGACAACCGTTGGAAACAACTGTTAATTGCTACAAAGACAATCCCTTTCGGTACTCAGATTGAATTGCACATTTTCTGATTTCAACTGGAATCGCATTTTAAGTTTTGTGGTAGTGACTTGTTTCAAAGCTAGCTTTGCGTGAGTCAATGCCTGACTGAATGGTTAGGTTCATCAATTCATTTAGTTGTAATTCTTTGCATTGTGTCTATGAACGGAATAATCTAGTCATAATGCAGTTACTTTTTGACGAACAAAGACAAATCGCAAGAAAAACACCTGTAATAGTAGTGTTTCTAAGTTACACTGGAAACATCTTGCAAAACTCGCCACATCAGCAATTCGGCGTTGCAGCGATTGCATGGGTTCGTCCAGAAGCACGATTGCCAAGTGCTATTTTTACAAGTAGTTAGAGCTGATTTGGCAGACTGGTGCTTATCACGCGCATTTCACTGAACTGCAGCGGGTTTTTGGTACGGGAAAGGCGAGCGAAAGGAAGCAGCCGCTGCTACGTCTCGTGTCTATTCATTGGCACCACAGAACGCCACGCGCCTGACGCATGTCTGCGCGCAGATTTGCAGCGCAGGTCAGGTGAACTTTGGAATGGTCGGCTGGGGTTCGGAAACCAAGCGTGAACCGCGAGCGCTGCACCGCGCGAAACGCGTCTTCCGATTTTCAAAACATGGAAATTCGCTGACGCGCCGCAAAGCAAAAGAAAACACATCACAACCATTGCAGCGAATTGATTTCGCGCCAGTGTTTCGGCAAAACAACCACTGTGCTTAGACTAACAGTCATTACAGCTGAAATAGCAGATTGGCTGAAACCACTTTATCAGTGATTTCCTGCTTTCGTTTTCACTGGATAAGCGGGTTGCGCAGTGATCGCCTTTAACACTTGCTTTTCTACTTTCGATCGTGTCGCGCGCGGGACACGCGAATTTGTTTGCTCTGACGTAGAACATACGCACTGTTGCTCCCCGCGACTGCCTGATTTTGCAGCAGTGAGCGAGATGAGCCAACATCAGTCCTTCTCCTAACCGAATAATGAGCATTCACTGTTTCCACTCTGTCGAGCTTTCTTGAATTAAAGTAAAATACAAAGTTCGTAATTATCGGAAGGAATTGCCCACACCAGTATCCGCAATACTAACCAGAATGATAAAGTCATATCCGCGGTTGGTCGAGACGTCCAAATATTACAGACGTCAACATGAAATTGCACAGTAACAGCAAGCGAATATCGAATCATCACCATGTTTGTCTTCACAGACCGTTGCAAAGGAGGTGGCAGAAACAGCAGCAATGCACATCACACGAAGTTGCGCAACATCTATACACGTTCTGCAAACGCACAAGGATTTTAGAATTGCAACACTGTGACCTGCCCGGGCAGGTAATGGTTCAAATAACAACGGAAGTTGTACACATGCCCGAGCTGTGCATAAAGGAAGGTTGGAAGGCAGCAGCTTGAGCGTTCATGAAGAACGATTCTTGTCCGCTAGGGCCCGAGGAGTGACTTCTGCAACTGCCCCGTATTGCTGCAGAGCGATTGCAGTGCAGCATTTTGAGCACCACCACTGGCTACGACACCAAAGCAGCGCAGATACGACCTCACCACACGCCAGGCGCAGACTTTGAATAATTGCAAATACTTAAATACAGCTGCATGCAAACTGCAGAGACTAACTTTTTCTTGCAAATTCGCGGACCTGGCAAGAAGCATTTATTCATTTCTTCCGACAAATGCACCGCTGGTTTCTCAACGGAAAGAACTTACGGTATAAATTCTGGGCCACTTACACGACTCACTGGACCTATTACCAAACTGCATGCACACATAAAACAATATTCCTACTTAAAATGCTCTTACAAAAATCATCT
>JGI24159J19872_10003019_pt1 | contig 20603 bp, 19 predicted proteins | sample Ectturendosymbi4_FD_19872 | JGI IMG/M metagenome (IMG submission 19872) | reverse complement strand
GTACTTATGTGGCTTTGTTACCGACCGGTCGATCGCGAGATATCAAGAAATTTTCTGGTCGATCCTAGTCAAAGACAAGTTGGCCACCCCTGATTTACAGAATACTGTTTTTTATTTGGCTTGTTCCAAAGCATACTTAAGTTCTTTCAACGCTTTTATACTTTTCTGGACTAAAAGTCTGCCTGCATGCTGGTCACAGTTAATCTGCACCACAGGCGCTTACCGACGCATCACACAACATGAACCCGCTATTTAAAAGAACACAAAAAACTTTTGTGTATGACGGCAAGTGACATCTAAGCACTCTGGTTGGGATGAAACAGAAAAAAATTCAATGGAGACGGAGGCAACAACTGGCATTTTCGTAAAGTCACAACACAATTAATGAAGATGAATGGAGAAAACTGTTTTTACATAGCACCAAAACAATTTTGCAGTTTACGAAAAGTGTCATCTAGATACAATGAATGGGATGAAATAGGAACGAATTCGTTGAATACAGTTGGCGATGGTCTAACGTTGTGAAAACAAAAGATTAGAAATCGTTGGAACACATTTGTTGTCTAAATCCGGAATGGGCAAACTACAGCCGGTGAAGCTCTTTAATCCAAACTGATGACCTTGTCTAAATTTTAGTAATAAAGCCGGCTCATTTTTATGTCGCATTTATATTAGTTGGCAGAAAAAATCCATCCATCTGCTCCCGATCTATCCAGCTGTCAATTTTAGAATCGAATGCGCAACCGCATTCGCGAGTCGAAGAATGGCCGTTCTTGGTCTTAACGGCAAAAATGGGCAATTGAAGACAATACGTGAAGTAGACAAAACACTCGAACTCTACATTTCGTTCGAGCGATTCAAAATCTTATTGTACCAGGGAAACCAGCTAACAGTTAGCTGTAAAACCTTGTACTTTTAGATGTCAGCTCTGATTTCCTGGATGCGAGCGTTACATTCAACAAAAACACAAAGTTTTCAGGTAAAATTTCCACAATATGATGGAGAACAGGAAAGTTAACGTGGCCCCATATTCAACTGATCTATGCAACAACAATCAACGGAAAGAAATGTATTTAATTTTTGGAGTAGCACAGAAACTTTGTTAGCTGGAAAAGACACGGAATAAAAAATCAGCTTTTATCAGTTCATCACCACTGTATCTGTAAGCAACATGCACAGGGGGAAGTTACTGCGCGTCAAGGTCAATTCACGTCATGAATTATGCAGTAGACTTGCGTCTTCGCCGCACATTAACATGAGAATGGCGGCGACAGACCAGCAACGCTTACCAGGTCGAGCGAGAAAGAAAACCGGGCATGGCTGCACGGAGTGTTGGAGAGCAGCGTCAGTCAATGCACTTTCAAGTGGTCATTACGAGTTCTAACAGTGAACGAGCCTTTGAAATAGCATGCCGGTGTAGCTTAACAGGCGCACAGATTATGTTACTGAGATCACGTCATGAGCGAACTTGGCTTGGCGGCGATGGGGAAAGTGAGTCTTTGTTTAGGAATTCCAAAACACTTCCAGGTCGGTGCCACGCTAATGGCGTATTTATAAACAGAGCAATGCTTTCGATCAGTGACCGGTGGATGCAGCTTTCAAAGATATTTATGTTCAACAGCAGTTGCCTGCACTTAACATGACTGAGCGGCAAAAAAACATTTGAAAAAAGCTGCTCTTTCATTACGTGCGTAGATGTTTGAATTGAGAAATGCACTGGTTTAAATGCATATGTTAAAATGCAGCAAGTTTCCAAGCCACCACACAAGACCGAAACCTTCACTGCCATATATGTCGAGGACCGTAAGTTCTTACTGAAACTCAATCTGCGAACCGATTTGTCAAATATCTGCTTTATAAATATCGAGCTACACTATTGCTGAAAACCTGTTTTGCGTAACGTTTCGGATATTCTTTGGTGGTCTTTACTTAAGGCCGTAAAATGACAGAAGTTAGCAAGCTGTTTGTAGCAGTACCACACATGCAAAAGCTGTTAGGTTGGTTTGTAAGAAACAAGATCAAAAAAGTGTAGATATTGTGCACAAAGTTGAAATGGCGATGGATTTTTGAAAAATAGGTTTTCAACATAATTTTTTTAAAACAAAGGCCTAGATCGAACCTTCACACAAATGGGTGAAACAAAAATTGGGCGGTTAAGAAGAGTTTTTCTTCTTTGCTTCAGTTAACCATAATGTCGAATTCACGTGAAAACGATAAATCTCCCACCAACCTGTGTTGCGATGGGATAAGAACAGTGCTTTTTTTCTGCGCATCGCCATTATTCATCCTACTTTCACCATTCTTGAAAGTGTCATTTTCGGTGGCTTCCTCGACGGTGCGGTTTCTCCGTAATGAACGACGAGTTGCAAAGCTCGCGTCTTTGACTGGCGATGACACAGGAGGAGCTCTATATATGGCAAGGTAAACGCTCATTGAGGACGTTCGAAGCACTTCGATGAAAAGGCCAAGGCGTGACAAAAACAAAGCCTTTTTTGAGCATCTCCCCTAAGTGCAAATACCTCTGAGCCACAGTACATGCATCGTCGCGTGCTTAGTTGCTAAAAACGGCCAGAAACGCAGAAACCGAAGGGATGAGAGTAACACCCCCCACACAACGCGATCAAGGGGTAAATCAATAATTTTTAAATAAGCGTTATACATATCACAAGTGGTGATATATTATTTCGTTTGCTCAGTTTTACTCTCTCATTTTGTTTCTTGTAGTTTTCATTTGCACTTAAAACAGTCGATGTAGCTCTTCAACTTAAACGTTTGACATTGTTCTAAAGCAGGGGTTCCCAACCTGGGGTACATGCACCCCCAGGAGTACATTTGCCTATCTGAAGGGGTACATTTAAGGTTATCAACAGATGAGCAAAATGTATTTGCATATATTTTATTTCAAAATATTTACACATGTCAATGAATATTCTTTTCAAAAATCATTACATGCTTATTGTTAAATATATCTATGCATAATCATGATAAAATGTATTGTCATGGGAAATTTCAGAGGTGCCTGTGCGTCTGTCAAAATGCTGAAGGGGTACATACTTATCTGTTGAAATGCTGAAGGGGTACATGCTCATCTTTCGGAATGCTGAAGGGGTACATGGTAAAAGAAAGGTTGGTAACCCCTGTTCTAAAGCAAAACCACAAACCATTACGGTCAGTGTTGTTTCGTGATGGCACATACTTGTGAGTAACGCAGAAAAGGTGTTTTGGAAACTTAATGGTGCAACCAAATTAGCGGAAGCGGTTTAATGTTTAGGTGACTTTGATCGAATAAAGAATAACAAGAATCGCACAACAGCTCCTTCTAGTTTTAACAAATCACACGAGTTCCTTACAAAAACCGTAAAAGGTATTATTCGCACCAGTCACACAAACAAGTTTTGTTTGGAAATTCACTTTTCGCATTAACATTTTAAAACCCTGCGTCAGTGTCAAGCAAATTGTTTGCTTTCAAACACTCGCGCAATGGAAAGTGCAACCCTTGTTTATATAACAAGCACAAGGTTTTAGTTCTCTTCGTGTTTCAAGCGAAACTCCGCTTGGGCACATGCGGGTTTGCAGCAACAGACGCGTTTCTCGTTTGGTCACACATTCCTTGCATATTTTGCTGTTTTTTTCAGTACTTTTCTTCTCGCTTTAGCGCATTCACTGCCGATGGCGACAATCCTACCCCCTTCTTCAAAATATCAGGCTACCACACAGGGTGAACGCTCTCGCTTTTTTAAACTTACACAGTTTTATTAAAAGCAGTAATTAGGTTGTGTTTGGGTTTCCAACAGCCAGAACCGAGTTAAATGCGGGATTCATTATGAGTAAAGCGATTGAAATGCGATTTTTAAAAACATCAAAAGTGTACGGTGAACTCAGAGTTAAAGTCCCATGATGCTTGAAGTTTCCAAAAGGGTTTCNCACTCGTAATAAGTTGGTCAAAAACGAGGCAATCTCTTAAAAATGAGTTTGGATACATGTTATAAGACCCAAGTTTTCTTGTGGAAAGTTGCACAATCGATGTCTGATAACACCAGTATATGTAGACCAGGGGTGGGGAGCCTGTGGCCCGCGTGCATATATAAAATGGCTCGCATCAGAAAATTAACTACCACGTTATAACACAACATCGCGCCAAAACCAAACTCGAAACTCCATAATGAGCAGATATTTCGACAGTTATCCAAGAGAAGTCTCGCGCTCCTCTGTTTTCTACCTTTATTTTCTTTAGGAAGGTAAACTTAGAATTTTGGCACAAAGTTAAATTGTTTTTTTGCGGCTCGCCAGCGATATTCCACATTTCATGCGGCCCGTGATAGTGAATGGGTTCCCACCCTGGTGTAACGCTGGATAAAGCTGTAAAGTTCATTTCTTCTAAACGCGAGCAAAAATCTATGCCAATTGACGACAACCACAGATGCACCAATGCAATAACCTCGGAGAACAAACTGCCTAGTACGAAGTGGATAAACTTACTGGGTAGCTGACAGCACCTGAGGAAGTTTTCATTTGAAAAGTAATTAAGCCTAAATCACTGTTGTCAAGCGGCAAAAAGCATTATCCAACAGTGGCGAGTTTCAAAAGGGGACTCAGAACGCTTGAGATCTCTCCACTAGACACCAAGCAGACAAGCAGTATGGTAAGTCATAGCATTTATTTGGACTTACAACTTAACGCTGGCATCTTCGTTTGAAACGCTATCAGTAATTACCCACTTAAGCATATTTCTAGAAACGCACCCAAACGCTTCCCTTCAACGCTCTGATTCACTTGCGCGTGCTTGCGTTTCCGCCATCAACAACTCTCGCATCGATTACCAGAAACGCGTTGAGCTGCACTTATAAAACATTCCAATGCAACACCACCTGCATGAACCACGATAGGAAGCAGTATTCTTGGAACCGCCCGTTGCTTTTTGACCAGCTTTGCGATAGGAGCGCTGGAACGGCGAGACTCCAGCAGCGTCATCAGCGGTGCTGTCCCGCTGAAACTTGGACAAGTTTTCCATGAACTTTTTTCGTGCTCGGTCAGCCACCTCCATGTTTGACTCCATAGATCGTCGAATATCCATTTTCGTGATCGCGACCGACGATGTGCTTCCATCAGTTTTACGTTCCATAGCGCCAAGGTTTGCGCTGCTAACGACGCTGGATTTGCTGAAACAACGAACACAAATACATGGTAAGTCAAGACGTAGAACGTAGAACAAAATCACGTTTACAGTGGCGTAGNCAGCTCAAAATTTTGAGAGGGGCCAAATATACTGACTTTAAGCGAACAACAGTATNTGGATTGAGACACGGCCTCTCGAAGCACAAAACGACAAGATGTGCTAGAAATTTGGGGCAAATAGCCGCTTCGACCCCCGGATACGCCTATGCACGTTTACCGCCATTATCACGTTTAGCGGATCCTCTCCTGTCTCAGTGACGCGCTGCTCCCTGTTGCAAAGCAAACCGAACTGCGTGTCCTATCGCTCATAGCTTTCCCAAGATTCCGGGCAGTTATTTTACGCTGAGCAGTAAGGTGTGCAGCTTGAATATGTGTCCCGCTTTATTGCGCCCATATGTCGCTTACGATCGAAGGCAACCTGATTGGGGCTTCCGACGGCAAACAGTTGGTGGGAGGAGCTTTGATATTAAAACCACAGAGAAACGAGGAGCTCACAAACAGGAGATGCGACTCTTGGTTTAATCACACCACAGCGACTATCGTGGTAAACAAATAAACGCAGTTCTAAATGACTGGCATTATGGATTATGTTTTGCTTTAAATAGTTTGTACACGGGTGCTTAAAACGTAAACTAGGCGGGACAGCAGTACAGTGTTGATTGGAAATTTCTGCCCAATTTCAAGAGTTTGACAAAAACCAACACTGAACTACTTATCTCATACCGAACGATCTAGGAAGTTCTTTATGCCGAACACACCGAACTCTCATTTGTGAAACAAGTTCCGTGCGTATTTAGACACTGAATTTAAAGCATTACTTTTTGGGTTTTACAAAAATTCGTGTTTCGAAACCAAAGTCGCTTTGTAAAATAATCTGATCACACTCAGCAGTTTCATATCAACGCATAAAATGCCCAGAGTCTACTCCAGTAAAACCAGTGATGGAGACATCGTTGCATGAAGCCATGATGTGGTGTTTATTCCTAACAACTATTGCATGGCAGGAGGTCCCACGTTTAGCGTAAATATTTGGCCAGAGCCGTTTTCTGCATCATGAAGCATTCGTGGTACAGTGATGATATTGACAAAGTGGCATATCGCCGTTTGTCTACTCTCACTGCGCGCCATACACTCTAGATCTCAATTCGCTCGAATGCACTTATGATTATTATTGAAACACACAAATCTAACAAAACAGGTTGACTTTCATAATTTAATTCAAAACAGCCCAATGATAAAAATTACAGCGAAAGCAAAAGTTTTCAGAGACATATGGTATATGTTTCGGTAACCACTGCTACCATCATCAATGGAAGTAAACATGAACTGAGTGTGAAACTGAATTGGAGAATCAATGATCTGGAACAGTGGTTCCTGTTCTAACCTCTTNTGGGCCGCGGCACACTTTGGAACTCAGCATTCTTCACGCAGCGCGCCAAACTTACCAGCTGAAAACNTAACTAATAAAAGCGTCCTCTTGGGCAGTGTAAGCTTGAACTTTATGCTCGCTGTTCTTACGCGCCGCATAGCTTCAACAAAGCTGTTCTGAAAATTTCGGAGCACACCTGACATACTGGTGGGAAGCTCTAATCTCGAACATGAGAACAAGCAATTTTTCGAAAAACCGGGCTTTCAACGAATAAACGGCTAGAAATTTCATGACAGATTGCGGACTCAATTGCCTTACGGTTTCAGAGTGAAAAAAGGTTTGTCAGATTCAGAAACTTACGCAACTGCCAAACGCTGTTCAACTTCAAGCATCAATTGCTGTTCAAAATTTTACAATGTAATCTCCCTAATTCAAACTTGCACTGCACTTTACCGCACATACCGAGCCAAAGCTGCTTGTTTTCTCCACAAAGAAGTCCGCTTCAGGCTATTTTTGACGCTGACATTTTTCTGGAAAGACTTGAAACTAAATAAATTACTATGGCTAAAGTCTGTTACTCAAGCACCTCACGCAACACCGGTTGTCTATCTAAACCAGCGGTTCTTAAAGAACGGCCCGAGTGACCGAATTGTGAACCCATCAAACACTTGCTATAAACAAACAAGAGAAGAAAAGTTGGTTTTCCTTCCTAAAAGCCTAAGCAACAGTCTTCATAAAATTCCTGATACAAATAATATCTTAGCCCGCCATCACAGAAGTACAACGAGAAAACAATTTTACTTCTGTATCGGCTGCATCTCAAGCTCTTGGTCTCGTAATAAAAACACAAAAAACAATACAAGTCAATATTTCGCTACAAGCGGTTATTCGTTTAAACCCAGCGAAAGGCAGTTTAAGAAAAGCAAGTGTATTTGGCTTCTTGAAGAATTATTCAGGCGTTGACATATGTTTGTCATTCACACGCAATACAACCCTTTGCTTGCGCTGGTCCAATTGGTCTTATTTACCTATTGGCAAAGGCTTGACTTTTCACAATTGTTTTGTTTTCCAAAACAACGGTGTAACGTTAAAAAATCTAATATGGTGTAAAAATCTAATATGGTGCAACGGTGTAACGTTAAAAAATCTATACTTTGATATTTCGTTTTTTGCGATCTGCCTAACTGTCACATTAAGTTGCAAAACGCAACAGGCCCGCAGATCTTAAATAACTGGAAAATCAGCAATGTAAAGCCAAATCTAATGGAGTCATCAAATCTCACGAGCAACAACGCTGCAGCCGAAAATGCTTGTGAAGCCAAACAGAGGTGCATAAGGTCTGACATGATGCATCACTGCACGCAGTCTATCGTGACATCAGCATTAGCGATGCAAAGACTGGCCTAGCATGAACTTGGTCCTCACCTGGCGCGAACAATGCAGAAGGTAAACCTGATTTTTGCTTCCTGAGCGATCGCACACAACTGGAAGCAAAACAGTCACCATGTGAGTCTGTTAAACCTTAGTCAGTTGCTGAAGGCAGCCTTCAAGTTTATATGCATCTCATGGTTTTACTCTGCACATACTCGAACAAAGCACATGCAGTATCTGGCACGAAACCGCTCTGCGATAAACCCAAATCTCAACAGCTGCAGCCGTCTGCGCAGCAAGCTTATGTGAGGTCTGCTACATTTACGCTCTTGAAACAGGAATTCGTTCCCATAGGCTGCCGCCTTCCTTCAGCACTGCTGTTGATTTTGAACCGTAGCAGTCTGCGAAGCCTAGCGGGCGTGTGGATGACAAGCAGGGAAATCATTCATGAACGATTCATAGCTGCTTATAGCTAACAGAGTAACCACGATGAAAAAATCGAGGCGAAGACGTGAAAACAATAACTAGCTGGAGAGTAAGTCAAATATATGCCAAGTCAATACGTCCACGTTGCGCTTGCTCGCCAAGTATAAATACAGCGGCGAAGCGTGCAGCGATGGTCGTGGTGGCGGTTTACAACGAAAGCTTGAAAAGTACGCAAAAACCACGCCCGACATTAGACAAGATAACCTGCAAAAAAGCGGTTCACTTCGAACAGCCATGCAATGGTCGGACTTGGATCGCTTGTCAGCTGCAAACTCACCCAGATTTTGCCGAGATTGCAATTCCGTTTCGATCTACATCCTTGTTTTGCGATCGAAGCGAAGATCTCCAAGTGCTGGACGACTTGCCTGCAAGATCAGTAGCCGCTGTTTCGTTACGTGTCACAGAACCTCTGCTAGCAGTTTGCAGCATCTTCAGATGTGGTCAATAGTGCAGCCACTGACCTAACTGCGCCAAGAAACCGGATATATTTTGACAAACAGTCTTGTCATTCAAGTCTAATCCTGCGGAAAGACCAAATGACAAAGTCACACTGCAAGCACTAGGGCTTTGTTAAATAAAACGTGTCAGCACTGCGAAACCACAGCAGTTGGGCGATAAACTAACAAACTTCCCGCTGCGTAAACGCCATTCTTTTAGTGACATCAGTGGCAAACAGCTTGCAAGAAGGCATCATTCACAGAAAACACTCACAAACGCCAAGAAACATTCCGCAACAAAGCGGTTTTGAGCTAGCGTAAAGACCGCCTTATATTTGCAACAAAGCTGCCTCCAGTCGACTCTGTTTCGAGAGATATCTCACGTCGCGCGAGCAGCACACTGCGATGTCATATATACAACAATGAAATCTGGCTTTTCATGTGCTGAGCTTCACAAGCCACGGTGTTGGCTAAACCAACAAGTGATATCTCACAGTGGTCAAGCCTAAACAAGCACTGGCATATTGGCGATAGCAGCAACTAAGTGTAATCTCCGTTTTTTTTTCTGGCATCTTATTAGCAAATGCAAATCCAGCTAACGCTAAGCCCTTTAATGCTTAATAGTGTAGAAATACTGACGTGAAAATTGAGTGACATGACACTATTCATATTGATGTGAGTTTGTGATAGAAAATTCACCCGATGCTCACTTTCAGGTCGCCGAAAATGCTGATCACAAGCACTTCGATCGCAGGTCATGCATTGGCTTATCTGATGTCGAAGCGACAAGGCGATCCGTATTAGTGATGGAAAGCGAGTACTAATCTGAAGAAAAGTTCTCAATGCTTTTTGGGCAGCCAACTAACAATATTCTGACAATTGCATCTGCGGTGCCTTCACATCGAATTATCGAGCAAAAACAAGAACACCCACAAACATGAAACATGAGCTTCGGTGGTTTCCGTCGAAAGATGACGGACGTAGCGCAGTTATCAAGCATAACGAAGGGTACCACCAGTGAAAATAGAGCAAAAACGTTCAACACATCACAAGCAACGGCTTAGTCTGCCGAGAGTACTGTAATGATGCTAATTTTGCTTCATATTTTTCACTAATTATATATTAGATACAAATATCACGTACAAACTTAATCTCTATTTTCGGATTTATGCTCAAGGCTAAAAGCTACACGTGAGAGACGCCTGTATCACTGAAAAGAATTCACATGCAAGTCCTTATGAAATCACGTATTCAGCGTAATAAAAAGACTCGAATTCAAGTTAAACTTCATAAAAAAAAATTATTTAACACTTTCGTACAACTGCGGGCATTTTTTTTAATGCACAAGACCAAACTTGTGTCAATTCATCCAGCAGATACGTCAAAGCAAAATAGAAAGCACACCAACGCAGCGTGTTGCGACGTTTGCTGTTGCGAAAAATTCCTTTAGGTTCATATGCAGTAGAATCTCAGCAAAATGTCAGTGCCACATTGGTAGGTGTAGTGAGTCAAACACCGTGGAGAGCAGAACTTGTGAATGCACCTATCCAACCAAAAAAAACACAATGAAGCACATTTCCCGTGCGACCTTCACATTTCCCGACAATTCGTTCTGAACACAGCAGCAGCAAATATGCAAGCTCAACAAACCTTAGTGAGTTAGCGGAATCGCTGAAACCTCTTGCTACGGGGTCATTGTTTAGCTACAGCGCACAAATGCCATTCAGCGCAGTCATAGCCACAAGTCGACCCAAATCACGAGAGGTTCCGTAACTTTTTCATAAACGGAAAGCATCTGAGTTGCGAAGATTTTTTCACAAAGGCGGTCAAGCACGCCGCTGAACTACGCGAGTTAACCAAAGTGTTATAAAAAATCCTGCAAAAATTTACAAAAGGCTCAGTTCCCAGCAATCGCTTGTATGTAACTGTGACTCATCGCCGTTGATCTGCCTGAACGCGTTTCCAGTTTCATTCAATCTCTTTTTCAAGTTATCAGACATTCATTCATGATCATTTGACCAGTTTCCAACAATCTTCAAACGATCGCTGGACCACAGTATTCGTGTTCGGAATGACCTACGACTGAATCATAAACTTTATTGGCAACTGTCTACCTGACCTTGCCCTTGGAAAGCTACGAACCACATGTTCGCGAAACCATCAAATCTGAAAAACACCTTCCTGATGGATGGGTTTAAAACTAGATTGAATACATCCTGCTTTTAAAAATATCCAAACGTCTGTCACTCAGTTCAGTCACAATCGATGCTTTTGTGAGGCAATGTTTGTAAAGAATGGATACATTGGACAATCGCGTGTGATCCTTTATCGCATTCCACAGTCTTGTACTTCAGGCTTATCCTCAGCAATCCCTTGCTAAGAAACTGTGACAAAGCAGGGACGCTCCGTAAAAGATTTACTGTGCTCTGCTGCTTACTCCCGTCGTCAGCCTACGTCATAGCTGAAAAAGGCAGCTGATACTCGGAAATGGTGGCAACGCTGTCTGTTCAAACGTCCAAAGCCGTCCAGCCCCGACAGGTGCAACAAACTCAGCTGATACACCACAGCCCTTGGGAGTACACAATAGCATGACAGCTGGTAACCTGGTCGAAGCAAATGCAGCGACCGACCAGCACTCCGAGGCACTTCAGCAAAGGCTCGTATCACAAGTAAATGCAAACCTTTCATGGAAATTGCCCACTGCGACGTGGTTGAAACACATAGTTCACATGCTATTTGTCGCTCAATTATTCATAACGATATACGTACGCTTGCATAATCACTGAGCGACTTGCCTCATGAAGCACGTCCGCTCACGGCCCGGAACTGCAAGCGTTTCAGCTGAGAGCAAGTGTCATAAGCGGCAAATGCTCGTCCAGGGCACCAGACCGAAAATCCTAATAGTTGGCAGCGTGGTCAACACGTACCTTCGATAACATCCCGAGAGACTGACGTGTTGACAGTCAACACAGCTTATTAACGATAAACCTCTCGCGGTGCTCGTAAGGGTATTACCGTTAGATAAAGCGGTTATGGTGTACACAGCGTGCGCCCTTAATTTCGCGCCATACTTTTTCAAAAGGTGAATGGCAGTCCTATACAACCAACTCTAGTATCTCTAACACGAATGCTCTCATCATTAATAAAAGCTGTAAATTTATAATGCAATTTTGCAGGTAGTTTGCCAATATCACTGTTCTCGAAGTGATTTTTGATCCAGTCATCATGGCAGACAGTAACTGCGAAACTGACTAACCTACCGTGCATTGACTGTGGTCTACGGCTCAGGTGTGACATGCACTCCCGAAATCACTGTTCCATACGCGGAAAATCCGGCTTGTAACCTACATTGCCTGCTTCAAGCGGTTGTCTGAAGTAATTGCATCTACTTTGAAAGACAATTACTTGATGCCCTTTCAAGCGAGCGAACGTCGCAGTGGCCACAATTACGAGCAAGCTAATGTGTTTCCTTATTCATGAAAACCAAAGGCAGCTTGCTTTTAACGTACGTAACCTACGGTCGTCAGTGTACCCTGCATTCGCGCACACTCGGGGCACATTCCGCGAAATGGCATTTCACTGAACAGATGACAAACGTGGCGGTTTGTTAGAGTTTCAACCACCATGCTTCGGAACAGCGGTGGGTTAGGCCTCTATAATGACCGTTCCTGAAATTTGCTAATTGGTACTGCTGCTCGGCGTAGCGCTAATCAGGAAGCGTTGTTGGATTAGAAAAAGCAAGCCCTGTAACCTGCAGTGGAAAAACCTTCCGAAACAAAAACTCTTTTGAAACTTCTTAGCACTCAAGGGCGTCCGCAGAAATTTTTCCAGGATGGGGCAACGTCGATATTTTGCTTATCATTTTCAAGTTGTTGACGATGCAATACAAGTGGACGTTCACAAAATGCTTTACTCTTTCTACACCACAAAGGTAATGCCCCATGTTACGACAACAGTCTATAAAATGCGCTTCGTTGGCAGCAACAGCCGTTAGCCAGGTATATTACGATAATTGACACAAGAGGTTTTCTGCAGACTTTCCAAGAAGGGTACTTCTTTTCGAAGAAGCATTGCTATGGTCTGTAACGAAACCACAAATTATGACTTTATTTTACCTAACAAGACTTGTCAGCGTCTCTTCGAAACAAGAGCTGCAAACGTCAGATCTCGTTCAAAGCGAACAGTTACCTTACCCTTTCAATAAAACCTTGCTTGTCTTTGCTGATGTTTTCGCAGTGAATGCCCATCACACACAAACCGGACAAGCGTTCATCTGACATTGTCTGTCGAAGCCACAGTTACCCTCTTTGCCAAGTACTAAACCAAGGGTGTCAAACGCATTTGGTGCTGTGCCGCTGTGGGTCATATTTATGCACTTAGATGTTACGCGAACCAGACAATTTTGCACATAATGACTCAATCAATATTTTCATTGCTATTTATTCATAGTACTGCGACTCGAAGAAACTGGACATCCTTTGGCAGTTACAAGCATGTCAATATCTGGTATCAAATACTGTGCAGTCGCAACTTCTGACGTTGAGTTGGAATGCGCATCCGTCGTTTAAGATCGGACTTGTTTAAGTTCGAGACTTGTAAGTTCAATGAGAACAGTTGTTCGCAGGTGCGAACATTGGCATGGTCTTCAATGTTGGTCCAACGTATCGATGAAGAAGGACGACGGAAACGGGGGAATTGCCCCCCTGGCCTCTCCAAAGGAAGGGCTACGGGGACAGATGTGCCTTTTCATAACAGTATCATAGGTCTTCGCCGTTTGAGGCAGTTCTTTCAAGTATCATGGCTAATTAGGTGGTTTATCAGGATCGACTTGAAAAAAAATTTTGCAGCTATTCGCACACCCGGAAAATTCAGAATGTTTTTTTTATAATTTCTGTTGTTATTTTTGACGACAACATTGTTAATGAACAGAAACAAACATAGCTGATAACGACCTTTTTATTTTATGTAAGTTTCCTTTACCCTCAAATCTTTTATTGCCTCCCCCTGCCCTACATCTGTTCCGGCGTCCCTGGTTTTGATAAAAAGTTTTGATGTCAACATTTTCAAATTTAGCTTTAAGAAAGCTGTTGCACTGTAACTCAGTTAGTTAAATTTGATACTTTTGTGGCACCTCTTCAGCACTGACAGAAAATTGGTTACTGAAAATAGCAAAATCAGTATCGAGTTCTTTTAAATCAGAAAATTTTCCTTCGAAAGCGTTGGAAATTCTTCGAAACCACACAAACGCATGGTTTGGAACTGAAGACGTTGTTACCGTTGGTTTGCCTTTAATTATTAAGTCGTAATGTCGCGTTATGGCTACAGACAAAAAACCTTAGTCTGCTGTGACATAATAATAAACGTAACTCTGTCAGGCCCATTGCCAGCACAAAACTGGTATGACGCGGGCCACAAAACGGGGCATAGCGGGCCGGATTTTGCACGCGGGCCGCCAGTTCTACACCCCTGTGTCAAACTCGTTTAGTAACTGCAGGATCTCTCTTAGCGATGTAGAATGTTAGACACTCTCGCAAAGCTGTTTCCAGAAATGAGAAGTAGACCTGTGTGTTGACAACGACTATCGGACAACTTACGAAAGTTACAACACCACGCAGTCTTTAGAAAAATAGAGCATATGAGTTATGAAAACTCGTTACAGTAAATACAACTTTGCACTCAGTACTCACTCAGAAGTAAGAAAGAACTAAGCCTTGACATATTCTAACAAGCCACGTAGTTTTAAATGCTGTGTGAAAAGAAGCCTTCATAAGCGTAGTTTGATTAAGCTATTCCCTCAGGCACATTGGTCACACTCATAATCTCACACTAACATTGGATTTTTCAAACGTGTAAAAGCATTGCTACAGATTCACTCAGACTTCTTTTTACACAGTACAAAACGACGTGACTTACCACTATCAGAAGTCACTGTCTCGTTGCATTACTGTACTTACCAAGATGTTTGCGTTCAACAGTCATATGCGCAAAGCAACTTAAAGTGAACCTTTGAAGAATTGTTGCGATGTTATTGTTACGCAATAAAGATCAACAGTAGAACAATCCGCTCGCAAGTTTCGCAACCTGTCTCCAGCAGGCAGAGGAGCGGATAAGAGTGAACTACAAGCTCATCACTGCATGACACCAAAACAGTGTGCAGTGTGAGTGTAATACCGGCAAATAAACTGCCATTGCGTGAATTAAATCAATTAATTGGAATTACGATGTTGACCTAGTGTTTTCTAGATATTTTAGTTCTTAGTCCCAATTTCCACGGGGGGCAAATGCCCGTTTTGCCCCCCCTGCGGACACCCATGTTAGCACTCACAGAATAACCTGCAAAAATGTCAGCAATTTTTCTGAAAACGAAAAACATGACATGTACGGACAAGATTTCCGGCATGAATTATACCATAACAAAAGAAAAAGCTTGAAAATTCGCTGCTAGAAAACAGACATGTCGGGACGAAAACCTGGTTTGTAAGAGACCAACAATTAAAATTTCTAGGTTTTCTGTAGGCTTTCGGAGAATCAGCCGGCTGGACTTACCCACTGTGGAGAGTAATTACTTGCAAGAGGCCCTTATGGTCGATGAAACTAAAGAGTATGAAGACATGATTCTGTTAAAAATTTATATACGTGGCGGTTTTGAAACATCTTCATATATCATGCAAGTGGAACAACAGTCACTTTAAAAACGAAGCTAACGCAGGCTTAGAAGGAAACAAGCGGTTGTTTTGCAGCTACAACAGTATATCGACCCACTTTGGCCTTCCGCCAAAACATGATATGTTCAAGTTCGTTCATTCAAAACTTGCACTTGCGAAACATTGCAAGTTTTACAAACGCCAGTGCGAGAATATTACCATGCACTCGTCGGGTACTCTATTTGCAGGAGTCCGTCGCGCAGATACGACTTTTTTGCAACGCAAACACACAAAAAATGATGTTCATTTCCTTGCTGAGGAAATGCACCACATATTTAAAAAAGGGACGTCATCAACAGCAAGTGTTGTGCCGGTGAACGGAAATAAGATTACGGGAAATATTTCTATCGCGGAAAAAAACAGCGAAAGGCAATGATGAGGCACTGTCCCGACCGTAAACAATTCCAGACCACAAGACATGGTTTTCATGGGGAAACCTTGATTCCTGCATTACTTGTTAACCGTCGAAAATGACCTTCTGCGCGACTACTTTGCCGCAGGATGAATGTGTCAACGGATGTCGAACAACTGTAATCAGCACATTAACATTTTAACAGTACGTTTAAATAGCACATTTTCAATTCAATGCCAAAAATAAGTGTAAGCCCATCGGTAAAAGCCAAAGACGTAGACAACAAAACAGATGTCGAATGACGTCTTGCTTTAACAATAAAAATTTCTTTCGGTTAGCAATGACATTCGCTTTCATTTGAAAACGCAATCCATTAGTTTTGTTTTCATTTAGCAAAACAAGCAGTGAGCTTTTGTGTATTCGAACATACATTTTGACATGACGATTGCTCATCTCAGTGATGAGCAATCCGATGCAGCACACGAAATCAAAAGCGATAGTTTTTCAAGGTTTCCTGAATTTGGCCCGCGAAACCAACGTGATGGGCCAAAGTTAAAAGGTTTGCTGAAACGGTCGTTGAACAGCGAAAAACCACTAAATCTCCCGAATAGCTTACACTAATCTTACGGCATAAAAAATCGGTCCAAATTTTAACATAAAGGTACATTTGCTGTAAGTCTGGGCTGAGACTTGTTTATTCGTTAGTTTCCAAGCGTACACGCATTTAAGCAAAAACTCTATCCATTCCACGAGCGCGCAATCAAAATGAATCAACGTCCGAGAACGTGGTCGAAGGCCATGAAAGTGGCCTACAAATGCAAAGAGGTTGCTTATCAGTGGCCTCCCAATTTATTCCTCTCCACTCAGATTTATTTGTGCTCGCTGGAAACAGTTTTCAGGTTATCAGGGGCCATGAACATAATAAGTGACCAAGGACATGATCTCGCAAGTACTCACCGCTAATAGGTGGCGGGCTTTTAAAATACATTAGCCAACGCCATTTTATGGTTTGTTGAATATTGTCGTGGTATGCATAACGACGGAAATACGTCTCGGGACGGAAATTTACCTGGGATTGTGCTCAGCTTTTAACAGTTCGGGGTTTTACTTGTGATTTGTCAGATTTTCTACTACAGTTAAAATGTGCATATTGGCATCCATTCTGTGGTTCGCCAGGGAACGTGCCACGGCGTTGGCTTTGAAAAACGCAGATATACAGGCCAGCTTTATTACTTCCGTATGACTATTGAACTTTAAACTGGCATAACAACTGATAGCTGAACAATACTGCAGGATTTCCGAAAAAATCAAGGTTTGCTTCGTGAGAGCAAATTTGAGACTCGCCGAAATCTGAAAAAACTAGTCGGGTGCTGAGATAAACAGGCCTGAAGCACCCGGCTACGGCTCGGACAAAACACGACGCTTCGTTTTCTTGCACGATGAACATCATTTCAGGCCAATATTGCTGCAACTCCGCGATGATAATCAATTGAACAGGACTGAAAGATGAGCAAACTTACTGATCATTCATGCTGCAGTGGCAATGCAGAGCTTTGACGCTATTACAACCTGCGAAAGCGTTCTTCACACAAGGCGCTGGGCTCAAAAAGACGCGGTTATACTAACGCAGATTAAGCAATTGCGCTGTTGTACGCGCAATTTCATCAATTTGAGTTGACACCATATTTCATAATTAACTAACAGGAGTATTATGGGCAGGAACTTTACGGCAGAGATGAGCAGTGCACTCAGCGAAGTTGGCTTATACGCAGGGGCATAACGAGGGGGGCACGATTGCCTGGGCGCCGAATCACTGCGGGGGGCACCGAATGACTGCGAGGGGCGCCGTAAAGTCCCAACAACGTCACAAGTACTTTCTTCAATACAGTACATTTGCTTCCGAAACACCGGTTCGAACATGGGGGCGACAAACTTGCTTCTCGCCTCGGGCGCCATCTAACCTCGTTTCACCCGGCTGCTTATACACTGATTAGGAAGTCTCCTCGATGGATTTTGGCTTTAGTGTCAAACCAACCAAAAGAAAATCCCAAATAGAAAAACTTCATCGAAAATGCAATCATCTGTAACACAATATGGTCGAATATAACAATGCTTGCCACCACGGCGCCTTGGGATGGTTGCAGTATGTTCATTCAGTTTTTATTTGTTTATTGACAAAATCAACGAGCTCATCCAATGGGACAATACAGTGTAAACACTACGCAAAAACAGGTGAGATTCATGGGAAACCGAAGCAATAAAAACCCAAGAAAAGCACATTTCAGTGGAACTAGGCTAATAAAAACAAAGATAATATATTTAGCGTGTCTGTCAAATGCCATAAAATATACTGACATTCGTTACGTTTCGGCAGCTGCAATAAGTTCTTCAGAATGGCTGCCATCACTTGAAAGAAAAATGCCAGAAATCTGGAAGGTTTCCAACATCAAGTCTTCGTCAAATAAACGCCTGCTATAACGCCACTACACCATAACTAGACTTAATCGACAGGGCTCGGACTGGTGGAGGTTTCGGCTACTGGTTTGGATCGCGTGACGTAAGTTTGCGAATATTGCGGAAGATTTTATTGGCTGTCCATGACCGATCTACTGGATACTGAGCTATTACGTAAAATGAAGGTCCTTAGTTTTAGTCTAGCATATATAGGCAAGGTNAAATTTATTTTATGTGGAGAGACTGCTATCAACTATTCACCNATTTTTGNGCACAAAATTTCTGTTAGCACATTTTGATGCATTATTCACATAAGAAAAGCAAAAAAACGATCGTATTAGCCCGGATGTGTTCACAGGCAAGGCCTGTGAAGCATAGCTGATAGTCCAGTGACGGGCAAAGCTTGGCCCGTAAAACCACAAGCGATGGTCCGCCAAAGTTTGCTAAAAATGCCCTGTTTACACTAAAAATAGCCACCGAAGGCAAAAGCACTGGCGTTCTTACGCCGAAAACACCTCATGTGGCAAAAAATTAGTGAGAAGACCGCACTAACCATGGAAAAATGGACAAAAATTGGGTAAAAACTATTTTCGTCGTTCGTTCCCTGCAACAAAACCATTGCAAGAAAGCGAGGGAAGAGAAACGTTCTCGTTCTGCAGGGTGCACTAAACTTAAGAATACAAATGGTTCACCGAAGTGCCTGCGAGCCATAAATATGCTCCGCAACCGCAACGTACAACGGTAACACCGAAGAAATGTGCTAACATTTCTGTAACTGGATTCGATTTGCATAACTACAGTACTCTGGCTACGTAACATTGTGCAAGATATTACCTATTTTTCACAGAGCTTTCACTTAGCACTGCAGGCTACATACGCTATGCCAACGTTGGCCTGCCAACGTTGGAATGTTCTTCAGTTAAACAATCTGCACAGTAGCCTAGCGATGCTTTTCATGCCTGGTCGACATGCAATCCCATGTCAGCCTGGACTGTTGGACAGTAATCAGTTTAGGCTGGGCTAACTTGACTCACTTCTCTATATCAAACTAGAAGCATGTGCACAAACTAGAAGCATGTACGCAAGAAACGTACCGGTAATATGCACGTCTGCAATTTCTAACAATATAGCCAACAGAGTACGAAGCCAACGCGGCTCTCGCTTGAAACTGATGTGTCTAGGTTATGTAACTAGCCACTAGTTCAGAGACAGTAGCAGCTCGAACAATCAATCTGAATCTAAGCAATGCATTTACTTCCGTGAAAAACTACAGCACTGACAGTGCAATAGCCTACTGTATATTGTTACAGCAGCTGTTTTCAGAGCCTAGCACTCTAACTGACCTCTTTACTGCTGCTAATCAGGCCAACTTAACTGGCCAGAGGGACTTGATTAAATACCATTTCCATTCCAGCTATCTAGGCAGATTCTTGGAACTTTTCTATTCACCAACACTTCTTTCAAGAAACTCAATTCCTTTATCTTACGTCATAAAGCAACGCATAATATGTGTAGGGGGCGCTAAATGCGGGTTGCGCGCCAAAACATCCTGATATTGTGAGATAACAAAACTGCAAATATTCGTGTACCGCGAGCTGATGCGCGATAATACCGCTTACGTGTAATGTTTACTCAGTAGTAGGAGCAAAAGAATTTTTGATTGGCCCGGAGCAACAACACGATGCTTTGCGATACATCGAATCACGAAAACACCACATGCAAGTTGATGTAGGAGCTATAGAGTCTATAGCCACATCAACTAGAGTGTGGGTCAAAGTTGGACGGATACTGAAATTGTACTTTCTTATCTTATCCAAAACTATAAAATTATACCCAAAAACTTTACGGATTCTGCAATTGCTTTTTAAACCACTTATCTGGGTCCAATTTCAATCCGAAACCGCCGCAATTCTATTTGTTTGTCGAGTTACAGGCATGGGCGCAACCAGCTCTTCATTTCAGGGAGGGGCAATTTTCATGAAATTTCATTCGATGACGTTATCGTGCTTATTCAACCGTGATACAACTTTTTCGCAAACGGTCACAGATAAAGTTCTCTTCGCAACATTTCCGAAAATGAGAACTTTTCAGTTTTAATCAAGATGCAGACCGAACAATCAGGACCAATGGCCCTCAACCTTTTCGTTGAAAGGAGACAAATCCAGACTTACGACTTTGTTAGAGAGCCGCACTAAAGCAATTTTAACACAAGTCAATCGGCATGTTTTGATTTATAGCAGAACGAAGTCTGTTAC
>JGI24159J19872_10003018_pt1 | contig 20603 bp, 13 predicted proteins | sample Ectturendosymbi4_FD_19872 | JGI IMG/M metagenome (IMG submission 19872) | reverse complement strand
CCCTTGTTACGTCTATGATCGAACTCACGTGTAATATACGGACGTAGCTAAATGCGGCTATCTAGATTTTATATGGTCTAGAAAACCCGTTATATATGTAAAGTGGGCAGCTGGAGTTGCAATTTTCAGATAGATTCTCTCAAAACTTTACTGTTTGTGGGTTTTATTTAATTCTGTTTTATGTTTCAGCCCTTCGCAGAGCTGATGATGCCTACTTAGTAGGCGAAATATATACTCTGTAAGATCTTAGTGTCTGCTTCTTTGCTGGGAAAGGATTCCTTTCGATAGACAACCTTGAAGAGCATTTGTTTTCAAACCTAATGTTTTATCGTAACAGATTGCATGTAAGACGTTGTGACCCTTTTCGCAAAACAAGTTGATGTCTCGCTTCAATTCTCTTCAAATAAAATCCATATCCAGCTTTTTTCTTCGCGTTTTTCACAGCTACAACCGTGAAAGGAGATCACCGGCTTTAATAAGTCTGTGTCTTAGTAATTCCCAGTGCAACGTTTTTAATAGTATAATTCGTGTTTTAAAGACCACGGCATATTGCTAGACGAGCATTTTGAGGCTGCAATATGAAAAATGAATGAGAGTAAAATAACAATGGAAATCAATTGTTTGTACTACACATTGACCAACGTATTGATAAACAATATTGCGCGCTTGTTTATATTGAAATTTGAAACCTGCGTTATCATAAGAATATTACCTTGTGTCTTGAAAAGGAAATAATGAATCAGTCGATCCAAAATTTCTGAACTAACAGCAACGAAAAGATTATTGCAAACGAAGCAAAATATAGAAAAATATTTGTCACCACGGAGACAGCGTTGGATCGAGATTCAGAGATCTCTGATTTACAGTAAAGGGTTGGATGATGAGTAGCAAATGCAACTGCACTTTTAAATCAAGCAACACTTTAATGGGTGTCCATCCGAGTGTTTTTCCCATTTTGCAGCATCAATCGTCAACCCTTCAAAGATCTTGAGCACCAAACATTCTTTCAAAAGTGTTTTGAGCTGTTTGGCACGAGAACATTATAGTTGGTTTGTACAAAAGTCGTTTGTACAAAAGTCATTTTTCCATAAGTGAGTCAATACGCATTTCGGCGCGTTAGACAAATNTATATAATCGACAAATATATNTAATGTTTTCTCTCTAAGAGAAACGCTGACGTCATATTGATCCGGTCGACCATCAATGTGCCCCGTTTTTCACCATCCCAGCTCTGTGCTGCAAATAGCCATCACTTTGAACAAAGCTTTATGTTCAAAACATCCGGCTTACAGGAACGTTTGGTCATTCACCCGGCATTTGCACGATAGGATTACGCGAACCGACAAACACTGTAGTGACGTGATGCTTGTGATGATCAAGACACAAATGCTTCATTACTTACGTGAAAAACTTTGGGGGTAGAATTATTAGAAGCTCGGTGAGTAAATAGCTGAGTTAGTGCATCCGCTGTTTTGCTGTGCTGGAACGAATCAGCTCGGACCGTTACAAAATTCCTGATGACATATGTCAAGAATTTGGGCGTATATTGAAAGAACTCTGTATTTTTATATAGTTGTGTGGCTGTAGGTGGAGCAGACCCTTAACATCACCTTCAACACTGTACAAGGGTGGCTGAATGCATGTTTGGCTTAAAAGAATACATCGAATACTTACGTGTTACTTCACCAAAACCAACCCTCTTTAATTAAGTTAAGGCGCCAGGCAAAAATCAACAGGGTCTTTATGATTCAAAATAAATACATACATCTTTTCTTCTAGCGCTACGGAAACATACCATCGAAAAGTCTGATTTGTTTGTTATTACATTCATAAACGTTCTGCGATCGGCATAAAGTGTACCACATCCTCGTGGCAGAGCAGTTTGAATAAATCACGTCACACCCCAGGTTTCCGCGCAACATGGTGACAAGTACAGGTATATGTAGCAATTAAAAAATGCGCTGAAAGAGGAACTAGGAGCAATTCCCAGAATCTGCTACTGGAAGCAGCAAGGCTAGCGCGACCACTTTAGACGATTTAGTAATTTGTAAGCCCTTTCCAGGTAAAAAGAAACCCCCCGGCAAGAAGTTGTAAACATTATTGTCAACCATAAAATCGACAGCTTATACCGCAAATGCCTATTTTCCGCAAGACTAGGTCCAGTAGAAATCTCTCGAGCAATAATGAGCTCAAATGTAGTATCGTGCGGTTTATGTAAGCCCCTGTATATTTACTCGATATGCTGAGCACAGCACTGGCCGTAGTTCCTTGTTCTCTCAGCTCTGCTATTCACGTTTCACAACAAAAATGCCTTTACGCTTCTTAAGCATGATCTGTCAAAAGATTGCGAAACCTTTTATTGATCAAAATCGAAACGTTATGCGGCTTTGGAGTTGCTGACCTCCAGGTTTTCAAGCTTTTGCACGCGTAAGTTCTTTTGGTGAAAATACTTCGATAGCTTCAGTGAATTAACAAGGTTTTCCCAAATACCTCTGCAATGACAAAGTTCCTTGAGCAAAATGCTTAAGCCGACCGCACACCAGCGCGCAAGCCTAGTTCATGAAAACTTGTATCCCATATCAACTGAGAAGCCGCATGACATTTGTTGTGAAAACCTAGGCATTGGCCACTGCGGTTATATTAACAAGTTCTACGCAGCATGACGATATTCATGGCACTACGAAGTTCAGTACGTTTTCTCAATGTTATTAGGGCGGGGTTATGGTTTGAACCTGAAAGGAGGTAGCGCACCGGAGTAGACCATTCACTGAATATTCGATTAAAATAATTAGGCAAAGTTCAGAGGCATACAAATTCCTTGTTTTTTGTTTCTAAACTTTCCTTGACTAATTTAGCATAGACCGAAGAATGCCCTGCTGGAAAGGAATACAATTTTGACACGTCGCTTGTTTGTACAGTGCCAACATTTGCAAAAATATTTGTTTGCTTTTTTGAGCATGGAACAGATACGTTTATTTTTCCCTGTGAATATAAACTATTTTTGCCCTTTGTCGAATCAACATATATGTATAAGTGATTATTATTTCAGAAACACTAATAACAATGAAATAATTTCATCTAACCTGCGATTTTTGTTTAAGAGGACTTAAAAAACTTGAACAAACACAAATATGCAGTGATTAGACACGTAAGCAAACAACGTGTCATCGACACAGAAACCTACGCATTCGCTGCTGTAATTGACATTGAGCACAAGGCCAAGCGTACAATACCGCAGACAATGCAAACAAATCATTTTGCCCTGGATTTTTGACTAATTTTGCTCATTTGCGCTACTAGCGGATATAGTTTAAAGCGTTTGGTCTCATTTGTTCAAAGGTTTTATATTTCGATTGCGAGCCCCACTTTTTGAAGCAGAAAATACCTGCTATGTTAACAATTAACTAACGCAATACATTGAAAATCAACTTGCAACACAAGGTTTCAACAAGCCTGTGCTATTTGAATAGGTTTACATTTTTATTCACTGCGCTGTGGCTTGTAGGACTCGAATATAAAATGGGTGAGAACAGTGGTGGACTCAGGGTTGGTGTCCCTGATGACGTCATCATACTCAGACAGCCGTAATAAGACTTTCTGATCAAGCCTAGGAAGGGTTATGTGGGTCTAGGACATTTCGGCGATGCCGTTTCGGCGACGCCGATTCGGCAACGCCGGTTCGGCGATGCCCATTCGGCGGCGGGACGTTTCGGCGATGGTGGTCGAAAATGTTTTATATGAAAAAACTGTTTTTGAAATATGCTTTTTCATGAGCATTTGGTGGCCAGAAATCCCCGCCCAGGAAATTATCACGTTATCTAATGTGCGATGAAAGGATTCTCCGAATGGTTCAGAGATATGCCAATTATGGCGTGACCGAGTATCTGCGCGGGGTTGCCCACAATTTCTAAATGGACTAGTTCAATTGCTGATGTTTTTAGTTGGTATTTATGTGGTTTCTTTAGCTGGTATTTGTGTGGTATTTATCTGTGATCTTGTGTTAAAGTGTAAAAAAAGATAAGAGTTAAAATCGAAAAATGTTCTTATCAAAGTTTCTTATCAACATCGCCGAAGAATCCATCGCCGAAAGGGCGATCACCGAAAAGTCCATCGCCGAATAGGCGTCCCCGAAAGACGTCGCCGAAACGGCATCGCCGAAATGTCCCATTCCGGGGTTATGCGGGCCACCAAACAAGGATACGTTCCGAATGTAAATGGGTATTCGTGATACACAACTTTAAAAACACTGAAAGTTGGGAAGACAAACCTAGCAACACATAAAAGTTAAACGATAACAAGTTGGCATCGCCCCCCACTTCTCTAGTCTGCGTCCGATTTCTCTGCATTCACCATTAATAAACTAGAAAGTTTATAACACACTTTGCCCACTAACAAAATGCTTGGTTTGCTGAATTTGTTCACAGTCATGTCCTTAAGGAACTCCATGAAACCACAGGCAACAACCAATCAGATTCAAAACACTAAATTTGTTTTAAATTTCATCCTTTCAACTACATTCAAGAACATGGCATACATACAAAAGCATCCAGCCTGCGACTTGTATTGGAAAGCTTCGAGGCTGGATGAGTCAAAGCTGTCATCATCTTACAGGGGCATTAGTTGTTTGAAAAATGTGCAAAAGTAGCAAATAATTCATCATATACCTTTTTGCAACGGTTGCTACCGAAGCAAGTAGGCTACAAGCCTACAGTTTCTATTGGGGTCTCCTTTGAAAGCGGAGTACTTATTGCACACATTACAGTTGCTATTGGGGCGTCTTTGAAAGCAGAGTGCTTACACGTTGCAGTTGCTGCTGGGGGTCCGTTCAAAAGCAGAGTTCTTACACATTACAGTGGCTTTTGGGNGCCCATTTGAAAACAGAGTAGGTTGCTTACACATTACAGTTGCTGTTGGGGGCACCTTCACAAGCAGGGTACTACTTACACATAGTTTAAAANTCTAAGTGTTTATGGAACATTAACACCATTTGAAGCTAGTTTTTCATCCTTGTCTTAAATCTTAAAACTTGTTTTTTTTCTCCGTACACAAAATAAAAGTTCGTTTTGTCGATAGACAGTTTGTAATTCTTTACATATAATCACCAAAATTTTTTTGGTCTTGCTACATTATCGGGAAAACAATGTGAATTTGTAAACAGTTTGTTTGTGAACAACAAAAAAAACAGCAAACGTTTGTAACTATGATTACATGTATTGTTTAACCCAGAACATTCCCACAAAACTTATGAGGAACACAAAACTTATTCCCACAAAACTTATGAGTTTATGACCTTCACTTTCTTTAGCATTCCGAATAGAATGCTGTCACTCGTGTGTTTTGTAACTCATTAAAATGTTAAAATTTAGGGCCTACTTGGCCCAGAGAGTTTCTTTCTGAAGTTACCATAAATTGGAAGTTCTACATTCGCGCTGCTCCTTTTCCTTAAACACTTTTATTTTGGATTTGACTGACCTTTTTAATCTTCGGGCCTCATCGTCTCAGCTGTCCTGCGCTAATGTTTGCGTCAACTCACAGAACAAAACATTCCTACCATGCTGGCTAGTTTCTGGCTAGTTTTTGTGAAAGTATCAATGCAGCATGCCAGAAAATGAATGCTAAGTGGTATGTTCTGCGCAATAACACTTGTGAAACACCTTTAAGATATTTGGCTGTTGTAGTGCCCTTGCAGCATGCTTTCTGCACCAGAGTTTACACCTCATCTGCCTCGCACAGGCCCTTCATGTAGGCATAAAGCTTCATACTGTTAAAGGCATGTGACGTGTCATAAAAGTAATGTCTAAAATGTTTGATGTATGTAACCACAAAAAAGTTGTTGTCCAACTCCAATAATATTGGACATCTGCTTGTGGGTTTCGGAGTTTTTCAAAATTGCCTTCTGCATGTTCTATATTTGTAAGGTCGCTCCATTCTTGCGGTTTATCATCACTTGAGTGAAACCATTATGAAAACAAGATTGCTTAAAACATTTTTATTTCCCGACGTTCGCGCAAACAACCGTCCATACACCACAGCATTCTCATAATTCTCAAAAGACAGAGCTGATGTTCTTGTCGCAATCACGAATCGTAACCCTTGCCAGTTTATTGTGCGCGCGCAAACCGTTTCAAGTTAATACTAAAACAAAAAGAACAATCTGTAGTTTTAGGACGCTCAGCTTAAAAGCACTTCCTGTGCACGATGGAAGGACCTGCTTCGTCGTATTCTTGTTTGGTGATCCACATCTGTTGGAAGGTGGAAAGGGAAGCAAGGATGGAACCTCCGATCCATACGGAGTACTTACGCTCCGGCGGGGCAATGATCTTAATTTTCATCGTGCTGGGAGCAAGAGCAGTGATCTCCTTCTGCATTCTGTCGGCGATTCCGGGGTACATGGTGGTTCCACCGGACATGACGTTGTTGGCGTAAAGATCTTTACGGATGTCGATGTCGCATTTCATGATCGAGTTGTAAGTGGTTTCGTGTACACCCGAAGATTCCATGCCTGGCCACATAATAAAAGAATCAGTGATTCGAACTATTTTTGAAATAGCATGTCGGTGAGTGAAACAGGAAACGCAACTGATTTGCGAGTTTTATCACGCTTTGTTCGAAGTTTGGTCTCTTAAGTCTCAAATTTGTTTAGAGAATCGTAACATTTGAAAACCTTGGGAATTTATTTAATGCTCGCTATTTCACAAATACTTGCAAACCCAAATTTTATATTTCGATTACAGGAAATCATTCGCGATTGCGAAAAGGACCATTGTAGAAAAATCCGTACGTTTCAGGATAAAACCACGACTTGTATACATGGCAACTCATAACGTTACAAAAAATATCGAGTCTCACCAATGAAGGAAGGCTGGAACATGGTCTCGGGGCAACGGAAACGTTCATTTCCGATGGTGATGACTTGACCGTCGGGAAGTTCGTAGCTCTTCTCAAGGGCGCTGCTGGAGGCGGCGGAAGCCATCTCCTGCTCGAAGTCGAGGGCAACGTAGCACAGCTTCTCTTTGATGTCACGAACGATTTCGCGCTCGGCTGAGAATTGAAACCTTGTTATTTGTTCTGGCAATATACAGGCCCGTAGCCACGGGGGGCATTCGGGGGCACTGTTGCCCTAAATTTCTTTTGTGCTCCCCAAATTTTGTTGCGCCCAGAAAAATTTGTTTTAAACATACAATAAAAGCAAAAATCGTGCTCCCCTAAAAATGTATTGTGCCCAACCAAATCTTGAAACCTAGCTACGGGTCTGGCAATATCTAAAGATTACGAATGACCAAAGTTTGAATGAACAAACATGAAAAGATTTTGGTTGAGGTTGCAAACAATTTTCACATGAAAAGAGGATCTGAAGGCAAAGTTGGACCAAATCTTTTCAGTAATGGTCAGTTTTTTAAGATGGTCATTGGTTTTTATGATAGTAGCGTTTTTAAGTAAGCTTTATTGTAGTTAAAGTTTAAGATTTGCACTCACTTTAACTTCTCAAGACAATGGGAACAGACATGCATTTTCCTAAAAGGGTGACAAAACCGACAAACAAGGATCTCGTAACACATTAATCTTGCTGTCGCTCTGAAATGTTTACAAACAAACCTGTTGTGACGAAAGAGTAGCCCCTCTCAGTAAGGATCTTCATCAAGTAATCTGTAAGATCGCGACCGGCTAAGTCCAGTCTCATGATGGCGTGAGGGAGGGCGTATCCTTCATAAATCGGGACGTTGTGCGAAACACCGTCACCAGAATCAAGAACGATACCTGTGACAACAGAAAATTACTCAAAAAGGTGCAGATTTTCACGATGTCAAAGTTTCTTGCTCCACAGAGCGCACTGTTCGATGTATTTACTTTTGAATTGTAACCAGCAACGTAACATCCAGCTAAACAAACAGATTCTGCAAACTGAATGAAATAACAAGCGCAGGAGACCAGGAGGCTAATACGTCCCGGGTGAACTTACCGGTTGTACGTCCAGAAGCGTACAGAGAAAGCACGGCTTGGATGGCAACGTACATAGCCGGCACATTGAAAGTTTCGAACATGATCTGGGTCATCTTTTCGCGGTTAGCCTTCGGGTTAAGAGGAGCTTCTGTCAGCAGAACGGGGTGCTCTTCTGGAGCGACGCGGAGCTCGTTGTAGAAGGTGTGATGCCAGATCTTCTCCATATCATCCCAGTTGGTGATGATGCCGTGTTCAATCGGGTATTTCAGGGTCAAGATACCACGTTTGCTCTGGGCTTCGTCACCAACGTAGCTATCTTTCTGGCCCATACCCACCATTACTCCCTGAAAACGTATAAATTTAGAAAGGTTAGCTTAGTGTATCTGCGTCAGCGTATGATGCTTAAGGAAACATCTGGTATAATGTCGTTAAAAGTGCGTGCCAAAAATGGGACCACTTTCTAAATTACTCCAAAATCTACAACCTGCATTTCTTTTTACAATGCATAGATTGACCAGAGAGACAATTTTTCACGTGTCGAATCGAGTAAGACATTTAAAATGAATCGCGAAATGCGTCCTATGACATGTTGCACATAATTTCAGTGGAATCAGCGCGGACTACGTCACTACTCGAATTAAATCCGAACGCGAAGATTCCATTTGCATAAGAGCTAAGCATGCCTGCTCCGTAGGTGAAATAAATACTCTGATAAGATCATTATGCCTGATTTTTGGCTGTGCAAGAAACCTTTCTAAAGATAGGTGAGATGTAGTCACTGAGTTTTTGTAAATCAGTGTCAAAAATTACTGTAGCTATAGCTTAAGGCAAATTTCCATACCTGATGCCGAGGACGGCCCACGATGGAAGGAAAGACTGCCCTTGGCGCATCGTCACCTGCAAATCCGGCCTTGACAAGACCTGAACCGTTGTCGCACACCAGTGCAGTTTGTTCTTCGTCCTCATCAGACATTTTTTGGGTGTGTTATGGTCTGTATTAGATATAATCAAGTCGTTAGTTTTCACTTATATGCTAGAAAAAGATGCAGTATATAACTTTCTAATAAATGGGTTTCAGACAAAAATAGCACAACAATTTTTTTCAAAAACTTTGAGTCGCAGTCTAATCTCGTCTTGACCTATCAAAAAACTTTGAACTGCTCATGTTTCGTGTGAATACCTTTTTTATATTTTTCTATCTAACATGTAAGAAAATGTGTCAAAGTGCGTTATAGATTTTTTTTGACTAGAGGCATTTCACACTGGCTACGTGGGCTCTACTTCTTATCTACAACCTGCGTTTCAGGGGGTTTGATTTTTTATTTAAACTCTCTATAATTCAAATAAATAAAGTGATAAGAAAAGCAATCTTTATTTTGAAAAGTGCTCTGTTGCCAGTGGCAACCTACTAACAGAAATATTCACATTGATGCAGGCGTCAGTCTCTCTCGCTAATTGACGTCGGTCTCCAATGGGAATTGTGGGAAATGTAAGAGAATCTGGCGTTCGTCAAGCCAGTGATAGATAAGCGTCGGCATCAATTAGTACTATCTATATCTGTTCGAAGCAGCCGGCCTAACGCTCGTCACTCTCATATATGGGCACAGGCATGCTGAGGAATATAAGGTCACGTGACGTGATCGTAGCTCTTGATATGACGCATGGCTGACATGCTCTGAGTCAGCTGGCTTTAAATTTACAGGATAATAACATTTCGTATGCTGTTCAAAGACAACATACGAAAAAAATTATTGGATTTATCTTTTTATGTATTGGGAGAAGTTGCAAGTCACCCCAAGCATGTGATTATCTTGTAAGCTTCAAAGGTACACCTCAATTAACAGTTAACTCAAATTGTAAATTCTAGAAGTGTCACTTCATATCTAAAGAAATGGAAGTGGTTCCGCAAATATCCAAATCAATTTTGGAAGGTTAGAAACCACTGTAGGTAGCAATGCGCAGGGCCAGCAATTATCAACTTTTCAATATTTGATCAGATGAAGAGTTGAAAATGTCTTTCATAGCGCATTGATAGCCTAAATCAGATACGGATGTGAAGCTTGTGAGTAAAGATTATCTTCATATAACTAACAGCTATACCTTGTGCTTGTTACTTTAGTTCGAATTAAAATAAAAAATTTCCTGCTCCCACATTTTGTATGAAATATAAATTCAGCGAAGTTAATTTTGTTTATCTCAAGCGAGATGCAACTTCATTCGAAGTCTTGCACAGTGCATTGGCAGTTGTTGCAGATGTAAATAAACTGTCCGCTTTTAACAATCTGATAGCAAAATGGGAACAGATTTATCAGTTCTTTTTAAGGCAAGCATCATTCTCTATAACCACGGTAGCCTTTGAAGATTTCTTTCCTCATGTTTGTTGTACATGTTCTTGCAATATAGCAAACTATCTGTTCCTTTCAACTTAATTTAATCACAATCTGGTAAACTGTAGCCTGGCACCTGGTCATCCGTACGCAAAAACGTCTGAGTTAAGGTGCACTGAGAGAATGAAATTAAATTTTGTATACAAATTTACCTCAAGTTACCTGACACAAATCAGAATCTAATGTCGCTTTTGTCTAACGTTTTACTTTCGGTTACATTTCGGCTACGTATTAACAAACACTCTATCCCTGCCCCGCCAAGAGCAGCCATTTGCTTTTTCAAGTTAACCACGCAGTGGCATAGCAAGCATATTATCAAAGCAATTTTGCTTATGCATCACCACTTACCACAGCTAGTAAGGAAAGGTTGGAGCTGATTTACTCTTGCGTCGGCTCTGCTGACTGGATGAGTTCTTCTTGGTCCGGACTTTAAATACCTTGTTAAACCCTATCTGGCGCGGGTCTGTTGGGAATTCTTCGCACTCGCGTTTGCTCAATCAAACCGGTTTCCATATTTGGAACCCCAGCAGTTTCGTCACAAACGAGTCCAGCAGTCACTCTCTCAATCCTTCTTCGAAGTAGCTGTGGCAGTTGTATTCGAGTGATGCGCCTGTCCGCTGATAACCAAGCAGCTTGAACAGGGTTTCCACTACGCCGGTCTATATTGGGACGTGCTGTGCGTAGCCCCCATATATGGCCAGATCTAAGCCAAGAAGTGCCAGCCGGTACATCGTGACAGCGAGATACCACAACTTGTCAGTACCACCCACCCACTGAAGAACTTGGTTTCAGACTACTTTGTTTTTGTTGGTATAACATAAGCACCATTTCTGGGGTGGACCACTATGAAATTCAGCAACATTGCAACCACCTTAATGTAACTGAAACTGGTACAGTATTTAAAAAATCTTGAAATGTCAAAAGGTTGATGAAAAGTTCTAAATCAAAGCTTTTACTGTCCGTGAAGCAAGCGCACCACTTCGCTAAAAAGTATTCCATCCACAGGTAAGTAAAATAACCATGAATGTTACGCGGTTCAGTTTGTAGCAATCAGAGAACCTTGAGTCTATATTTTTCAGCTTTTGCGAGGTGTAAGCACGTCACAGTTAGGAGCCCAGAAGTCATTTTAGGTTTTCCAAACAATCATTTTCAGTAAAATGAACTTTCTAAGACGTAAATGCAAATCCACACCTGGATACCTCATCCTAGTTTAATGAAATTTGTTGCAATCGCATTTTATGGCAAATCTCTGTATTATTATCATTGGCAAGTGGCTACTCTACGTCTGCTTCCAACATAACTTTGTATAACGCACAAAAATAGAGAAATATCGGAAACTGTTCTGTTACTGGCAAAATGTTTGAAAGGAAAAAGTAAGTTTTGTAGGTTTGCATTATACATCTTGTAAAGTTTGTTGTCTGGCAGTAGTGTAATTTAGCATAGGAAATTTCACACAACTACCGTTTTGTTTGCACGAATGTTGTCCAATTTTTTGAAAAGCGATTTGTTTTGTTCGGAGCAGCAAAGTTGATAAGTTAGATTTATGCAAACTTGAAGTATCTTAGGTTTTTCTTCGATGATCAAACGCAGTAAAGTTTTTATTTGTCGTGCTATTGACAATCAACCCGAATGATTGTGAAATTAGGGTGAGTGCAAGTTACAATGGAGTGTGCTTGATAGTAAAGATGAAATGAGAAAGTTCTTTCAAAAGAAGTTTTTTTGCTTTAGTGTGCCAAACAATATAAGCTGAAAAAAACTACTGTTGCTTAAGAATATCTATAAGGCGCTGCCTGGTGCGGCATCTCGGAATTGATGTCTTGGATATTTTCCGCGCGAGTTCTAGCAGCCAAGACCGATTTTTAGCTTGGATTAAACTTAGCCAGTTTATTCTTTCAAGTTAAGAATGCACGTTGTTGAAAGATCATCTTTTAGTTAAGAACTTGGTCGTTTTTCAACAAAAAGTGCTTTTCAACTCAGACAATGTTTGCTGACTCACGACAGAAGATACAGCTTTGCCTGTACGGAATGCTGAAAGCAACAGTCATAAATCAAGAAGCATCGTCACTAGTAATCATTCAGCGGTAGATCACTTGTCTGTCAATTGCATTGTCAATGAATGTATTGCACCAGCAATGCTTAATTCAATCCGCTGCTGTGCATCTCAGGAGACTACCTTCTTCCTGAAGACTGCTACACTTTAAATCAATACTAACAACCGATGCCTTAGCATGTGTGATACAGTTCAAAACAAAGGCAACAGGGGCGTAACGAGGGGAGGCAAGAGGGGCACAATTCCCCGGCCGCCGAGACAATATGGGGCGCCGAATCACTGCGGGGGGCGGAAAAGTCCCAAAAATGTCATAAGTACTTTCTTCAATACAGTGAATTTGCTTCCGAGAAAGCTCTGGTTCGAACATGGGGGCGCCAAACTTGCGTCTTGCCCCGGGCGCCGTCTAACCTCGTTACGTCCCATGAAAGGCAAGCAATAATCATGTCCCAAAATGTAACAACTTTTGTGTTCAACCAACATCGTTTCTTCTAGCCGGTAACAATAAAATGTTTTCAAAGACCCTGAGATAAAGATCGCTTTGCCAATATAGCTCGTAGCGTGAGCTAGCATTCAAATGGCAACATGTCATTACGTTATAGCCATTCATTGGACGGTTTATATCAACAGTTCAACTAGATGGCTTACTCAGTGACGCAATAGGTACATTTAAGGACAATTGTCCCCCAAAACGACCGTAACACTACTAAAAGTGGGATCTTTTCTTTATAACATCACCCTCCATCACACAACAAAGTCTCAATGTTGAAAATCGTTTTCTGAAATAATTGTTTTGCTATTCGTAGCGATTATTGTCATCAGCACAATATCGTAATTGACAAGAGGAGCGACACTGCTTCTTAAAGTGGGAGTTGATTGCTCTCTTTATTTCCGAACGGTACTATATATTAGCAATTGATGGACAATAATAGAACTCTCTGATTGTCTTTATTGCTCGCAAAACGTTTTTCAGTAAAGCGGTAACCTCGTCTTCTGGGTGGGATATATGTATATCTGAACCATTTGCTGCAGTTCTTGTTCAGAATTGATTGCGTTGCAGACCTGAAAGTAATGCGCGAGTACCAGTTGAAGTGACGGATTTTACAGTCGGAACCTTAATCAGTCACATACTATAAGAAGCTTAATGTTCACTTCTGCATTTAAGTCTGCAGCCACCGACGTACGAGTAGAGCATACTATGCAAAAAGAATCGTAGTAGAAATACTTGTTTCATGGCTTGCGATATTGGCGTCAGCCAAAGGAGATGCACTCATCTCTGCAGTGTTGTCTTACATCCCTCTGCAAGAGGTTTCAAATGTGGCGAAGATTTCTTCTTTTGGGCCATTTCTTCTAACCACTGACTGGCTGCACTAGATCTCGGGGCAGGTGTTGAGCATCCAGTCGGTTGCCTCATCGTCCAGAACCGCCAGGCCATGCAGTCCATGGGCAGGTCGATGGACTGGACAATGGAGGACAACATGGTCGACGGTTTGTTCTTCTGTGCCACACTCACAGGCCGCAGAGGAGGCCATATCCCATTTGTACAAGCAGATGCGGAAACGCCCGACACCGGTGCGGAGGCGGTTATGCCGGACCCAGGCTGTTCTTGGGAGGGTCACTACGGGGGCGGTGTCGGTGTCGGGGATGAAAATGCGGAGTCTTGTGGAATTGTCTGCCCACTCCGCATTCCATTTTTGGGTCGCCCAGCGCACCGCACGCATGTTGTTGTTGTCAGACAAACTGATGAGTTGTTGTACGGCGGGTACAAATGGGTGTCTCGATTTGAGGCGCCGTGCATCTTCGCTCGGTGGACGGGTGAGCGCTGAGTGGAGCAGGTGTCCAGGCTCCAGGGCGTGCTAGAGACAATGTGGCTCCATTGCGACGAAGCTTAGCAGGTTGGATGCCTGCGAGGATTGGAAGGTCGTCCGCTGGTGTAGGACGCAGGCATCCAGTCGCAATTCGGAAGGCGTCTTTGATGGCGGGGTCTATAAGGCGGGTATGAGCACTGTGGCACCAGACAGGAGCGCAGTACTCTGCGGTTGAATGCACCAGGGCTAGGGTGGCTGTTCGCAGAGTTGTTGCTCAAGCACCCCAACCGGAGCCAGCAAGCCGTCTCAGGAGTTAGACGCGTGATGTCAGGTTCTTGCGAAGTGACTCAAGGTGTCGGCGATACATGAGCGACCTGTCCAAAGTTACTCCGAGGTATTCGGGCTCGGAGAAGAAGGGCTGGGTGTCGTTGTTGAAGTTGACTTTCATCTCACGTTTAGCTTCCTTGTTGTTAAGGTGGAAGGCTGCCGACACCGTTTTTGCAGTGCTGAGCTTTAGCTTCCAGGTCTGCAGGTATTCACCTACGGTTGCCATGTTCTTGCTCAGCACCCCTTCCATTGCTTGACAATCTCCATCAGCATGCATGATTGCTAGATCGTCAGCATATGCGTACTTTCTGGAGACGTGACGAAGATGACGATGTGGTACACCGAGTGAAAACAACTGGAACTTTTCCCTGGACTGTACTGAGTAACTAGCACGATGGTACCTTTGAGATAAACATCCATCATAAAGTAGAACCAGTATGCTTCACAATGATTGCTTGAAAATGAGAAACGGACTTCTATTTTCAGATTTTTGTGAGTCGGGTTAACAGGCTCAGGTTAGTGACAGGTACATTTAAGGAAGTTTAGGAACCAGAAGAGCAGCGAAAACAGGTACTGGCTGGCACCCAGGTGCATGCCAAACATCCCAGCTTGCCATCGATACAAAGCTATTTCAGGTAGCTTAGTAGCTAGAGAAGGCCACTTAAAAAAATCGTAAATATATTGCCGCCACGCAAAGAACTGAGTATGCTTAAGGTTTAGCGTGTTCAGCAACTAACCCAGTGGTTCTTGATTGGAAGGCGCCCCCCAGCGAGACGTCATATTTCCAGAGTTTTCCAGAGTGGCGCGAGCCTTTACACATCTTACAACATGGAATGTTTGATCAATAAATTTACCAATAAATACATTTGTTTTTAAATCTTATTTAAAGTCAGAGGGGCTTGAAACAAAATGACAATTACTTTAGAGAGGCGTGGGAGAAAAAAGGTTAAGAACCGCTGAACTGACCTAAACTTCCTTCATCCCTTCTGGTGCGATTCTGTAGTCAAAAAATATTTGAGAAAGCCATCATTCCATAGAACATACACGCACTGATGTGAAAAGTGAATGCCCTGCACGTTACAATGCACACTGTTGCCGAAACTTGAGCTTGAAATTTCGTATGAAGCTATTTAATTTTCTCTATTGCATGTATTGTAATGACATGGGTTGTGCTGCCCACCGCCTGATATAGGCACGATATGAATAACCAACTATACTTGAAAGCACCGGAAAATTTCGGCAACATGACAGTTGTTGGTCGACTTCGTCAAAATCTGCATACCTTCTCCAGCTTGATTTGCACGTTTTTTGTAGCACATTGCAGAGTTACCCAGTCAACCCACTTCTTCACAATCATAGAAGCATTGAAAAGTGTAAAAATGAAGAATGCCGAAAACTATGTAAAATCTTGAAAATATATCATTTCTTATTGTGTCATGCAATAAAAAAGTATTCACGCTTTAACAGTCCGTATAGAAATACATCTGAAGTTCATAAGGTTTTTAAAGTTCGCGATGTAGTGGGAAGATATGAAGTATCAGTCACTTTTTCAGACAAGGGGTGTTGCTACATGAAATCATCTTTGCAATGTGGTGTTCACGTATTCCCCAGCCGCCCTCGTTCCATATGTGATTCCGGCTCAAACAACTTGGCTGCACCCGAATTTTCAACAACTCTTTGTACACTTGGTGTACGTCAACCCAAAACAGTCTATGTATTCGTAGAAATGTTGAGCGTGTTGCATGATGCTTATCCGACAGCAGTAAGCTTGTCCTTGCGGGGCACCGGTAAAGTGCATCAGATTATGATGTTAGCTCACCAAGCCATGAGAAACTCGAGTAGTTAGGAAAAAATGCTTTCGAAAGTTTTTAACCTTATCGAATGCCTTATGACTCTGCTGAAAAGTCTTTTGTTCTTGAAGATGTGACAAATTAACAAATGACATTTGCTTCACTCAGTGCTTTTCAAAAATAGAAAATGATCTCTGTTTGAAACATTGCTGCTTATATCAAAATTTGGGTGAATAATTAATTTAAATGCACATTTACTGACTTTACGGCAGTGGATTTTTACTTTTTCTTCCGCAAGGAAACCGAGATTGCATTTCCTTGACTCAAACTCTTTGCAACAGTGTTTGTCAACCTTTTTTGAGCCACGGTGCACTTTCTGTATTACTCTCGTAGTATAAGAAAGATTCAAACTAGTGGTAGTGGACAATAAATAACTTCATATTGAAATTTTTGCGGAACAGCAGACGATCTTCCGCACACCACTAGCAAGTAAACCCACGTTGCTGTTGCGACTATTTCCTGGATCACCGTTACAAAAGTAAGTACCGTCTACATCAAGTTCCGTCGATCCTCATAAACTTCATCGTACTTCTCGGTTTGTTCGAAGCTGCAAATCGGTTTAAAAGTACCGGCCTGTATACGCAATAGGTTTTCCACATAATGCTTTGTCTTTCATGCTGCTGAAACGACTCAGTCTATTTGTTCATGGAATATAAATTACTAAAATTAGGCTTTAATATGGTAATCTCGTGTAGCGCCAGTTGTATACAGATCATTTTCATTTCACGGGGCAACAGAAGCCTCATGCATCCTGTGCAGACGCGAACCTTGTCTGTGGCCAAAGATCTACGTCCTTTTTATGCAGATCAGTTGCACACAAGCTGCAGAAAAATGATTCGCCCAACACATGTCTGTTGCAATGCTACACGAAGAGGTCTTGTTGGTGTCATGGTTCAAGCAGGGGCGGATCCAAGGGGGCGATTAGGGTGATCGCCCCCTTAAAACCTACGAAAGTAACTTTATTCATTTTGTGCAATTCGGAAAACAGCATTCGCGATGTAAGACCATTTTGCCGTCTTTTGTTTTGTCACAGCAGAGTTGTGAAGTACACGTCATCTCTGTTACAGTAGAGAACCCGCAATGAGACTTGACTGCCAAATACCACTGAAATCTCCCCCCTAAACTTTCTGGCTGGATCCGCCCCTGGGTTCAAGTCTCTACTCTTTTTAAACAAGCGCATTGCAGTTTACAGATCCAGTTCAGATCTGAAGGTTTATTTATTTTTTAAAGGATATGTCAGCATCAGACACCACCAAACTAATTCAATCGCAATATCAAGTGTGCAACTAGTCTCCACACAGGTGAAGACTTTGAAGCAATTCGCAAATTTTAAATAGGAAGTCGATTTCACGTAACATGACGCACCGTCAGTCCTGCAACCTTATTCCATTTTAAGGGGTCCGCATAAGTCATAAGACCTTGAAATGCGCGCGCTGACACACCTGCACATTTCAGCCAGTTGCAATTGAGACGACCTGGGTCTGTGGAAAGTCCACTGCTCCTTTTTGAACAAGCTTGCAAACAAACCTGATGACATGACTGGTGACCCCAGAGACCGACAGTGTTCACACCGCAGCGTCTATCTTTGGTGATGGTCAGAGGGAATGTTGCCAGCGATTTGCCCTTTGTGTAAACCTAATTCGTTTCCCTTTCGTTTTGCCTAATGTAAAATATAATAGGCTTTCCGACTGCTTTCCGAATGCTCGTTTTCTGTGAGTTTTGCTAGCTTCGCTTGAAGTGATATTTTCTTGACCAACTTTTTGCAAATCGCACTTTGCTTTTATATGTTCTGCACTTGAAACAACGTCGCTGCTGCTGTGATTAGGTTCTTGCTTTCTGGTGTGTTCGGTTTCGCTTTCAACTTCTGAGGCAGTTTCCTGAGAAAAGCGAAAAAACATTGTGTTTAACAGAAGCTGAGGGTGTGTGCTTAGTAGAAAAAATGCACAGTCTGTTTAACATCGCAGTGCTTGAATCATTGCTGAGAAAGTGTTTTTTTCGATAGATACCTCATTTTATGTCTGTTTTACATATTTTAAAATTGCGCGTCCGACCGGGAACGTCCAGACATGCCGCTGCGTTCTGTACGTAAAAGGCAAGGCAGCCTCTTACTCTTTGCATGCAGAGAACTCGCCCGGGACCAGGCGACGTCCTGTCTTGCCATTGCCATATATTCCATAACCAAACAACGACACCGGTTGCAGATGTCGCAATCTCTGGAGACATAACTGGCGTGTGGCGATGACGCAATTGCTGAGCACATGGGTGGACGCCCTCAGCGCAGAGTCTGCGCATGCCATGCCGGGTTTCTTGCGGTTTCTCTGCTGAGAAATGCTCAAATGACAAAAATAAGAAACTGCGACGCACTTGATTAGTTCCGGCCCATTCGATAAAATCTAAGGAAACCTTTTGCTGCAGGGACCGAGTTTGCTAAAAAACTTTGGGGGATCAGACCTTATTGTTTGCCTTTCGATGACATCACCATGTTCACTCAACCGTGGTACGGCCTTCTATAAAATTGCCGAAATTGGGGGCACATTATGGAATTGACACCTGGCTACGCCCATCGTGGTGGTATACCAACTAGTAGTGTATACAAGTATACAATGGTGCTATATCTAGATCTCTAGCACTTAGCACCGCATTTAATATGAAAACACATTAATTCTGAGAGCTTAAATAGACACAATTATGCTCAACAATTGTGATAATCAATTCAAATTTGGTCAGTTGCGATAAATATAATATACTGCTACTAATAGTCACCACATAGATCAAATCAAAAATAAAGCACAAGATCTTTTGGTAAATACTATCAGTGCAACCTGGCGCGTAGCCAAAAATTTTATTAGGGCCGGGGAAAACAACAACCGAGTCTCAACATTTACATATTTTAATGCTCCCTCTTTGTAAAGCATCATCCATGAAACGTGAATGTTTCTGTCATTTTCTCCTGAACAACTGTGTTCGGATTTAAGCCAACAATTGGTTTCATTGAATTCACAAGTTTTAAAAGTTTTGATAGTAAAGTTCCAAGCTTCTACTTTGGATCAGTGCCACCATTTGCTCATAAACTTTTCTTGCAAAAGCGCTGGTAAACCTCTCGATACGACTGCGCTCATACTGTATTTACACGCTTCGGATGTACACCAACACAGCATGTTCAACCGCAGCGGAACAGCGACTTTGCTCTGAGGCACTGACATCCGAAGTAGGTCTTCTACAAAAATTTCGCGCATATAAGAATCGGATCCCGTTGTCGTCTAATTTTTGAGCAGTTACTTATCGTCTGTAATTGATAACCGTATACGCTAGAGTCTTTCAACGCGTTTGAAAAATGTTTGGATTTTTGATAATCCGTAAAATCTTCTGGCTATGTTCAGCCTACTCCGTAAATCGTTTGTAGCTACTTTAAACTTATTTCATTCAAATTGTTTGATGAGACTTTGCTAAATTTAACTGACCTCATTCAAATATAAGATGGAATGAAACTGTAAACACAATAATAAACCCAGTTTTACAAAACTTATTGACCACGCTCAGCTGCAGATGAAGATAGTGTAGCACTGCGCGTAATTAAATTTGTACAAATAACAGGCTTCTTGAAAATACAATAACTTATCTGCGGAATTCGAAGCCTAATGGGAAAATATTCAAATTTAGTTTCATTTTAGTCACATGCGCATTGCCAACAAGACAGATTGCAAGCTCAGGGTTATTAGGGAAGGAAAACGAGACTGTCGCCGCGGGCCCTTCTTTTTCAGAGATACCGTGCCGCCCTCGAGAGCTTTGCACCACCGTTTAGTTGAAAAAGTTATGTACCACTCTTGAGCCACATTGAAAGAAGCTCTGAAGCAAATCATATCGTTTTCAAAATAAAGCAAAAATTATGGGAAAATGTTTCATAGGAGGCAGCTTTCAATTGTGTAGCTGGAAAACTTTATAAAAATTTTGTTCCTTTCGTATGTATCTTATGCTCTTGAATTTAGTGCATCAATTGAAATATGAAACAAATTTAACTCTTGTATCCACGTAATCCCACATACCTTTCGCAATGACGATGTTTTGGGGCCCCTTTCTGAGAGCTTGCCCTTAATTTTAATATGCGCCCCTGTGCAAGTTATCTAAGTATCTGAAAGTAACGGCAGAGTCAATTCCCTCAGCCCTTGCAAAATGAAAAGCATCTTGCTACTTACGTTAGATTTTGCTGCTGACTCTTCTCGTTGCAGTTAAATGATTTCAAATA
>JGI24159J19872_10003017_pt1 | contig 20606 bp, 12 predicted proteins | sample Ectturendosymbi4_FD_19872 | JGI IMG/M metagenome (IMG submission 19872) | reverse complement strand
CCCCCCCCCCCCCCCGGTTAACAAGCCCATACGCTTTCAAATAAGCGCAAAATCGCCCGGTACCGGTACCGAAGTGGACTTAATACGCGGCGACTACTGTATGTCTCCAGAAATAAAAATGCTCGTCAGTGTCAAAATGAGTATTTCGTCATTTTCTGCCTCGATTACAAACAATCTGTATGCGTTTGCTGAGGTTTCTGCATGTTCATGCAACGCTTTCAACCACTCAGTTCAGATGTCTGGTGCCTTTTATGCTCTAAATCTACGTTTTCTCCCACTATGTAATGCTTCCATATGAAGATGACCGATTTCAGTATAGTTTTATAGGTGCTTTGTTTCAGTGTTCGTTTCTCTTCAATGTTGACTGCACGTACCAATTAATATCCAACCCATAAAGTGTTGTGGCAGAGCATTTTCGTGTGCGAGCGTTCTTTGACTATCCACTGCGCTGCAATCTATCTCATCCAAACGCGTAGATAAGAACAGAATAAGAATATCTACAAAAGGACAATTCAAGGCATGTTTCAAATTCATGTGGATTTCAAGTTCGGAGCCGACTTCTGCAAATCGTTTTTAAATCTTCCTCAGCATCAAATTCCACAGCCATTTTAATTTTAATAGGTATCGACTGATGCACCACATTCCTTCTACATCTGTAGAGGTATTGCACTCTTTTTGCCTCCTAAGACACAGATACACAGATTATAAAATGTGGCGCCACAACGTCTTGAGGTTGGAAGGACGTCGCAATTCATCCGTCTTCACAGCCAAGGTCACAGGACTGCTAGCGCTTGTGCGGAGCTAGTTTCCTCCGCTATAGCGGTAGCAAGAACAATGTATCGCTCTTGAAGATAGATGTCGAAAGTTAAATGGGCTTAGTCAAGTCAATTTAACATCGCCTTCTGATGTTCCACGCCACAGCAAGCAAGCTAATAAATTGCATTAAATAAAAATATGTAAATGTAATATGCCAGGGCGTCATTTTCTTTTATACATAAAATTAGTGCGTCAGGGATTCAATCAAGGTTGTCCTTTAATACAACTCCACCACTCTGCTAAACCTGGGGTGGGGAAACCGGGACGCAAAAGCCTACCAGAGGCCCTTTTTTCTGAGAGGAGCCTGGGCCCTCATTTTTATATTTCGAATTTTGCTTAAATAAATTTAAGGAACACGATTGGTATTGGGTCCAATGTTAAAGTAAAATCGTCTAATGAAAACTGCATTTCTGAAATGTAATGCAAAATCAGCTTTACGTTTCAACTAGAAAGCGAAACTGCCTCTGAATTCTTTTTTGAGAACTCTGTTCCAAAAATTGGCAAAGCTTGTAGTCACTGGGATTTCCTGTGTTAAGTCAAGCAATTACCTAATGGTCAACATTGAGCAAGTCGTTCGGAAAAAGAATAAATACAAAATATAGAAATCAGCCTTGTTTGGAATGTTTGCACCACTTCATCATCATTTTGTGAATTTTAAAAGAGCAACACAACACTGCTACGTTTAATGATCTCGACATCGAGAAGCATATCAAATGCAAAACAATGATGTTCAAAACAACAACGCATGCTCCAACTTGTGTCATGTCCGTAGTTGGCAGCTCTATAATCCCATCATGCGTTTGTGATGCAACAGCTAAGCCATTGTTACGCATTACGTCTCGTCGTCAGCATTGACGAATAACATCACCATTGCCAACGCGAAGCGCCGTTCGTAGCTTTATTCCCAGCGCCTGAAATAGATCCACGATCGAAATCTCTAGTGGGTCAATCGCAGTGCCAGCAGCAGCTGCCTTGCCATCGAACTGCTTAGAAAAACATGACCACGAGCAGCAGAAAAGTGTGGAATGTGCGCAGCTGAGTGCTGGAAACGATGACAAGCCGTTGCAAACGACTTGTAAGATTCTATGCTTTCAAGCCTTTTTCAGGCTGGTTTACTTCCTTTTAAATTCACCCAAAGATACCTACTTCCGTTGAACTGCTGTCTGGTGATATTGCAGAATGCCAAACGTCGCTTGTGAGCACTCAAATTTGCTGGCGACTAGGCACAAGTTCGTTTTTCTCCTAATTTAGGATGGTGTCAAATCTGCTGCAGCAGATGATTTAAGTGGCAATGCTGCAGCGAAGATCTTGCCCACGGTAAATGTGTATGTTCTGAGTACAATCAGACATAACAGTTAAATTACTGTGTACAATAATTTTTATAGGATTTTACACCAAATCATTGTTTTCCAAGAAAGCATTCAACTTGTTCGATGTCATCGTTGCGTGAGCAAACACCAAACTGACTGTTCAGGGAAACGCTAGTGTGATGAAGTAACTATGTATTTTACACAAAGCGATTAGAAAGTATATCATCTGGGCAATGTGCATAGAGGCCCATCTAACAGCACCATGCAAAATGATGTCTACCATCTTGTTCCAGACGCCTGTACACAGCTGCGCTCTGGAATACCATATCGTGACCGGCAACAGTAAAAGACCTCACAAGACTTATTATTATGTAACTTGTATATACATCTAACTTTGCGAAATGACAAAGTAAGCCTGGTGGTTTCGTTGCTTACCTGAGATTGCTCTGATGAACAAAGTCTTTGTCTGGCACCGACTTAGTTCGCTATTAGCGCATGAACAGTCTTTAGTAGCTCAGCATCATGCAACTAAGATTGAAGATATATTGAGAGAAAATTATGCAGCAACACAAAAGTATCCGACGCAAGAGTTAGAAACAAAAGTCAAGAAATACTCTTCAAGTGTGTAAAGAAAAACCTCTACTCTTTCGACCAACCCCTACACAGCCATTCACAGACTGTCCATGAGCAAAACAGACATGGTGTTAAGGTTACTAACATCGCAAAATCTTCACGAAGTAACTTATTGTCGAAAGATTTCGCTGTAATTTCAAGCAGCACGCATGTTGCAAACACAAGCTAAGGTTTACGTATCAAGTATTCCAGGTCTTGAAGGGATTCGGAAACAACTTAAAACACACTGAAAGGATATGATGTTCGCTTTGATTTCAAGAAGACCTGGTTTTGGGACTGCGGCGTTTTTTCCTGCGCTCTGCACGGCAGGAGAATGTACGAAGGGAGCGGTGAACGATGAAAGCTACATTTTCCGGAAGCATTGAGGCAAAAAGAAATATCAGATGAAAAAGTGCAATAATACCAAATTTAAAGCTTCACAGAAAACAAGCAAGAAACGTGTACGTTAGTACGTACCAGCCGAGGTACAAGAAATCATGGAAAAGTAAACTGCAGTAAAAGACAAGGAATAAGGCACAGTTTTTATTTTAAAAGACAGAAAGTGAAAAGAACTTCAATGCCTCTGCAACATAACCAACTTTTCGCCAAATAACCAACGTTGTGGTAAAACAACAACGATATTAACAGTGTTGCCGTTACAGATTGCAGAAAAAAGTGGAAAAATGAGCTTTGTGGTGCGAAAAGAAATAGAACGCGTCTTTTCTTGGAAACGAACTTTTTCGGTATCGATTAATTTTGCAGCAAACACGCTTCGTAGCAGACCCTCTTTACGACAAACAGAATTTGATGTGTTCGAGTTCATCACAGAGTCAAGAATGAAGCAAATGACGTTATGACAGTAAATCCGCTTTGGCTGTTGCAACCTAGATGTCAAAGCCAATGAAAACATCTTATTTTGCTTCTGACTAGTTTTGACAACTATTGATGTTTCTCAGCCAGGCGCGGCATGCCACGATCGATATATTCGCAAATCAGCCTTCAAAATCGGTCACTGAAATAGCGCTTCGACATCAGAAAGTCTCTTGGAAGGGTTTTAGTTTGGTGATTTTCCAGATACCTTCATAAATCATTTAGATTTAGTCAGAAGGATATCGGAACAAATGACGTGTTCCCAACATTTGACAAGAACTAAATTTGTAAATATCAACGCTGCACGCCCTTCACGCAGTGGATCATTTCAGCAACAATGCTGAGAAACAAATTGACTTGCAATTGGCAACAAGTTCCTTTTCACTGAATGTGCTGCGAGCACAAGCGTTCAAAATCATTTACTTGACAATCGTATTAATTATGATCAAACTGATTGATCAATCATTACCATGCGACTGCTATAACCAACAATTTCGTAAGAATGCAAATAGTTTTGCTGAAGCCTTGCGCAGATAAACAACATAAGTGTGAAATCTTACTCATCCAGGGTGTTACTATTATTGTAACAATTTGTTATTACTAGCTGCATGAAACATTCTTTTCAGGGGTTACTATTTGCAAATACGATTTGTTTGATACAAACTTTCTTTTTTTGGCCATTGTTTCCATTTCGCAACCATTTTCAATTTCTGGAAGTATGTACAAACACGTTTATGAAGTAAATCAAACCCATAGACGTGTTAAGTTTTCATTTAAGTTTGGCACATTAGCTACAGTATGCCGCAAAATGCGTAAGTGTCCCCCCAACAGTTAGAAGTACAACCATTCACACAACATTTACATATGTATGGCAGAATCTCCACAAGAGGGTGTCCGCTTTGAGAGAAACTAAGGCAATTCCAGGCAAGGGTTAGAGTTAATAAGTTATCTAGTTATAAGTACGCTCAGAGCGGACCTGGGAATAATGACGGTTAAAAGGTTATTCCAGTATTCCACAAAATGCACAACTCCCGAACTGCAACCTCAACCCCATCTTTGATCGCAGTTTAGCGTATATCACAGAGAAAAATAAATATAAAAATGTATTTTTAATACAAACGAACTCCATTTTAGTTGGATTTTCCACTGTGAAAACAGTCGAAAAAGTCTGTAACTTGGGTTTCGTGTGAACGATGCGATATTTACGCTATGATAAAAACAAAAACCTAATGAAAACATAACAAAACGTGCAAAATGCAGTATTTTTTCTGTCAGACACACTTCAACCTAAAACAACACGACGACCAAAAGCTCGTGGTAAGTTTGGGGCAGAGGGTACAATTGAGATGTTCGCAGCAACAATGAGGTAACTCTGGTCTTAGCAATCGATATTGAGGTCAAAAGACGAACAACGGGCCTTGAAGACAACTTAACAACTTATACAGCAACGCTTTTTGCCGCATGTTTGCATTCTGAAATGAAAGGTCTTCACCCGATAATAGAAAGATTTTGCTAAAATGGCCGCACCATTCGTTGTCAAGCAACGAAGCAACAGTTCTGGTGCTAGGTTAAAACTTCCATGTCAGTTTTGCAATGATCGGACAAGCCTGATGAAAAATATTTATCATCCAGCCAGCCTTGAGCTGCTCGTGGCCAAGTTTGGTGACGAACGCAATGAATCCACTTGGGAGTAACCGCAGGATGCCGCAAGAACTAAGTACCAGCTCTGGGTATGGTTGAGTTACCGATTGCAAACTCTACAGCAAGTCACCAAGTAGATGCTAACCATCCCCTCGGTGACGAGTGGGATTTTGATCTATGTAACTTTAGACTCGAGTGACAGATCTTCGCACAAAAAGAACGCAAATGATCAAAACTTGCACATGTGAGGTGCAAACTGCACAGGTGCGGTGCAGACGACAGCGTTCGTGAAAGTGCATTGCCAGTGCGCGACACTGTTGAGCTTGACTGAAGCTCTGAACCAGGGGTTCCCAACCTTTCTCCGACCACGGACCCCTTCATCATTTCGACAGATGAGCATGTACCCCCAGAATTCTTATGACAAAATATTTCGTCATGACTAATCATAGATGTATTTAACAATAGGCACAAAATGATTTTTGAAAATAACTAATATACAAATATATTTTTCCCTTCTATTGCTAACCTTAAATGTACCCCCTCAAATAGGCAAATATCCCCTTAGCGGTACAAGTACCTCAGGTTGGGAACCCCTGTTCTAAATCATAAAAATTCCCAAAAAGTGAAAGGTCAGGTTTAAAGTTCTGAGTTCAAGAAAAACGTAAGCCGCCAGTCTTTCTCCTGGCACTTATAATATTCGACTTGCTACAGTGGTTGCTGAACACTTGTGCCGGATGTCGATCTTCAGACGTCCGGTTTCAGAAACAATGGCTTCGCCAAGGTCAGGGTTTGTAATTTTATTTTCGTGAAACTGATATAAATTCAAAATCGCACTGGTAATTCAAGCGCGTAATCGCTTTATAAAGTAGCGGATCGTGATAAACATCAAAGATCTCGTTCGCCGTCTCGACGTCAATCACCGCGCGAGGGCAGCAAGCCTCGTTTCGCGTCAGGCGAATGTTTTTCGGCGCGCGACGCCTTTTGTTCCGGTCCTGCTGATCCAGGTAATCGCCGGGCGTGTAATGTTTCAAATGCTCCGATTCGCTCGGCAGCGCGACCGCCAGCGGATTGCGCTCGCTCCATTGTGACGCGCTTCCGACCAGGTCGGGCTCGGACGAATAATAACAGCCCAAGTGCTTGGAGATCCGCGCCGGGCGGGAAGAAGTCGAATTGCTCCTGACGCATATTTCCGCATCCGTGTGTTTGTTTTCCACAGTGGGCAGTTTGCATTTTTGGTGGTAGACACCGGACGATACTGCACAGTTGCTGTATACGGGTGAGCCGGGGAGCTTTCGCCGCCGATGCTTATTGGCTAGCAGTTTGCGCGAGACACTTTCACAGTCCAAGTCTAGTCTGGGTGCAGGGACACTGGTCGCGTGACCTGCTTTAAGGTCAGTGTGCTGCTCTTCTAAGACTGTTTCCATGCTTCCCGCCGGTGGAAGTTTCGAGAACTTTTTCGGGTTCTCGGTTTGAGCTTTCCTCAGGTCTGCCATCGGAACCAGCACCGTTCTCTCACGTTTCAAAGCGCTAAGAATCCTGCGACTGTGAACGACCACGCCCACGAAACCGCCCACGATGACGCAACAGGCGCAGCCGAGCACCAGCAGGTTGACCCACGGTATTGTTGCGTCGCGAAAGAGCGGCACGGTAATGGTGAGGATCGCACATATTAAAAGTATTGCCCCCGTGATGACAGTGCAGATGCTGGGACGAACTTGCGGGTAACGCTTGAGTCCATTTTCGAGGAAGGACAACAAGTAACTGACCTTCGACCTTCCTTCTGCTAAGTTCGGGTGCTTCGGAAGACGCGACGCTGACGACCTGGAATATTAAGAAAAGTTGGCGAAAAACCGCTGAAAGGAAACTGGCACTACAGGGCACAGGTGTAGGAGCAGGCAAATTTTTGAAGGTGCGAAGGACTTTTGCCCAAACTTGCCCGAAAAAAACTCCATGTTGGACGCATTTTTTTCAAATCAAGGCACTTGAAGCACTATTTTTGCCAAATTTCACCCAAACTTGCCCAAATTTCCCCTAACCTGCCTGAAAAGAACTAAATGAAAACATGATCGCCAAAAAAAACGTCTGCACTTTGATTTTGGGTGCCAGTTTTGTAAAATCAAGGCACATACAACAATTTTGCGAAGGTTTTCACATACTTTGCCCAAATTTCCACAGATTTTGTCGGGATTTTCACCAAATTAAAAGTTTTGGGGGTGCGGTTGCACTCCCTGCACCCCCGTCTCCTACACCAGTGATATAGGGTGCCCACAAACTCTGGGTACATAGTCTAGGAAAACCCCTATGTACCCAGACTGTGTGAACACCCTGTAGGTTTACAGTAGAAACGTTTTAAGCTCTGCAGATGTCACAACGTTTTGGGTTTGAAAATGAGACTTTAGAAAAATTACGTGCAACAGTAGGAAATATATCAGTAGCAGCGAAAAGTTTTTTCCTGTATTAAGCAGATGAATTGAAAATAGTTTGCCCTAAAAACTACTAAATAGCAATGGTCTTATCTTGAAAAGTGAATTCCAAAATATTTTCAAAACGTTTGTTATGAAGTGTCCCCCTGGCAATATATCTTCTCGTTGACCTGTTTTCTGTTACATCAACTGCACAACATCGTTGAAGTAATTCTGCGCTATCGCATTTCACAAGTGCAGGTTTTTTTTAGTGGGCGCACGTGTTGAGGATATTGCTAGGCACCCGGTATGGACCTGCAGGGACCCAAAACACCTTAAAAATCTGTATAAGTGGCATATGAACTTTAAAGTTTATTAACTGGAATAGGGTGTATATATGCTATGTGTAATACTTTCTTCTTGGGTTACGCGATTACTTCATTATTTAATCACCAAGAGTGTTCTTAAAATAACAAGAAGCAAGATCTCTAGCCGTTAACCACGTTAGTTGCACTTCTACTACTTTTCAATCGATTTAATATTTCAAAGTACTGTAGTGTAAAAAACAGTTGATTTTCAATCCTTCGCACTCACTGATCACTGGGTGTCAACCAAAAGGTCACCACACAACGCTGATATCCTAATCAAACCGTATCACATGAAGAAGAAACTTGCAGCAGAAGAGAGCTGCTTGAAACATTTCGTGCACTCATTTCCCTAATTTCAATTGGCAGGTGAGTTCGATCACTCAGCACCCAAAGGATCGAAGCTGGCACCAGAGTCTAGCAAAACCTTATTTTAGGTTTAAGGTCAACGGCGACATAGCAACTTAAAAATAGGTCAGCTATTAGAAGACGTTTGTACGCAAAAAAATTTTTCCGTGGCTTCATCATCAGCCAAATGCGACCGCGAGGCGCCGGAGTCTTTGCTGATGGTCATTTCAAGAGACTTTGCGTCTCGCTGCGTTTCGTTAGCGAAGCTATAATCTTCAAAAATTCTTTTTTTGCGCTCCGTGCGCTGTTTTCCAGGCCCGATCCGCTCCCGCACGAAGTCTCTTGTGACAACGCACAGCCCCCAAGGCAGTAAAACCAGGATTATCCGAATTTCCGGCAAGGATTAAGTAACTTTTAGCCAAGTATTGTTGAAAAGCGTTTCATGTTATGAGATATATATGTATCGAGTTTCAATCGGCTACAAAATTTGAAAACGCTGGCTATTTTACGAAATCTTACCTATGGGTTTCAATTTTACACACACGATTAAATCTTTTTTCATGTTTTTCATGCATTGAATCCGGTCGTATGTCGCAACCTTTTCAGTGACATTATAAAATTATCGAACGTTAATTGAAATGATTATGAGAGTGGACAATGCAAGGTCACAGCAATGCACACTACGACAAAATTAGTATTTGAACAAAGAGTGCGAATGTCTGAGAAAGACACAGCGTCCGATCAGCAACTAAGTGATGAACTTAATTCCACTAAAATTTAAACGTTGATTCTGCCAAGGCAATGTAACAAGCGTTGTTAGTAAACGTGAAGTACTTGAAAGACCCGGCTGCAACAACATACGTTTAAAACTATCAGCGCTATGGATCCAGGTGCTTCACAGTTCTCTCACAATTCTTGGGCTATTTGAAGCTTTGCCATCTTCCTGGAGAAGTGACGCTTGTCTTTTCATAACCGGAACAATAAAAATTGAGGAACTACAATAACATCTCCCACCTAAAATAGCAAACACAACAAGGCCCCACAACGCAAGGTCTTGACACAGTAGCAAAAACATTACATCAGCAACATCTATATCTCCATCAGATGCTTTGTGTTCAGAGTACAGCTGCGCTTTAGGGCTTCTTTCAAATACGTTGTAATTTAAAGGTCAACTTCGGTGCCAAGCTGCTGAGCAAACACATAAGTGGTACGAATCAGTGGATGATTGCCGCGGATGGCCGTGGCAAGTAAGTGAATCTATCGCATCCGCTTCGTGGATACGGGTACGGATGGTTGCTGACGTTGCAACTCATTTACGAACACGTTTGCACAGAAGAAGCAATGCAACTATATCCGATGAAAGTCATTAAAAGATGGTAAACCCTTCAAGCACTGGATCAAAAAGCATGTCAAGAAAACATGACCGTTCCACAACTCATCTCATTGCCGCCAGCAGCATCTGCGTAACTGAAACACGACCAAGGCATTTGAAACGAATGGAGTAAATTCAGGCGCGGATCCAGGGGGTGGGCAACATCTCCCCTAAAACCTACGAAGTAACTTTATTCCCATGATTTTGTACAATTCGGAAAACAGCATACGCGATATAAGGCCATTTTGTCGTCCATTGTTTTGTCACAGCAGTGTTGTGAAGTATACTTCATCTCTCTCACAGTAGCGAATCCGATATGAGGCTTGACTACCAATATTACTGAAATCACCCACTTAACACTGCTGGCTGGATCCGTCCCTGAGTGAAGTTCAAAGCATATCATTGTTATAACCTCATCACAGTTCAAAAAACGCGAAAGCAACAATTCCAAACTTGCCAATTAGGCACGTGCGATTGTTTACCAAACAATGGCGTCTGGTGAAAACATTTACCTGAGCTCGCTCGGAGTTTCTTTCCTGGCAGTCGGAGTTTTGTACCACTTGAAATTGAGGTTCGTGGTTTTCGCCGTTGCCCGCTGGTTGCTTGCTTGCTGCCAAACAAAAGTGCGGACAAATTTTCAAAACATGAAGCAGGCGCAACGTTTCATTGAATGACGAACTGCAGGTTTTTAGCCTATACATGCGGTCTGCCACGTGCCTGAAACAGCAGAGATGTTTATGTATGCAACATTGCCAAACGTTCGATATGTGATGGCTGTGTTAGCTGAAATGTGCTTTAGGTCAGCGCTCTTCAACCGGTGTGCACGGTGCACCGTAGGATGCACCAAAATATGCATAGGGTGCACCACTAAGAAAGGGTTCACAAATGTGCATCACAAACTTGTCACACTAAACAGATAATTTTTACAAAAACTTTCTGTTAGCGAAAATGAGCCATTAACCAACCAATGGCTTTCAGGATTTAACCGAGACTGCAGATTCTGAAGTGCGGTGCATAAGCATCACACCGTATCAAGCTAATTGTTTTATCTAGATGATTATTTGTGATTCATAAGCAACAGCCATTATTATCAACTGGATTATGTAGCTGAGTTACTGAATAAGGGTACTTGCTTATTTAGACCCGGGTACTTACAGATACAGGGCGCATTTACGTGGGGAACACGGGGATGCGTCAGTAAATAGGGTGCATTGAGTTCATCAAAACATCTTCAAGGGTTCACCGTAATGAAAAAGGTTGAAGAGCACTGCTTTAGATAGCAAAGCTTTTATCACGAATTGAAGTTTTGCTTTTATAAAACTGAAACCTTAGTGCTTGTTGTTCGGAGTGACAGTGCTGGCGAAGCTCTCGCATAAAACCAGGTTATAAGAAAAGACGGGGAAAGCACAGACCGAAACCGTATTCGTAAGCATCATGGAGAAGTTTCTATTTGCAGTTGCAGCCCCTCAATGGGTTATGACCCTTATTTGAATATTTCCTGAAATGTGCCTCCGAAAGTTTTCTGTTGACACTGTAACAGCCAAAATATGACAACGAGCCTGGTTAAAAAGTTTCGTGACTGTACTGCAAAAGCAAACAGACAGAACAGTTATTCGCGACGGAGCTTATGCTCCAGGGTGACCTCACTACGATGTGTGGAAGGATTTCAAGACTTAGATGCTGCAACTGTCAGGAAAGCATTGCCTTGCTCTTATAACCATAAATAGCAGCTTCGAACGAAGCAAATCAAGAAAAATGACACCGCCCCAACTAGTGACAAATGACATCGTCTCAACTTGTGACAAATGGCATCACCGTAATTAGTGACAAACGACAGAAAATTATTGCAATAATAAATAGCGTCAACTAGCAGGCAACTTTGCAGAAAGGTCTACGCGACTCAAAATTGCAAATGCGCGGTAAGTATCGTTTCAACATTGTTTTTGATGAGTTCCTCAGACATATCTTCTGACGCGCAATATGCAAAGCTGCTTAAACGAATCGGTTACTCGTATTTAGGTGAGTGCTGCCCGAGTGGTTTTGGTTTTCATTACCGGCGAATTGACTCCGGTTCAGAAATGGTCGCAACCGCAAAAGCTTCTTTGAAAAAGTGCGCAAGAGCGGTACGAAGGTTGAAGTTTGCCAAGACAATGCGGTGTATGCCTACTTCTCGTAGATTTTCAAACAAACTACCTCGCGCTTGGCATACGAAGTTCACATGCTTTTCAGTTCAACTGTGAATATCTCGCGGAACGGCCATAAAACGAAACGGAAATGGTGTCTGGAAATTTCTTTGCAAATCTTTAGTAAAGAACGCAGCTTTCAAAAGTTTTGCCAACGACATTTAGAAAAAAACTTTCGTGGTGATGTTCCATTTACAATCATGGCCTTCCCAAAGAAAACACGCCCATTGTCACCTGATATGTCAAAGTAAAAAGTCTTGAAAATTTTTCGAAATTTCATATTTAATATTTATTTACAATAGTTGATATAGATTGTTTACAATAGTTAATATATTTATCACCAGTCATCCAAAAACCAACAGAAGATTCATTCGTTTTCCGACGAAGACTACATTAACAAAACAGAATACGTTTTGGGCAGAAGTAAGCTTTGGGAAACGAGCAGCGGAGATAATTGTCCAACGAGCAATGCAGCCAGCGGAGTGGATGGCACTGAAGTAAATTCTGCGGAAGGCCGCCTCACTATCGAACGAACCGAACCAGTCTTTACACCCGCCTGCCAGCCTTGTGGCGCAAAACACGTGGCTGACAATTTTCAAATCCCCTTGGATGCTGCTCTGTCCTGGCATTACCACCCGAGCAGCATCAAAGTGGGAGGAAGACCGTTACGCTATAACACGTACAAGTGACTGTATTACCAGTTTTCCAAGGTGGTATCTCAGTACTTCTAATTCTGTTTAAATTTTTCTCATGCATGAGCCTCATTAAGCATTAGAGTTCGCGTTAACCTTTAAACTGACACTTTCATACGCACAGAAATTAATGTTGATGCATTGCTTAGCAGGGACGTAAAGGGAAGCATAATGCCGTTATATTTACAGCAGCTGTTACTTGACATGTGGTTCAACGAAACGCGAGCCATCTTTCAATCATCTTTTCAAGATGGCAATTCGTCTATTGAAGCTGGCTTTCCGCATGCTGTTCGGTGCTGCATGTCTGACGTTTCATTTATTTTAATGCATTATTCAAAAGTCTCAGATTGCATTACCCATCTATCAATACAAAGTTTCAAGTGCTGTAGGGTTTGTAACCATCTCGTGATAAATAATCGACGAAAGCTGAAGTACAGTCTCCCTTTCGTTTTAGAGCAGTGTTTCCCAATCTTTTTTGGCTAGCGCCCCCTTTTCTGACGAACAAATTCCTATCGCCCCCCTACCATGCCTAGCACACATATCAACACAATTTTTTCGTGCATTTCACAATAAAACTTAATTTAGTAAAACGCTAAGTTTTTGTTTACAAATTACATGCATACATGTTTGTTGATCACTGTTTTTTATGAAATTTGGTCATTCAAGTTAGTAAGACAACATAAATGTAATATTAACTGGGTCTCCTATCGCCCCCAACCGCCCATTTCTGCTTCACCGCCCCCAAGGGGGCATTACCGCCCACTTTGGGAACCACTGTTTTAGAGTTAAAGGATAATTGAGCTAAAGTAATTGGATAACGAGTCTATGATCAGAAACAAAAACAGTGACAGGCGAGCAATATTGAAAGTATTAGAAATGAAACAGTTGCTATACTTATGAATTAATTAGACACACAAAGGCAGGCTGATGCTTCTTATTTCATGGATGTGACGCGCATATATCGTTTTAACACATTCTTTTGTCAGTGATACAAGCAGACATATTAAAGCAGGAACTGAATAAAATTCCCCGTTTCAAGTGAGAAACATGGCATGCTGTGCTGGTAGTTAAAACTTTATTAGTTGAAGGTTACTGACAAAAATAACGTTGTTCGGGACATATGTGCTGTGATGCCGGGACATATGTGCTGCAGAAGGATTTTTCTTTAGATCAAGGGTATCAAACTCAAATTACTCCGAGGGTCAAATTAGGATTAATGAAGTAACCCGACGGCCCCATTATTACGAAGCACGCAACAATGGCAGTAACTGAACCTTACTAGAAACTGCTTTTACACCTTATTTACTGCGAAAGGCATCATGAGTTATAGGCGAAGCATTCCTCGCTGTCTCTACGTTCGTTTAAACGAAACTTGTTCACTCGCTAGCCGAGAACTTCTAAACACGGGTGAATTAACTAAATAGGGTAAATGTTAATTATTTGAAAATTCCCATAAAGCATCGCGGGCCCCACAAAACTCCCTTCCGGGCGGGATGTTTGAGGCCCCTGCTCTAGATTAAACAGTTACTGACTAAAATAAAAAAATGTGGAAGATTATAATCCTTGGGAAAGACGTATTTAAAGGTTCACGAAAGGTAGTTATTGCCGCTTGTTCAAATGCGCTGCACAGAATTTCGCAATCTGAAAGAATGTATGACGTCGCAATACGTCATGGCCGCACTTTCGTGAAACAGATAAACATCCTCTTTATAAACGCTTGCTGCCGAAACAAGTTGTAAATTTAGAAGGAAAACCAAAAAATATTATTCTAATTCGTTGAAAGCCGTGCAAAAACATCTAAAATTGCAAACAATCATTATCTACTGGAAATCGAGGAGAGCACCAGTACGGCATAATGCATACGCTTTTATATATATAGCTAACCGGATGATAAATATTTTTTCAGATAATTCTGTTGGAACTTCGAAAACTTTGTCACATTCCAAATAGACAAAAAATTCTCAATTCAAGCAATGTACGCTTTTTTCGTTTCAAGTTATAGAAAATGTAGAATCGGCTAAACATTAACATCTGTATATGTGACAGTTTTATTTGATATCCAAGTAAACTTTAATGCAACGAAAAAGTATTTCAGTGGGTCACAGTAAAGAACGAAATCCCTTGTCGAACAAGATGCTATTGTGGCGTTGGTGGTCGCTGCCCGCACGAGAGGAAAACGTCAAGGAAAAAGTGTATGTAGTTGGCATTTTCATAACACGATTGTTCATATTTGTCCCTTTTCTCTCCCAATCTCTTAGCTCTAAAATCCAATTTTATGCCATTGACATCGTGCTGTGGTGGTCGGCGAAATCATATCGCACTGGAGTGGTATTTGTTTTTCCAGCTAAACAGCGTTGCAAGATAAATTCAGAGCAAGATTCGCAGATGAACGACCAGAGCTTTTACGAAAAAATACGACTTCCTGGAACAATGCTCGTGACTATAAGCTTCCAGGTGCAGGAACTAAAATGCAAATAGAGGTTACTTAGGTACACAGCTTCAGGAATGTGGTTACTATTACTCATAATTACAAGAAATTGCCTCTCTTAATTACGAGAAATTACTTTTCTCATAATTACGAGAAATTGCCTTTCTCTTAATTATGAGCAATTACTTTCTTATAATTACGAGAAATTGCTTTTCTCTCAATTAGTCATTCGCAAGACCCTCCTGCGCGAATCCTTCTCATCATTTCCCTTCAGAGCGGCAGCGATCATTCATTATGTATGACGGTCGAGCTCGGTGCGATGTAAAGCGATACACTGGACAGAAATTCGCAGGAAGAACCTTATCTCTCGACAGCCTTTTCATGATCTTTTGCGAAATCAGTCAAGCGTAGCAGTGTTCGACATGACCTTGGAAGCTGATTTTGAAAATAAACGCGGTTGCGATTGTGGGGATTAACCTTTCGTTGGAGGGAGGGGGGCAACGCTGCTTGAAAAGGTTTGGCCATAAACATATATTGCGTGAGATAATGGGGTAAGGGGCAGACTGGGGTGCCACTTGTTAAAAGAAGTAAAAAGATGTAGGAGGAAACTGTTCAAAACACAACTAAATTTTCCACTAAGGAAAATCGCTTGCGAACAACTCCCAAAAATTTGCATGTAAGGCAAACAGGCCTGAAAAAGCAGGGGGAGCGCATTCTGGTGAGCTGAAACGACAAAGACGGAACGAAATCTCGTTTGGGAGGTTTACTTTTTTCGCATTTCTTTTCTAATTTTTGTAAATTTTGTAATGTATTGTGGCAGCATTCTAATGTTCCGAAAGAAACGTCACATTTTATAGAAAAAAAAGTTTACATTTGAAAACTAAAATATTTTGATATTTGGAAAAACTGTGAGAACTGATTGATAAAGGCAAGTTCTTTCAAAATGCGTCAAGTTCTTTCAAAATGCGTCAAGTTCTTTCAAAATGCGTCACCACTCCGATAGTAACATGATCAATCTTTGATTTTTTTATTGAAAAGCATAGTACATCAGACTGAAGTACATCAGACGATTCTGACACATACGCACCCAGTTAAGCAAAATCATGGCTGGAGACAAAGCAAGAATATCGGACCACAAATCAATCAATACGTTTAGCCACAAAAAAGTCAACACGCAGAGCTGAAGTACTTAATCAAAATGAAAAGTGAATAACCTGTACAACAAATGAATTTTGTAATAGGAAGATCTACGAACACGGTGGAAAGCAGTTATCAGAATTTTGCAAACGGCGTTTGTTTCCCTGAGATCCTCGCAGACAGAAATTTCGTTGACTGTGCTGCAATCAGGCTGGCTTTTGACTTAGCAAAGCACCGCTAGTTGTTGTCATGCAGTGCAGCGTATCATTTTTTGATTTATTTTCCACGGCTCCAGTTAAACAACAACCAGTAAAGAATTATTAGAGTGTGACCATGTCCGGCGAATCGTTNAGTTTGCGGTGGAGCTACAAGTTTCTGACATCAAGCTCAAATAGTACTTGGTAATTAAAAACACACTGACGCTAATTTTTGAGAGATGNTGTGGTGAAACGTGACCATGTTTCAACGAAACATCAGTGTTCTTTTCTAACGTGACTTTTGTCTTTTTTTCGGAACATTATGACGTCGTTTTTCCTAAAAAACATCGCGTTTTTTGTATTCATACGTACAGCGTTAGTTTCCCTGAGAATGCAAAACAAAGCCAGGATTTCGAGCATCGCCGTGACACTCCAAAGTTTAAGTCGTAGATTCATTTTAGTAAGTAATTCAACGTTTTGATTTTCAAACTTCATTTGTCAGCAGCTTAAAAATGTTGTGGTACCACTATGGTTTCTTAGTAAGTCATCAAATAATCGCGGAATTTCTGGGGGAACTATGATGTTAGGGACCACAATCACGATATTTTGACACTTAAGTTCTTGAAGTCAAAGGGGAATTGTTCGAAGTTTTGGAAGAAGGCGACAATTTAATTTGTAATCTGATGATGGTGTTTACTGAGAAAACCAACACCAGCTTCAAACAAAACTATTTATGTTAAACATTTGTTGTCAGATGCTAATATGCTTTGGTGAGCCGCGGAAGAAGATGCTTAATTCCTGCACTTGGTACCACTTTTTCACAGTATTGATGCTGAAATTACGCCTTGACTGTTTTTTGTTCTTATCTGTGGCGACGAGCCAGCTGCAGAGGCTTTTTACTAATCACAACTTCAACTTTGAATGTTATAATGACTGAAGGCAAACACGTCGGTTAATATCGGGGTCGACAAACGCAACCTTTCAAAAACATTTCACACGTTGCTTGCAGTGTATTCACACAAGAATATGGCCCATTTTAGTATATGACCAGAGGCAAATGAACAGGACTATCCGTAGCGGGTATACTGCATTGTGTTCAACGCTGAATCACTCACGCATACAAGCGCATAAATACCGCCGGGATTTGACCCATGTTTGTCTTGACCCCAGTCCCTGCTGACTGACCGAGTAGCACGAAGCAGTTTGAGTCTGATCACGTCTCAGCCATGTAAGCTTTTAAGCACTGAAAAATGTTAATCTGATAACGATGGTTATGATATAAAATACCCATAAGTTTGTGAAATGAAATTGAGTAAAATTGACATTTTAAAAGCGTCTTCTTATTGGTTCCCTTTCAAAATATCCCACGTTTATAACAGACAAGTTCCTAACACACCCTTTCATAACAGACCACCTTTATAATCTATAATAATACATATATATGCTACGTCATTGCAGAACACATTCATAAAAGACCACGTTATTGACATACCAGTACGTCACAAACTATTTGATAACAGACTGATTCAAAAGGGTTTGCGTTCATAACAGTTGGGTTATTTTACGTCTAAAAACGGCTGTACCCGTCGTCAACACTCATCGGACAGCAGCGTGCGTATTTCGCGTTCATATAGCTTAACAAAACATGAACAGCAAGTTTCCGCCGTGTGCGAACATTATTCCTTAAGGCAGGGGTGTGCAACCATGCAGCACTACCGGGCCAAATGCACATAACCAGATTGGTCCATGGGCCACAGCTGCTTGTGTCAAGCTCTGCGGGTAAGACAACTCGCTGGCCATCCACGGAAGATGACAATGCCTTTTTAAAATCTGGACCTTTTCGCGGGCCATAAAACTTCAGCTACCAGTCCATTTTTGGCCCGCGGCCCACGGGTTGCACACCCCTTAAGGCTCAAGGCAGTGCGGTCCAACTATAGGCTTGCGGGCCACATGTGGCCCGCGGACCGAATTTTTGAGGACCGCGAATTTTCTCAGTATTGGTTTAACGTTATGTGTATAGATAATTTTAATTATAACATGCATAACATATTTCAATAAAAATGTACAATATTAAAAGGCGTTAGACTACTGTAGAGAGCTTATAGAAATTAGCCAGCAAAGAGATTTCCTAAACAGAAAGATTTCGCACTAAACATGCACTTGACGTTTGCAAACACATTGGTGTGTGAGAGTACATTTTCTGCGATGAAGCAAGTAAATCTAAAAACATATATCGAATGTCAGACCAAAACTGGACGATAGTCTCCGACTTGCTACCACTGACACTGGTATTGATAAACGAACAATAGTGTCAGAGAAGCCTCGACCACAGGCATCCCACTGATAGAGATTTGTAAGAAATTGCTATTTGCTATTGTGTAACGATTTCAATGATGCACTCACTCTTCGTCTCTCTTTAGTTTCAAATCTTGTGAATCTGTTGTTTTGTGCATCATGTTGTTGGAAGTGCCCCACAAGTTGTCACATTTTGAAAAAATGCCCCTGAGTTCAAAAGCAGTTGGACCACGCTGCCTTGAGAGTAACTACGCTGAATTCCACAGAATATTCGAGATTGATACCTTTTGTTACGCAACATACCGTTCCTAAACACTTTGCCCGGGGGCGGGCATTCTGAGCAGCATGCTACTACTTCCTTGAACACAGCTCTCCAGTTCTGTTCAATGGCTGCGCTGAACAAGATCTTGTTTAATGGACAACGCACCAACATTTGTTCAAAACAGCTTATCGTGGTGAATGCGTCTTTGTCTACACAAGACGTTGAAATTATAAGAAACATTGGGGTGAATGCTGCAATTCGTCTGCGGTGTTTCATTTAAGACTAAACAGATGTTGCTACTTAGCGCCAATGGCTACTTTGCGAATAGATTATTTTTATTGCAGGCAAGAACTTACCAGTAACTTCAGTTGCGGATCAGGACCTACTTTGAACGTATTTTATTTTTTTCAGCTTCGTGCAAATGACGTGATGCACAAGTTTCCAGCTAAATTTATGAGATATCGGGACCGCAACCAGCTGATGTTTTCGGGAAAGGGGAAAAAAATGATTGGAAGTTGTTTTTGTACCTAACAACTAATCATATTTTCGAAAATCTGGAGTTTTTCCGAGTGGCTCCCCTGGTTGCGAGATACACTGATCTAAAAACAACTGTAGTAGGAAAAACTGCAAGAGACAAAAAGAGTCGTTTACAAAACTTCAATCAATTATATGTAGTGGTCAGTGAATGAGGTAGATAACGACCCTATGCAGAAACCAACAATGAAATCCGATAATACCTTGAATTAAATTTGCATGCATTTTTTCCTGAAATTACTCTTGCACTTCTGTGTTTTTCGTCGTGACAATTTCTTCAAAGAACCAATTAACACGAAACAGACAACTGCTTTCATGGCAGGGCACCGGGGAAAATGTCACTTCCCCCTCTATAATCCAGCACTTGTTATGAACACGATTTGTTGAACGGGTCTGCTTTGAACATGGTGTGGTCTGTTTTCAAAGGACACCCTTCACATCATACAAAACGTGTTTGTAAACGTTTTGGGGTATTGTTCATCAACTTACAAATTTTTAACCCTGTAACTTTCTTGATTTTCTCGGAGGCTTGTGTTCGGCGCAGGAGCTGCGACATCAGCAGCAAAACAAACTATTTCTTAACTAAAATAATGGCGCTCATCACAGATGTCCTAATCCGCAATTCTATCGCCGGACCATGCTTTACTTGCGCGCTAATTCAAACACATTCAAAATTACTTCGTGACGATTGACTGACGAAACGGCATCGAGCGTGACGGCCAAGATCGTAGGTTAATTCGTGGATCCGCCCCACACCTGTTGCTTTTGCCTTACTTCGCTGAGCATATCTGTGCTTTCGTACGCCAAGAGTTCAATCCACGACCATTCTGATTTTAGATAAGTAACAAATGGCGTTGTGGTGCAAATACAGACGCCCTTCACAGAACAACACCCATTTTTGTATTAGGCCTAACACCACCACGTCACATCCTGTCTTTGTTTTCTGCACCAATCACCATTAGTAATAACTAGGGCAAGTTTTTGTTGCAGTAAAAAAGTGAGAAAGTTGCATTTACTTTCAACGAAAGTTGCATTTATGAGCAGGAAGTTGCATTTATGCGCACATTTGACTGCGAAAGGCTTGACACAACCTATTTTCGTTTGCATGGACTTGGCCAAAAGCCAAGATTTTCCGCTCTTCC
>JGI24159J19872_10003015_pt1 | contig 20609 bp, 13 predicted proteins | sample Ectturendosymbi4_FD_19872 | JGI IMG/M metagenome (IMG submission 19872) | reverse complement strand
AAAAAACCGGAAAATTGTCACATTTTGAAATGCTTTGCGGCTCTTCTGAAAGAACTTTGCAGTCCACTAGCGGTCTTAAAACCACTGGTTGAGAAGCGCTGTTTTAATCGGTTCGGAGTAGTTTGCTGACCTTGACCTTTTGCCTTACGTTGGACAAATAATCAACAAAAAAAAATATTTTATAGCATTTTAAAAGAATTTTTCCTCCAGGAAAAGTTCTGTGACATCCAAAATTTTCCCTTTTTCTTTGGACCAAGTAGCATTTTCAAGATGGTAAGGTTTTGTCTGCGGCGTTCAAACAAGTACGCAAAAGTCATTTGTAAGCTTTCTTCGACTTTCGACTATCAATAACATAACCGTTCTTGAAATTAGTTATGATAAAATTCTTGTTTTAAAAACAAAGTGTTTTTATTGAGGTGAAAGCACCTTGACGTTGCTCGCTTTCTACCCTGCGATGTCATCTGGAGCCACAGCAGGCATTGTGCCGTCCCCATTAAGTTTTCGAATCTTTCTCAATTTGAGCAACTTAGAAATCAATGACTTCGCCAAAGTGCCAAGTGGCCAAAGTGCGGACAACCCCCTAATGCGTTTTGGTAAAATTTTGCACAGAATGCCAGAGAAAGGTGAGCTCGCATCCGACGAGGAGAGCCCGGTCGAAAAGTACTATCGGCCAACATTTATACAAAAGCCAAACCCTGAAGCGAAAGCCGACGAAGGCAAACTCGTTCGCCTCGACGTGAAGGTACTGAGTTGTGTGTATATTCTTTGCATCCCGCACATGTGTTTACAGTTACGCTTGCAACAGGTAACTGCTCTTTCAGTTCTTACTGTTGAATGTATTGCAAGATTGGGTTTGATGTTTATTCAATCGAAACACTTTCTGTCAGGTTTAACTCGTTACCTGCTAGTTACAAGCAAACCTGTCAGTACCCTGTAGAATTAATTTCGATACTATGGTGCAAAAACGAACGTGTTTTTTAGCGATACAAACCTGTTTTTGAAGGACGAAATTTTATATTTATTAACGCTACGAAAATTCTCAGCAGTAAACAAAATGGAACCAAATATTCGTATTTGCCTTGTTGCCTTATAATGAAAATCATGGCCAATGAAAGCGATACAAACGACATGTTGCAAACGTTTCGATAACTCCTGTGATCATCATCAGTGCATTGCAAAGAATTTGCAATCGTTTTCATTGGCCGTGATTTTCATTATAAGGCTGTTTAGCACTTCTGCTTTGTTTCCATTATATAACTCAGTGTTGAACACATGATGTGACCCTGCACAGCAATTTACTATGTTTTTTTCAGCAGAGATGCTATTCATTGTACCTACAGTCAAATATAAAATACCACTGTCAAGCGTCCTGCTCATCTGCAAGCTGAAAAAATGTTTTGACACAGAAAACACTATCTCTAAGTCGGCATTTTAGCATTGTTAAAAACCGTCACAATAAACTTTTGCGAATTCAGTTCAGTCGATTCCCTGACCTGCAGTGAAACAAAAGACAAGGTCAGCGAATGAACCCGAAATGGTCTTTAGCATTGCTGCTCCAGCAAACAGCGCAGAATCGCAAACCAAGCAGAAACTGCCACAGCACGAAAGACGCCAACACTTCGCTACAAATCAGTCAAGGACTCTGAGGCTAAGACTTAAACGTCGCTGAAAACAAATCTTAACAAAACTCTCCAAGGCAGCTAGAATCAATGGAAAATGTTTTTAACGAACATATCTGGCTTACATTAGCCCGTAATTCAAAGAAATTCACTTGGGTAGGCCTGCTCATAAACTAGACATGCTCGTTTATTCTTCCTTTGAATGAATGTTTGAAAATATTTGCTTTTCAAGACTTCCTCAGTGGAAGGATGAGGAATTTTTGTATCAATTTAAAAAAAAAAAAAAAAAAAAAAAAAAAAAAAAAAAAAAAAAAAAAAAAAAAAAAAAAAAAAAAGGAAAATTCTAGCCTTTACTTGTTTGGAAAGATGTCATTTCTCCAGCGGGTGGTCATCGTTGCTTCGTGCAGCAAATCACCTCTAGTTTCACATCACTTTGTGCAAAATAGGCTTGATGCATGTTTCGCCTACGACATGGATAGTTGGCTTTACTTCCGTAAGTTCAGCAATCCTCTGCATCATTTCAGTTCTTCTGGCGCAGGTGACTGGCTTACCTATACCAAATATCGAGTGGCTGATCAACGGTCGACCTGTGATTCAAGACTCGCTGCATAAGATACTGGTTCGCGAGAACAACGTGCACAGTTTGCTGCTGGAGAGAGCGTCACCGATGGACGAGGGACAGTACACGATTGTTGCTACGAACAAGGCTGGGAAGGCTGTACATCACGTGCAGTTACACGTGACACGTATGCAATTTAACGTGTTTGCTGTTTGGAAGCACTTACGTTCTTTCGTTTTTTCTGCAAAAAAGAGGTGAAATTAAAAAGATCAATATGTGAAGGATGGAGTCGGTGGGAATAAGGCTGTTGACACTGATTTTTTTGCGGCATTACCTTGGAAAAACTAATGCTCCGAGTAGATTTTAAAAAACTTTAGCGGAGCCATAGGTTAATGTTAGGCCCGTAACATGGTTTTATGGCTTGAAGGGCCCAAACACATTTTTTAAGGGGTCAATATTTTTTGTTTTTATTAGATGCTTTAATAAAAAAATTTTCTGGCACAACAAAATTGTGGGAGTCAGAAACAAAAATTGAGGAGCACTGCCCCGCATATTCGCCCGTAGCTGCAGTCCTAGTTAATGTCATAGCGTATGTGCTACTTGGTTATGATGCTGGTTTCTTTATCAGTGCTTCAGAGCAAGGCCACGTAGAAAACACTCCAGGCCTTGTTTGTGTTTTCTGGGAGGCCTTGTTTAGAGACAACTACGCAAGCAGTAGAGCGTTGTCTTTGTTTAATTGTTAGTTTGTACAATGGTACTGGAACTGTGAACACCTATGTTTACATCGCACTGAGGCAAACGCAGCGGCATCCAGTACATTGTATTGATAATCGCGCTCACATTTCTACCAATTAATTGAATGTGTGTTGCAAGAAAATTTAATTAACACGACAATTATTCAATAACTAATTTTAAAACTTTAATAATTGATTTTATCTCAGAATTCTGGAAATGCAATTTTTGCGACAGAGTGTTGGAGCTTGGGCCTGTGACATATTTAAGAGTTCCACCCACACATATGCATCCACTTTGCGCATCGCGTTGATTTGCTGAAAGTTAACTTTATTGAGAAAAGAATTTGGTGAGAAATAAGGCGTTTCTCACAGCTCGTCAATACATGACCGCGCCTGCTTTCGTGCAACGTCTGTCCGCTCAGTGTGTTGCTGAAGGCGGCGCCGTGCGGCTGGAAGCTCGCGTCATGGGAACTCCAAGACCGATTGTCACGTGGAAGAAAGGTTCCGACCAAGTGATGAATGGAAGTCGAACCCAGTGAGTTAATAGTAGCAGCAGATAAATCAATTCAATGAAATGCAGCATCATGTTAATAAGTGCAAGTGCAACAGATTTCGAATTTGTGGTTTTAAGCATTGTGTTGCTAGAAAATTCAGCTGAACGGTTTCGTATTCGGACATCCTTACAAAATTTTTTTATAGGTTGTATCAAGATGACTCAGGATATGTATGTCTTCAAATTACTCAAGCACAACTGCAGGACGCTTCTTGGTACACTTGCAGCGCAGCAAACAAAGCTGGAATTACGAGTTGCAACTGCAAACTCGACGTTTATTGTAAGTTTGAACAGCAGTCTAAAATTGGTGCTGCTAAGTTGGCTTCTGGAATCATGCGTGGTCCAGATTGTTTTGCAACCCTTCGTTATCGGCCAAGCCAGCTTTGGCAAAACCCGCATTACCGTGTGGTGAAACAGCCCAAGCAACGGTGCAGCGCATCAGATAGTATTCCTTACTGCACGAAAAACGTGGCTACTTCCAAGCACGTGGTCCGCTAAGTCAACAGCCGAACTGCTGCCTTTGCATAGCTTTATGTTGCTCCCAATGACAAAAAATTCACCTCATTTTGAACCATCAAACTTTTTGTGTCGCAATGGTGCAGTTTTTTGAAAAATCGAACGCGTGCTGCATTGTGAAACAGGGATGCATTAAGTATTGCCCAGGTAGCCTCTGCTGCTTTTAGCTGACTTTAAGTTTGCGACTTCATGCAGGCGAAAAAGCAATTGGAAAGTCTCCGCTTGCCTGATATTTAACCACTGTCCTTCACTGAACACGTCATCCTTGTCATGACTAGCCAGTAACTGATGAACACGACAGTGTGTCACCACTGACGCCACGCCTATTAAGGTTCTTAGAGGGCCTTGGACCCTTTAAAATTGAACAACAATACCGTCTATCATAAATGGTCATAGGAGTTGGAGACGGAGAGTCTAGGCGCAGACATGTTTTGGCAAATCCGGAAGAAAAGTGGAGGACGTTTTTGTTTCGTTCGTCACTTACTAGATATTCAGTAGTTACCTTGCTTTTGTATTGGCATAAGAGCAAGTCCTCAACGTTGTTGTTTACGTCGGTGTAGCTATTGTTTGCTAAACAGATTAACCTGGTTTAATTTACAAGTCGTTTGATCAATTCTTTGCGGCAACATATTTCGACGTAAAATCCTGCTAGATCAGGGGTTTCCAACCTTTTTCTGACCATGTACCCCTTCAGCATTTTGACAGATTCACATGCACCCCTAAAATTTCTTACGACAAAATATTTTATCGTGATTAATCATAGATATATTTAACAATAAGCATATAATGGCTTTTGAAAATAACATTCATTGATATATGTATAAATATTTGGAAACAAAAGATATGTAAATATATATTTCTCTTCTATTGCTAACGTCAAATGTACCCCTTCGGATAGGCAAATGTACCCCTAGGGGTACATCTATCCCAGGTTGGGAACCTCTGGGCTAGTTAGTGACAAAATGCTGTTTAGTAATTTACGCAAGATGAATCGTTTTCTGTGCTTGGACTGCAAAACTTCTTGCTTTGATTACAGGTCCAACCAGTGACGTGCCGAGCACCAGAAGACGGATCCGTACGCCGCATCGTTACGCTAACTTGGCCAAGGTCGCCGGCGTTGACATGAGGGAGGCCCTTTCCCCAGACGCACAAGCCCATCATTTACTTCCGGAATCTGACGAACTTTAACTTTGCTGCCGTTGTCGCGTGTTCGTTTTTTGTGCGTTGGATGAGAAAAAGCAGCAGTCGTGGTGGCGCTATCGAATGAACAACGCAACCAGCAGTATAGGTAGCTGATGATGAGCATCTGAAATTACAAATCGCGGTGGTATGCTTTGCGGCAGTTTAAAATAATTGTTTGCGGTATCGAAGAGCTCAACAAACAGGATCGTTGTTTGTTGGGAAAGCTCAAGCAAAGAGTTTTGAAATTTTAGGTTGCAAGCGCCAAAATCAGCAACGTGAGTTTGCGTAACTAGGACATAAAAAATGACAGCTTGCTCCTTCATGCCATCACTTACCGGACTGTGCATTTCCTCGGTCTCCAGGATTGCCACAGCTTTGCACGTCCAAGGATGTCAGAGTTTGTTCGAGAAACAGGAAGGCTTAATCGCGAATATGAGCGGTACATGCACAACCATGATGACTGGTGGAGGAACCACGCTGCTGTTTAGTACATTTTGATCAACAATATTGCTGAAACACACAGCGCACGCATCCACCGTACACGTGCGTTTTGAAATGAGATTGCTTTCGTGCTGCTTTGTGACGTTGACGCAAAGTACCCCTCAGCTTTAGTGTCGTCCTGCGTGCGTCGATTGCACGCGACACCAATATACTGTAAACAGTTGATTACGTGTTTTACGCAACGTAACCCGCGCGCCGCTTCTTTCCCGCATGTCTGTACACGGCATCCGTCCTGCTGTATATGCTGATGATCACTGTTGCATGATTTGATGAGGAGTGTTTTACTTGAAACTGATTCGATTTAACCTTCGTCACGAATTGTCGCGTTGTGGTGGTGATGAATTTCACGTCGTGAGCAAGCAGAGAAGGAAAAACGTTTTCCACACAATCCAGTCTCAACGACCCCACAAACGAGAGTAAAACAACTGATACAAAACTTTGCGAAAGAATAACGTTCGGTCAGGAAAAGGTTACACGTAGATGGCGCATNCAATATTAACCGAAAAAGGTTCGAATAAACTTTGNTAAAAGCAGGGGCATAACAAGGTTCGATAGCGCCCGAGGCAAGAAATAAGTTTGGCGCCGGCACGTTCGAACCTAACGTCTTCGGAAGCAANTGTGCTTTATTCAAGAAAGTACTTGCGACATTACGGTGAGTTTTTGNNGCCCGGGAAATTGTGTCCCCCGTTGTTGCGCCCCTGGGTAAAAGTGCGCAAGAATTCTGCTGTGCCTTCAGGCCAATAAATGTGAAAATTAAAACCAGCCAAGACAAGTTAAGATGAGTTTATTGGCGCCAACCACGGCCGAAGATGCGACGCGCGATTGCATAGATTTCAAAAGACGCAACAACGAAGGGCGTATCGGGCAGTGCTTGTCGAAGTTTCAATCGCGATAACAAAAAGCGACTGACTTTATTGGTCCAGCAATGGGAAAACGTTTTACGACTGACTAGTAACGCTATCAATGCAGTTAGTAATTGCTTCAGCGATGATTATTATGGACAGTGGCAGCTTAATAGAGCAGTAGGTCTGATAAAAGGATACACATGGGAGCAGGCCCGTAACCAGCGTGGGACACCAGTAGGGGCAAAGAGTTTTCTGAGGGGCCCAAATTTTTTGAACTATGTCCAACAGTTTTAAACTGTATCCAACACATTTTTCCAGGGTGGGCGAAATTTTTCTAGGGGGGGTTACCCCCCTTGCATCCCCCTGTTTACGGGCCTGCATGGGAGTAGGTTTCTTACAAGTGGAGAGGACAACAGTAGCGAAATTTCATTTTAACAACGCGAAACTGAGAGAAAACAACTGTTTACAAATGTCATAGGAAAATAATCAAATTTGAAACCCAGGGGGAAAGGCCCCCCACAAAACACTCCTCGGTCGAAAATGTCCACGCCCCGTTCCAGGTAGGTCAAGAAAACGCACAGCATTTATCGTTGTAAGGTCAGATGCAATATGAAGTTCTTCCATTAAACAACGCACTGTTTTATCACCTAACGTCGATAAGATAGTAGCCAACCGCATTTTAGACGTGAACGATTTTGGGATAAAGCGTTCGCTAAAGCTTGAGCCGAGAAAAACGACGGAAATAGAGTTTTGAACTTATCACGGCACTTCTAACATGACGCCAAGCAGTTAAAACACAGTTGACAAATACTAACGAGAAACTAACAAGCGCAAAATGCGATGCGAAACTTCTTGCCCGGTACCTATCACGAACAAACGATTACAATGGAATGGGGATGTCTACCAGGAAGCTTTAGTCAACGCAATCAATGGCTTCCTTTTCCCGATGTACAGGTTGCCCACAAAACCTGGGTACATACGGGTTTTCACCATCTATTTTATTCGTTCAGGTTAGTTTTCCTCCCCATAGGTTTATTTATTCAAACGATGATGGAGAACGAATCGAGTCCAAAGAAGAACGAATCGAGTTGGTGCTGTTAAGTGGGCGACATGGATGAGCCCAGATTTCGTGTCTTTTTATCGTGCAGCTAGACTTTGTATAAGCCCTGTATAAACAAGCAGTAAAACAAAACTTGTTTGATCCGCACAACCGACACACTTGACAACACAAAAGCGGCAATGCGCTGAACATGATACATGACTTTCGTGAACAATCTACGACAAGCCACTCATTATTTTGTTACAGGGCTGCATTTGCGGGTGACGTTGCGGCGCAGAAGGCGAAGCTCTCCTTTGGACCAAGAGCGAAACACGGAACTGGTTGGTTAGTAATTGCGGGAACACTACAAGCACATCGCTCGGACCATCAAGTTACATGCAAGGTGTGGGAAGCGAATGCTGGAGTGCAAGCACAAGATCAGCGGATACATACATCACAGGCACTTGTCAGCCAAGACTACTGGCCTTGGGGTCGTCAAAGAACTGGGCAAAACAAGCTTTTAATTTCGTTTGAACTCTTGTAGCGACAGTAACAGGGCGGATTTAAGTACCGATCTGGTTACACGTACCGGTACCGTCAGCATTCGCCACTTACGAAAGGTACCCTTGTCATTCCGTTTACTTTGTACCGCATGCTAAGTTAAAGCGGAAGTGCGCGCACCAGCAAAGCTGGATGTATGATTGTGTAAATTTTAATTCGACTGGAAATAAAGCGTTTGGTTTTTCTTTTCTATTGGAGCAAGCTTGAAAACAAGGTGTGCCAAAGCAGGGATGGGGGACCTGCCGGCCGCATCCGAATTTTCATTCCTAAGTTAGACTACAAATTATCTGTGATCCTTAAAACAACATCGTGTCAAAACGATGCTTCATGATAAGCAGGTGCTCAGACAGCAAGTCAAGAGAAGTCTCTCCTTCATAGTTAATGGTAGGCTTTGAGAATAAAAGCAATTGTTTTTGCGGCCACCGCCGGCGATAATTACTCCACAATCCATGCGACCCACGATAGCAAACAGCCCCCCCACCCATGCGCTGACTGAAGTACCGTGTGCTCCGGTACAAATACGTTGGAAGCCGATACTTATCTGACGGAGGACGCAGCCTCATTTTGCCAATTTTTTAAAGCCGTTATCTCCAAGTCCTGCACGTTCTGCATGACACGCCACGACAATTATTCAACATAAAAACGTTTTCCGCACATTTTAAGACAAGAGAGAGCACAGCTTGCCAAGGTGCGTCACTTTGGGCAGATTGTGCCATCAATCGAGCGCGACACATGTACAGCGCATGTATGCCATAACTGGTAGCTCGGCGGTTAAAAAAACGCTGCCGCTTTTCTTTCGTAGCATTCAAAACGAATGCTGGTTTTCGCGATATTTTCGCAGCAGCAGCAGCGTAGCCGGCCCGGAAATTTTGGGGTGCCAAAATGTTGGATTTTACGTGAAAACACTATTTTGATTGAGATACCGTTTCTCAAAGCACAAAATGACTATATATTCNAAAAATTTAAGGGCACCCCTGGTTACGCCTATGATCTGCAGCCATNAGTTGTCCATGCGGTAAATGGTAAAACATAATTGGAACCAAGTATGACATTGAACTGTGACCCNTAAAATATCTTTACGCGCAACTCACGAGTTGATTCGCGACCAAGCCGGCTAAGACCTCANCACGGTTGCCANGGCGACAGTTGTTAGGTAGCAAGCTAAATTTCATTCGAACAGCCTCCACGCATTTACCTACAGAAAAGTGCACGATGCAGCATATATGAAAACATAACACTAAGCACGACTTGATTCATTTCAAGTCTGGCAAGTCGTGAGAAGGAATAGATAATATGCGATGCATATACGCAAGACAACGATCAAGGATAAGCTTCTTCGGCGCGAAAGACCATCAATAGTATTCCATTCTGCTTTCGCAAAAACCTTGGGAACAAGTTCACACGCGGACAGGTGCTGCTTCACTGCAGGCAGCAATATTGCAACTCTATCTTCTTGACGCATGGCAAGAAAGGCCAAAAAGGCACCAGTCGAGCTGTTGCGCGCGCAGTGGGACTGAGCTGCAAAAAACGGGCCATTTGGCAACCGGGCCAAAACAACAAGAGAACAAGACCAGTTTTTCCCACGTTCGCCAGGTCATTTCCCCTTGTCGGGGTTTTCCCCGCATAAATCACGTTGCTATGGCAACCGGCGCGTTGCAAGGCCTGTTTGGAAAAGCGCTGGGAGGTCACATGGCCTCAGGAAGTGCCAGCGCCGCACCGTCGGCCTCCTGCGTAAAACTGTCTTGGCCCTGGGACGCTTTGCGGCCGCGGCCCGTTTTCTGGCTTGCAGTGAACCTCGCGCTCAAGCGCGAGACCAGGCCCTTCCGGATCCTGGGGGGGCTCGACTGATTGGTCGACGACCGGCTCCGGTAGCTGTCCTCGCTCAAGCGCTTGCTGAGCGCGGCGATCTTATCCGACTGTCGCTTCCTGACTGGCGAGGTTTGCTCGCCGGCGGCGGTGACGGACACGCGGGGGTGCTTTGGGCTACTTTTCCCCCCGAATATCTTGAAGCGACGTCCTTTTTTCCGGGCCGACTTGGTGCGCACGGGCGTCGCTGCGCTTTCTTCCGATTCGTGCGACGTCTCGCTGGTGGTGGCGTTCGATCGCGGGCGTCGCGGCGACAATTTATTCAGCTTCGTCTTCATCTTGTCCCTGACGGATTTCTTGCGAGGAACTTTGACCTCGAGCAGATCACGTGGTTCGTCGTCGCTTTTCTGATTGGACGTCCCGGAAACGGACGGCTCGCGGAGGTCGGAGCTCTCGCCGGAAGGTTTGTTGATGGTTACTCGCTGAGTGATGTAACTGACGACCGGGCTCAGGGGGTCCGGTTCCAAAACGCAGGGGGCGCTTTGGGTCGCAGTGGGCTGCTCAGGGTCCCATGAACTGCATCGCGGGCCAGACGGGGTCGAAGAAGCGAAGGTGTGTCGTCGCACACCGTTTTTGGGGCCTGGTTTTGTCCTGCTGGGGAGACTGGAGAAGACCGGGCCCGGTTCTTCGGCCACGGGGGACATGGCGTGGGCCACGCGATCACACGAATATAGGTGCCGGACTTCGGCGGCTCTTGAATGTCGGGAAAAAGGGACATTTTGACCTGCGACGATAAATCGTAAGTGTCAAAGGTGGATCGTTGCCAGTATATGCTGCTTGTATGCAGTGCAGTTAAGCGATTAAATGCTAACAGGTTGGCGCTAGACAGGCGAAATTTAAATATTACAACCAAAACTTTATTTTCAGGCGAAAAATTGCACAGCAAACGCAATATCTTTTTCTAGCCTTAAGCGTTGAGATGAAGTAACAAAAGTTACGCGCTTCGTAAAGAGCAGGAAAACATTCCGCACAGCTAGCAGTACTGTTGTTNCCGTTTTAAACGCACCGTTGACTCTTCTGGGGAAACTNCCACGAACACTATAGTGGTGTAACAATGACCTTGTCACATAACAATAACTTTGTGATATCACAAATGAGCTTGAGACGCAGTTTGACAGTGGTCAGCTATTTCCACCAAACTGCCTTCGCTGCAGTTCCAACGCGAAAGACAGTCTGCAAGTAGGTCTGTCATGCTATGTCAGTTTCTTGGTGCTTTGCGGGCATGACTGCGCTGCGGGCCTGCGCGGGACAAGGCAGTTTTTTGGATAAAAACACGCGTACAACGCTCTTCGTTGCGCAACAAGCAGAAAAAAGCAAACCAGAAGAAGGAAACGCAAACGGTACATTTCGTCAATTCGAGCATGCGTCATGCAACAAGCACAAGGGCAGCCTCGCTTCATGATCCCGGTCGGTGATTGGTCAGGAGATGCTCATGCAAAGCTCACATGCTCCGGTAATGCTCTAGGAAAAGAATAAGCGACGAGTCGGGTTATTCGGATTGGACTTCGGCAAAAAGCAAAGTCTGGCCGTGAAAGTTGCGATGGTTACGGCGTCAAAATTTAGTATTGTTAGGAAGAAAGGGTGGCGGGTGGACAAAAATGGCGACAGGAGCGCTAAAGTGTATTTTTTTCCCTTGTTTCCATGCGGTAGTGGGCGAAGAAACTCGTTTATTATAAATTACGCACCCAAGGAAACATATTTAAAGGATTATTAGAATATAGAACACTAAATCGAACGTACTCGCAAAATCTGCCCCTGATCCCACACCACGCACGTGAGAAAAGAACCAAAAATTATGACGAAACCCTAATCTTGACAGGGGTGTATCTTCAGGTAGTTTTAACTGGAACAATGACTTCAGATATGTCATTAACGGTAATCGGAACACTCACAGGAAGCAACCCATCTACTTCAAGTTTGGCTTTCCCCATAAATGTTTTTATCAGACAAGCAGACCCGCGAGCAATCGTGACCGTTTAGAAAAAACTTGAAACAAAATCGTAACCGTTTAGAAAAAACTTGAAACAAAATCGTAACCGTTTAGAAAAAACTTGAAACAATAACTTTGACTATCATTTACAGCTCCGCTAGCAAGAAACGAACTGCAGTGCCTGCAAAAGAACGACGAAAGAAACAGTCGAAGCAAGGAAAATGCAGTCTGCACTGCGTGGTTTACAGGCTATGTTAGGACTGCAGCAGAAGCAACAGAGGTTAATTCATTCATGCAAGAAACAGAAAAGCACGCGCGAGATATTTTCGCGTCGGGCGTGTTCACCAAACCTTTTGTAACTGCTGTTCTCTCCGTCCGACGAGTCTGATGAAAATCATGCCCCAAAAGTCACGAAACAGTCGTTTTTTTTTTAAACGAAAGAAACATAAAAGTGCACAGTCTCAACGCGTAATACAAGAATCAAAATAGAAAAAAAACACGGATCGACTATAAAAAGAATAAAACAAAACATTTTTTGTTTGATCATTCAAAATAAATTCCGACCGACCTCGGTTCACAATTCCAGATTTGAAAATAAAACGCGAAGTGAACATAACAGGAACATTCGCTACAATACATTCGAAATAAATTTTCACAGTTGCAATCACGACTGTGCACGGAGTCTTAATTTGACAAACTGGACTTGAACAGAAAGATGCGCACGGCAAACCGCAAGCGCACCGTCAACGTACCTCCGGGGTACCGAGCCATTGACGACGCAGGACGCTGACGAACTGTAAAAATAAACAAACTGATAAACTCCGCATGAAGGTCGTCGTCAGGGCAACACCATTTCCATAAAAATCAAAACAGGGTTTTTATCGTTGTTGAGTAACTAAATGCGATGGCGTTTGGAGCTGCTAATGATTGAAAAACACATAAACTGCACTTCAGAGCTGATGCGAAAAGGTCAGAGTCAAGCTGCAACTGAAGAAGTCACCGCAGCGTGCTTTCCCACGTAAAGTGGATCGACGCCATCTTTTTTACGTCGTCGACAGGGTGGATATGATATATCTCGAAAACATCACCATTTGATTACACCATACGCGTTTGTTCTATTTGCGCGACCAAAGCGTCACAGGCAGATGGGGTTTCCGAAAGTTTTGTCGAGGATGCGTCAATGTCCACAACAGTTGCACGCCCTGCAATGGAGAGGTCAACTCAAGCTTGCTCTACTTTTGTTTGAGGTTCAGATGAAAACCCAGAAACTGGGAATGATTTCTGGTCTGCGCCTTTCTTTTAACAACGTTGCCTTTAATTATTGAACGTGAAGCCAGTTTTTTAAGGTGTTTCATGGACCCGATCCGGGTCCCTAGAATTGAAAATCGAGTCCCTAGAATCAGAGAAAATCGGGTCCCTACAGGTCCATACCGGGTACCTAACACTTTTCTTGAAAAAAACTAGCAAAACTATCATTTACCCCGAATAAATCATACCACACAATGACAGACAGCCAGGGGACACTTCCAGCAAACGGATGTCGCCAGATTTAAGTACACGAGGGTAGTGATGCGGAACCGGAAAACCAAGACAGGAGCGTGTGACGCAACGATCGTGAACAGACTGTGGGTTCTGTGTTCAGACAAGCATGGAAATGCAGGGCGCGAAAGTAGACCAATCCTAATTTACATGCCGAGGTATGTCGCTTTCGTGCGTCACTAGAAACGAAAACTGCACGATTTCATCGAATTGCGCCAAGTTTTTTCACAGCGGACTAGTCAAACAAAAGTTATTTCCCGTTTTCGCACAATTTCGCAAGCGTAATATCGCAATTCCAACGTGTCTGACAATAGTGCCGACCCCGTTGCTTCGTCATCAAACACGGAGGGACGCTTAAAACCGACGAAGTGCGAACCGTCTGACATTGATGAAATGATAAACGACCAGAAAATCGCGCCATCGCGATGACGACAAAAACTCGGAACAGGAATGACCCCACCTGACCAACACACCTTTCCATAGAAAAACAAACATGTCTACGCCGGAGCTTTCAAAACGTTTTCTATCATGTTATCTGGAAATATGCTCCAGTCCAAGAACATCGTCATAAACGTTTTCTACGGTTTCAAAATTCTTCAGAACTTTTTCTCAGTGAGACCAGCTCGCCAAAAATAGCTTTGAAAAAACTCAAGTTTCGACCAACGGTCTGATTTTGAATATTTCCTAACTATCACTCTGAAAATCGCAAAGGCTTTTTTTTTCTACTGCGCAGAAGATAGGGATGAATCCGAGACGGTCAAAATGACACTTCTGGCAAATTCAGCGAGTGCCAGCTGTGCTACGGATTGTAAGGAGCTGCTCCGAGGAAGTTTTGAAAGCAATCACTTTGCTAAGCAACCATTCAAACGCACTCACCAGGCTTGTTTCTCGCGTCCTTGGTCTCTTCTGCGGGAAACTCCATCTCCATCTCCCTTAGCTGTAAGAATACGACAGTAGATAATGCGAAATGAATCGACGCTTGTCAGAAAATTAATCAATGTTTGCTAATGCGAAGTTCTGTATGGTCAGTAAGGGCAAAGACGTCGTTTGGAAAGCACGAGCACGGCATTTACATTTGCACTAACGAAGAATCGTTTTAAATTCAGCAATCTTACGCACAACTTGCACGAACTGCAGTTTCATTTCCTACTCGTACGAGTATATTTTGTTTAATACTCGCACGAATATATTTTGTTTCATACTCGTGCGAATATATTTCGTTTTACACTCGTACAGCAACGACAATTGGCCAAATCCAGGGATTACCGGTTTCAACATCACAAACAGCGCAGGCCTTATGGTGCATTGACGTTGTGCCAGTGTTGGAAAGTGCGTTTAGCAAAAGACAGGCTGACGGCAAAAGCAATCTCACACTGAGCACCTTCTCGCGTAGGTCGGCGGTGTTTTTCTTCAGATACTGCAGCTCGTCGTCGTTGACGCCTGTATGACGTAACAATGCATGTGGGGTAAGATCAGGAAAGGTCGACGCAAAAATTAAGGTAAGCAAGCAATGTGGTCCAATCCGATATTACGCGAACATTTAACCAATGGAAGGAGACATGTTCTGAGGTTTCCATAGCAACGTTTATCGTGAACGCCAAAGAAGCACACGGTTACCTGCGGTTCTACATCAGCTGTTCCAGAGGGCAATATGAGTTTTAAGGAGGGCATTGAAGTATTGAGGTAGGCTGACGGAGCCTGGGTTCCGATTTTCAAATATCATTTTTTGGATTTATCTTCAGGATGCAGAAACGGAGCTTTAAGCTTCTCAGCCGAAACGGAGTTCACTTCATGTCATAGGATTTATATATCACGATATGATGGGCAATCAAGTTTTTAAAGGTGTTTTCGGTGGGGGCATGGGCAAGAAAAGGTTAGGAACCACTTTTCTACATAAAACAACGAAATAACCAAAAGTCTATATTGGCGGTTTGTAATCGGCGCGTGATTTTCGATTTCGCGAAGCGGTTGTTGCGTAACAATGTGCTCGGATCAGAAGAATGCAATCAAAGCATGAATTGAACAAAGCAAAAAAACATCAAAGAGCTCAGCAAACCAAGCCGACTGTCCGCCTACCGTCGCCCAATCCCTTTATGTCTTCCTGGTCCAGTTGTAGAGTGTATTGACTGCCTATGTCTTCAGCCTCTTCCACAGACGACACGAAATCGCCTGTCAATGCAACACCGGCACGATCTGGAGAATTGTTGTGGCGATAAAGCGCTAAGCTCCAAGTGGGGAGGAGGGGGGAGATATGCGATTGAAAAGGTATTCTGGGTGGCGGTTGACACCAATAATAAAGGGTTTTCCGAGATCGAGAATGCATAGCGGTTAACTGGGGCTTCAGGACGGGTGTTGTGGTCGACTTCGTTTTCGAAACCAGTTTGAAGTTGAATTTTCCAGCAGTTTCTTAAAACGGACTAGCTGTGCTATACAAAAATGCACGCCTGCAACACACGCAGACACGTTTAGAATTCTGACAACTCCGAAACGATTTTTAAAGAGAGATGTGACGCGAGGTCGTTTTATTATTTTTCCAAAATCATAACAGACCGTTCTTTTTGAGTGTATTGTAACATGGGTTTATATTTAGTTATTTAGACGAACAAAAACGCGTCTATGCAGGTGTATGTGATAGAAGACGTAGGAGGTAGTCGGTCTTACGAATGTAGAAAATGCAGAATCATGACATTCCCGATTTGAAGAATGTTCAACTTCTTGACACGAAATACCACAGCTGTGAGTTGCTTCGTCGCTTCGGGCAAACTTTGTTTTTTTGATATTATTTTGCTCTTTTTCTCCCCGAAATTCCTTTCCTATGTCCTACATGAGTCGCATCTTACGGCAAATGCAATATTTTCGCGCCGCGCTGTCATAGCAACCGTCGCGACTTCTTTCACACAAAGTCTGCGAATCTCCACCAAAGCCATTACGTCACTAATCACGTGTTTGTGTGCGTCCGCAAGCATTGCGCAGCATGTTTTTGAAGCCAAACAACACACGAGGTCAAAAACCGTGACCACATTCCTTATGACGACGGTGAACGCAGCTGAGGTTGTAAAACAGGCGAAGTATGCGTCTTTGACACGATTATCTCTACGGCACTCGCTATTTTAAGCAAAATACAGCCATTGTTCTGCAGCGAAAAGTGAGACGGTATTGGCTTAATTGCTGCTAAAAGCACTGAAGCATGGAGCCACGGTCAGCGAAGCGTAACGAACCTGACGACGGGAGAAAGTACTTTGACGCGGGCCTCTTCGTGAACGACCAGCTCCTCCGCTTGTTTGACCTCTTCCTAAGCGGCGCAGTCAAGCGCGACTGGCTGGCACTGATCAACCTGCGAGAAAGAAGTTCGGGAATCGAATCGGAAGGGAAAACGTCGTCTGTTAACAAGGCTTCCTGTTTGTTTAGGAGGCCTTGTTCTTAACGAGAAGGAAACGTGGTTCGGTTGCGAATCGCGTCGCTCCAGGCGACGGTCATGGGCGTCCGCATGCATTTTCCCAGGGTGGGGGGGCAACGTCGGCATTTTGCTTGTTCTTTCAGGTTGCTGGCAATGCAATGCAAATGGACGTTCGCAAAACGCTCTTCCCGTCCGCGAAGACAATGGCCCGTGTTACGGCAGCATCCCGATTTCCAGGGGGGAATGCCCATTGCAAGAGCGCTGCAGTTTTGACCTCAAATCAGGTTCTTATCAAAACGAAACAAAAACGAATGAATGAAAATCGATGACTACAAATGAAATTTTGTGCAAGTAAATACGGCGCAGGCTTTCGACGTCATGGCAACCACAGCTGGAGTCACCGCTTCGGTTGACGGGAATACTTAGCTTTGCGCGGCCCGATCTAAAAATAACCTGCATGGCAGTTCCGCGTGGACACTTAAGAACAACGTTCAGCACTGTTGTTAGCGGTCTAAACATGGATTTAGGCTGTATCTGTCACCACAGGGGATTACCCGCGCAAATCCCACAAACACGAAATATGGCATAGAGAACATATTCAACCTACATGATCTTGTGTGCAAGAGCTCCTTAAATTTTCTAAGACGCACCCCCTTTGGCGTTAGTCGAGTAACCTCAAAGTCAAACACGAAGCAAGCAGAACGATTTTTTGCCATTCTTCTGCTTTTCAACAATATGCCGCCACCATACTCAGGCACCCTTGCGAATTTTTCACGCCCTCCAACGAGGCCCTCCCGTTTGAGAAGCCAATTTTTATACCAATCGTACGTGAAAAAACGTTTTTGTTGTTGGGAAGAGACGCTGCCGACGTATCCGCACAATCTTGAGCAACCTTATAAGGAAACGCTGCCACATGCAAATTCCACGCAACCGCTCTTACGTCACCGACGGTCACGTGACAACAGCACCTGCGGATCGGGTCGCCGAAGCTGCTCTTCGTCGTGGGGAAAGCTTCCTGCACCCCGGACCACTCAGCTGTGCGCATTCCGCCGTTCTCTGGAACAACCACGAGCGAAGTTTTTACTCAAATTTCGAGCAAACACAAGTCGAAATAAAGTAGAAGACGATCGATCGCCTCCAGGCGCCTGTGACTCGGTGAAAAATGAGTTTTTGTTGCGCGTGTGGCAAAATGACTGACGATGACGAAAACTGCGCGTTCGATTGTTGACAGTGCGTCTGAACCGGTGTGAATTGTTGTAGCTCGTTGTGACGAAAGCGATAACCCACCTTCGAATATGACGGGGTCGCTGGTGAAGCCATTTCCTGTCGATCCTGAAGCAAAAACACACCAGACGTCATTTTCGGAAATGGCGCGTGTCGAAGAAAACTGTTGCCTTCCGGCACAATTGTTATTATTTGAAAGATTTGCGCAACAACAATAACAACGCATTGCGGATAGTTGCGGGCGTGGAGGAAACCGCTGTGTGTCACGCGCGAAACGCTTTCAAATTTTGCTAGCGCCCGTTTTCATTGTTCGACGCACCTGTGAAAAAGGACAGCAGCAAGCCGAAAATAGCACCAAGTCAGATTAACCAGCCCTGGTAAATGCCTTGTTTCAAGCAGCTGGCTGCTTTCGAACTGTACAAGCCCTTGTGGAATTTCTTTGTAAGGTGCGCTGCATTAAATGCCACCGATCTTAGGAAAAATGATAGCAACGCCAAGTGGAGTTTGTTTACGCGTCCGCACCACAATATGAGGGGGATTTGGCGACTATTTTTGTGACTACTTCACCAGAACGCCAGACCATCAACGAACCGAAATGCAAATGCGATATATTTTCAGTGCCAGTCCAGACGTCGCGCTTCAGTTTGTACAATATCAAGCGCTTTTGTGCGAGACAGTACTATGCAAATTACATTTGAATGAGCTCGTTTTGCGATGTGAACTTTGAAAACACGATGCTAGAGGCAAAGCAGATGTTATCAAGTCCGGCGCTAACAAGCCGACCGCGTCAGCGCATGCGCAGTGTTTCAGGTGTTTACTAGACCGTGTAAAGTCACGTGTGCTGCAGAAAAGCGGGTCGGTGATGTAATAAATGCAACTTGGTTGAGCTTTCTCGCGCGTCCATGAGTGAGACAAATCGGGTTCATCGGCAAGACGGAAGGGCGGGTCCACTTTGAACCAAGCGGCAAACTTATTACCAACTGTAGTCAGGAGAAAGTGGGGTGTTCTTGACGATAGGTGTCAAATAAAATCGTCCATAGCACGTATAATATCCCACTGACAACAGGCACGCCTTATGTGGTGGTGTGACTGAGGGAAACGTCGTCCACCACTTCTTTTGAAGAGGATAAGTCGGGCGCCCGTAGTTCTTCACACGACACCAAAATATCGACACCTTTTTGTTATTTCATTCTATTCAAGTAACAGAGAAATATCGCAACTACGCCGGCTGTACAAATCACATCTTCGACACGATGGAGCGCTCCCAACGTATTTTTGGGGACACACATATCATTACCCCATCGTTTTCAGAGGATATTGGTTACACTATTCAGCTGCTCACCGGTCATGACACAAGGCATGGACTTGTAATGGCTTCCTTGCGATTTCTTCTGCTCGCGCAGCGTAGTACCTGCAAACGAGAGCGTGTCTTTACGGAAAGCTGTGATCAAAATGAAAGCAATTAAAGCCGGTTTCGGGGGGTAAATACATTTTAGGAGGACAGGATTTTTGTTTTCATTATGTGTTTAACATAAATAGAATAAAAAAAATTCTGGGCACAAAAACATTTTGGAGTGAACTACCCACGAATGCACACCCCGTGGCTACAGGTTTGAAGTATTATACATACGATAAAAGGAAAAAAAAACTTTACCTGTGTTCACGTTGAAGGAGTTTGTCCGGTCAATGGACTTGCTTCGCCTGAAAAGCAATGCAATGATTCATCGGCCTGAAGGCGTTTCTCTGAGTAGCAGAAACGAAACTTTTTGCGACAAAAAGCGTGTTTTAATGAGTGATCAGTTAACCATTGTGGAATTACTTCTCGCACTCGACATCGAAATTTCTACTCGGCCCAAGTGCGAGAGCGCGTCTTCACAGACCACAACTTTCCGTTTCGCATCACAAAGTTGCTTGACGACTGTTGGCACGCTAAAAAGCAACGTCGCCCTATTTTGCTCAATTTTTTTTTTCCGTCAACAGTCCAGTCCAGAAGAACCGCTCCAGTCGCAAGTGAAACGTCAGCGCAGCATAATTCGTGAAGTGCTTTTACTGTTTCTGTGCCGTAGTTCTGCCTGTTTAAGTCCACTTATGGTTGATACAATAACCGCAGTGAATCTTTGAGATCAGCTTTCATCGTTTGTGTCGTCACAATGAACTTGTGTGCCGTCGTCATGCGTTTGAGCACACACCAGAAACAGGTGTTTTAGGGCAGTTTAATAATAATTACAGCCCTTCATCGACAAAAGATGAAAAAGGCCACATGTTGAACGATGTGTTGCTAATCCATTTTTATAGAAAGATACACGAAACATAATCAGTATCTCGGCAATACCTTGCAGTTCTATCAGTCCCAGGCCTTGGATCAACCCAATAAGATTTTGAGCTTCAAGATATCACAAAGTAATTAGCAGTTAAGGATACAGTGCGGCAGTGTTGTGCTTCACTACACTGTTCTAATGTTTTGCCTGTAAATTCAAAAATGAAATGACCCAGTCCACCATTAACAACTATTCTTAATAAAACCAGGAGTCCACGATCCACTTA
>JGI24159J19872_10003014_pt1 | contig 20611 bp, 28 predicted proteins | sample Ectturendosymbi4_FD_19872 | JGI IMG/M metagenome (IMG submission 19872) | reverse complement strand
AAAGAAAAATGTAAAAAAAAAACAAAAAAAAAAAACGCTAACAGTATCAATATGAATTGCTTAGTATTGTGGATGCGCTGGTCGCATAGCCGAGCTGAATGCGCTTTTATCGTAACAATTGCCGTTATCGTAACTACAGTGCTTTATTTCGCTGGACGAATAAACCAAACTTGAAATTTGCGAGTTGCAAGATTTGTTAAACTGCGTGTTTATTTGCCGTTTTTTGCAAATCGCTGTTGCGGGTCTATCGTGATTTGATAGGCGTAGGTAGGACTTGACAAAACATTTATGAGTAAACTTTTGTACCTCCTTTGATGACAACATGTTAAGCCAGCCATTTAATATTTCTCCCCACATGCAGAGTACTTTCCTCTTCTCATTGATTTGGTCCGTTGGCGCCGTCATTGACCTGGATGGACGTCACAAGTTCTCCGACTATCTGCGCGAGTTCCAATCAAACAAGCTGGAAGAGCACCCCCTGCCGCCGTCCCTGGGCAAGTTCGATTGTCCAATCCCGGACTCTGGCCTTGTTTACGACCACTTCTTCGAGCTGAAGGGCCGTGGGCGTTGGGCACTTTGGACCGAGTTGCTGAGGGGGTCAGAAGTCACACCTGACAAGTCAATCAATGTGCAAAACGTGATTGTGCCCACCATGGACACCGCCCGGTCCGCCTACTTCCTGGACGTATGCGTCACGCACGCCCGCCCTCTGCTCTTCGTTGGACCTACTGGCACTGGTAAGGTCACTAACCCCCTGTATTTACCCACTGCACTAACCCACCGTATTTGCTGCATCTTTTTTTAATGATCGCATGCAATGTAACGGCAATTGGTGGCAGGCCGAAACCTGATTAATGCTTTTTGTCGGGGCGGTTGAGGTGAACGCTCTTGCCCATGGAGCGCACGCCGAGTCACGCAGTATTCGTGGATCGAACACACAACCTTCCAATTGAGAGGCGGACACTCTACCACTGAGCTAATCGCCGCCCCGGTTGCTGCGTCGTTACCTCGTAGATGCTCTAAAGGCGATGCTGTGCCTGTTGGTCATGTACCTACTGTACGTTTTGGTGCACGATGTCCGAATTGCGCCTGCAAGTCCCTTTTGTATTTATGATAAACACTGGATTAATTGGCAGGCAAAAGCGTCTACGTCAAGGACAAGTTGATGAACAATTTACCGCAAGACAAGTTTCTTCCTGCGTTCGTCAACTTCTCAGCGAAGACGACGGCCAATCAGACCCAGGGCCTGATCATGTCCAAGTTGGACAAGCGACGCAAAGGTGAGGTTTCTGTGGCCCTTCGTCTTCACCCACCTTTTTTCGAGTTATAATCGAAGTGACGTGTGTAACCACGTGACAATCGTGTTTTCAGGCGTCTTCGGGCCGCCAATGGGCAAAAAGTGCGTCATATTCGTCGACGACATGAACATGCCGGCCCGGGAGGTGTACGGCGCACAGCCCCCCATCGAGCTCCTGCGTCAGTACTTCGACCACGGGAACTGGTGCGTTCCGTGTGTTGCGTGTCGCTACTTTGCTGTCTCGTCTTGTCGCGATAAATACGGCAAAAAAATATGAAAAACATGTTTGCGAAAATTGCTGATTTCGGTTGGTCGATGCGCCGGAACGGTGGGATCTCTTTTTGCTGATCTAAACGACTTATATCCCAGAAACATTTGACCACAAGGCCAGGGGCGTACTGAGGTGAAATGCAGAACCGTCGCCAGAAAGTCTTCAAAAGTGGGCCTTACGTTTGTGCAGTGTGTCTTGACATTCTGAAAATGATAAAACTCCACTGCTTTATAGTGCTTCATATTTCAGTTTGGTGGGGATTGGATCTTTGTTTTTGGGGCCAAGGCCACCAAAGTCCCCCGTGGCGACGGGACTGGATGGCGCCCGGGGTATGAAACAAGTTTGGCGCCTCCATGTTCGACCCCAAGCTTTTTTGGAAGCAAATGTGCTGTATTGAAGAAATTAGTTGCGTCACTGTTGGGACTCTCGGCGCCCAGGGCATTGTCCCTCCTTGCCCCTCCTCGGTAGGTCCCTGCACAGGACCCGGTAGATCGCTGAGTATGTGTTTCCGATAAGATAATCATTGATCTGATGGCAGTCTATTCTTTGTGTGGCACCAGCAGTTTTCATTTGCAAATAGACTGCGCCTATGTTCAAAAAACGGCTGTAATAATCAAAAACAAATTTTTGCAATTTTTTTAACGCTTCCGAAAAATGGCTTGCAGTGCGCTCTGTTTCGCTTTTTTTAAGTAACAGAACATTTAGTTCGAATTTCGAATATACCCTCACGTTATTGTCTGCATTGCAGGTACGACTTGAAAGACACAACGAAGGTCACGCTGGTCGACGTGCTCATTGTGGCGGCCATGGGTCCGCCAGGTGGCGCGCGCAACCCGGTCACGCAACGCTTCCTGCGTCACTTCAACATCATGTCAACACTGGAGTTCAATGACGAAACAATGGTCAAGATCTTCAGCACGCTGATGTCTCTGCACATGCGCGCGCACGAGTTCCCGACCGACTTGCTCGTAGTCTCGCAGCAGATCGTCAGTGCAACGATGGACGTGAGTCCGGTTTTGGACTGTTTTCGTGTTTGCCGAAGGAAGCGTTGGTGTCTTGCGCAACGTAGTTTGCTTGACGAAAATTCGTTCCGCTGAAGAATAGTGTGCTTTTTTTCCCCAATTTTTAATATTTTCGTTTGTCGTAGTCTTGCCTTTGAGACAGTCGTCCACAAAGATTTGCAGTTTGTGAGATGTGAAGCCAACAGCTGTTCCTCTTAATACGTAGTGAACGGGACGTTGGTGAATATTTCACAGTTTTCCAACACAGCAACGATATCTCTTCGGCAGCAGTGTCAGAGATCCTCACACACATGCGCCCCTACTGTTGTGCGTGGGTAGTACGATCAGTTGCCGACTCTAGGAGATTGAATATTTTACTTTTACTTGACTCTTTGCGACGAAGTTTGGCAGGCTTGTCGAAGCCTCCATGAAGGCTTTCCTACGTTGCTTGTGAATGAAATTTTGGAAACGGAAGTTTTGGAAGCGGGTGAAATTGCTTGCACACTTCTGGCGAAAAAAAATAAACAAATCAAATCAGAGCAACGCAAACTTATCATGCTGCCCGATGCAGTGCAACATTACAATAGTTGTCCTGCATGTGTTTGTAGAAGAGTGTTTAGGCGTGCGGAGAAAGTCTTTCTTTTGCTTTTATCCCTAACCCCAAGAAAAGCGAATCGCTATTGTCGAAATGTTTTAGATTTTTGTCAGAAAAGTACGGTGTTGCAACAAAACGGATGTCTTTCCGTCACTGTCGCACTGTCATGTTCTTTCAGGTGTACAAGCAAGCGATGGCCAACTTACTCCCCACGCCGGCCAAGTCCCACTATACATTCAATCTCCGCGACTTCTCTCGGGTCGTGCTCGGCTGTTTGCTCATCAAGAAGCAAAAGATTGAAAGCAAGAAGACTTTCATCAGGTCAGTGGTTTGCATCGAGGAATTGATTCCGCGTGCTGAAAAGAAGATCTGCTGTAGAAAGCTATTTGCGCCAGCGATGTTGTGCTTGACGCCTCGCCTTTTAAGCAGGCCAGGTTTTAAGGTTTGGGGGGGCAAAAAACATTTGTAATCTATGTTGAAAACAAAATTTTCTGGGCACAACGAAATTTGGGAGGCGCTGACCCCGAATCCCCCTCCCATTGTCTACGGGCCTGACTTTCAGCTAAGCCATCTTTACGTAAAACGTGGCATTATTTCAACGAACTGCAAGTTTTTTAATTTTTTTTATACATTTTTCTGTCTTTCCGTAAGCAAGCGATGAACTCGCAACAATTGTTTCCAGATCTTTCGTCACAATGTGGGCTTGCACGCTTATGCGTTCATAAGAGCGTTATACGTCACAGAACGCTGATAATGACCGCCGACTCCTTCTTTACAGGCTTTTCGTGCACGAAGTCTTCCGGGTGTTCTACGACCGTCTGGTTGACGACGAAGACCGAACGTGGCTTTACAAGCTGACCCGCGCCCTGGCCAAGGACCACTTCAAGGAAAACTACGACACCCTCTTCGACCACCTGGCCCAACCCAACCAACCGGTAAACGACATGACTGCTGAAGATTGCTCCCACAGCGTGGACGTTGTATGTTTTATGCGCCGTATATCGATGCGTCTGTCAACGCCGGAGACAGCGTTTGCCACGATGATCGTAATTTTAATCCAATCTACTTTAACGACGCCATCCCGACTTGGGGTAAATCGTCCGTGATCATTGCTATCCAATATATTTAAATTGTTAAACTTCCACTTACGCCCCTCAACATATCAGCAGAACAGAACGGTTTTGACGATATATTTGCACTGTGCAGTTTTTTTTCACAGTGCTCATTTTTCTGATTTCGCATTGGTAAAAAAACACTTTTGATGACAATTGCGGGTTTCCATTACCAACTCGAACGGCACAAGCACCTGGCGTGGAACGCGACAGACATTGATGCATCTAAGCTCAGTTGCGTTTTCGACTGCGATGAACGATTTCGTAACGCTAATTGCGATCACACGCATTGGTCATGTGGACCTGCTGTGGCGATATCAAACCTTGGTTTTAGATAAAGTCTTGTCTATCTCACGTTTCGTAGCACCGGGTTTCACGTTTCATATCTCACGTTTCATAGCATCGTCCATCTCACGTTTCATAGCAAACTATCTCACGTTTCATAGCATCGGGAACTTGAGATCGCAGACCTTTATTTGGCCCATCGAATTGCTGCACTCAAGTATGAGCTTGAGGGCGTTGCGTTTTCGTGATGACTATGGACGTCGGAAGGATTTTTTCCAGGGGGGGCAGCAGTGGCGAAATTTCAATTACCAATTACGCAACTGAGAGCAAGACATTTTTCTACTGAAACGTTAATAGGGAAATACCAAATGTCAACATCCAGTGGGGGGCAAGGCCTCCCCAGCCCCTCCTTCCGACGCCCATGGTGATGACGTCGCAGTTTTGTGCGTAATCGCTGACGCATTTCTGAACAAACACACTTCGACTTTCTCTAGCTGTGCGAGGACGACATGCGGTCCCTGATCTTCGGCGATTACATGAACATGGAGGCCGAGGGGGAGGACCGGATGTACGAGGAGGTGAAGTCGGTTGAAGACCTGACCCAGATAGTCCAGCTTAGCTTGGAAGAGTACAACCAGACGCACAAGGCCCAGATGAACCTGGTCGTGTTCAGGTATTGCCCGACTCAGTTCTGTGGTCCGCTCCTTTTCCCTCGAGCTTCCAACAGATCGATGGCGCTTATATTTGGCGGGACCGGTGTCTCGAATTTGGCCGTAGAGAGGGAAAAAGAAAAGAAAGAACAACAACCCACTTTGACATTTCTCAATTGGCTGTAGACGAGAACAGCATATGTTTGATATTTGACGGCGTTCTTATTCGATTTTTGTTGCTGTGTTTTTCGTTTTAGTTGAAAGATTTACTTGAGTTTCGCTCGTGGGAAATAACAGAAAGCTAAACAGCCCAGCGGATGTTAAAAGTGAACAGGAGTTATAATAAAAAAGTTCACATTTTTTTTCAATTGAAAACAAAAATTGAAGAAGGGAAAATATGGGTTTCGAAATGTTTTTTGCTTTTTTAAAGTCCTTTTATTTCTCTCCCGTTTTCTAAATCTTTGCTACCCTTTCAAACCAAATGCACTGTCCATCATAACAAGCAAGCGTAGCGTTAGTTATTTGGATTCTCTTTTGCTGTGCTCTACAAATGGGACCTCTTGCCCATGTAATCTACCGGTTAGTTAACAGAATGCTTTTCTTCGGGCTTTGCACAAATTTCGGCGAGTTGTTTACTTTTAAAATTCTCTTCGTAAGAATTCTCACGTGTCTGATTCACGGTTTCCTGCTTCTGTTGCTTGCTCAGATACCTGCTGGAACATTTGTCGCGTATTTCGCGTATTTTGAAATCACCCGGCGGCAACGCTCTATTGGTCGGCGTCGGTGGGAGTGGCCGTCAGTCGCTGACGCGGTTGGCTGCTGCCATGGCGAACATGGTGATCTTTCAACCGGAGATTTCGAAGAGTTACGGAATACCGGAATGGAAAGAAGATTTGAAGGTTACAATCACGTTTTCAAATGCTTTTTATAAATGAAAACAACCTCACTATAAAAGTTCGCGCTGCAGTAAATACTGTGATTTATTTTCTGAAACCGAAAGTTGTCGACTTTCAACATGTCAGATTGCTTGTCGTGAACCCCGAAAGCAGTTGTGAAACAATATCTTTTCCGAGCCGGTTGAGGTTGGAGTTTTTAAAAAATGCTTTCGTTGACATTAAAAATTTCAGGCCTGGGACTACGCGGCAGACTTCTGTTGCACCATTTCATGTTCATTCACGTCGGAAGGGAGTGACGGCGGGGGCTTTGTCCCTCCTAGATTTTGCACTTTGATAGTTCCTTATTTGCTTTTTAGTAGAAAAATGTTTTTCTCTCAGTTTTGCAGTTGTTAAAAATGAAATGTCACCGCTGTTGCTCCCCCGCAGTTTTCGGCCACTTACTGAAAAAATCCGCTTTTTTCCCTGGAAAAAATTCTTTCGACGCCAATATGTTCGTTGCCCGTTTTTTTCACAAAATTAGGAAAAGAAGCTGCATTCGCAAATGCACGCTTCTCCGTGGACCAGATTGAACGATGCAGACCCGTCAGGCGCCTGTTAAATGTTTCTTGTTAAAGTTCTGAAGAAACGAAGTATACATAACGCAATGCGTGTCTGTCAAACNAAGGGGTGTCCGTCAGTAGCTTTGGTCGCAAAAGCATCTCAACTTTGCAATCCTCGTAATCGAATATTCTTTCCCTTCAGAGCTTACTTCGCGGGGCCGGAGCTCAGGGCAAGAAGACAGTGTTTCTCCTGACGGACACTCAAATAAAGGACGAGTCCTTCCTGGAAGATGTCGACAGCATGTTGAACACGGGAGAGGTGGCCAACCTCTTCGCTGTGGACGAGAAACAGGAACTCATGGAGGTGGGGAATTTTAGCGCAGGTCCCTGACCCTTTCTGGGGCCTCTCCAGATTTTGCTGTGAAAAGTTTTTGGCTGAATCCATGCTTTAAAAATACGAGTTCGCTGTAGCGAAAATCCGCTTTTCCGCCTGCTTGTTAAGTGGAATTTACACATTTTCTGAATGCCGTGCAAAACTGTCATACTGCAAATAAAAAAGCGCACAGCTCACGAGATAAACGACCCCACTACGTTTACAGGCAGTCCGGCCCGTTATGGCCCAGACTTTGGGCCAGAACGCCGACTTCAGCCCCCTGGCCATGTTCGCCTACTTCGTCAGCCGCTGTCGCGAGAACCTGCACATCATCATCGCTTTCTCTCCGATCGGAGACGCGTTCCGTAATCGTCTGAGACAGTTTCCGTCGCTCATAAACTGCTGCACCATCGATTGGTTCCAGGTGCGTCGCATGATTTTATCGCCACACCTTTTCACGCAGGAAAACAACGATGCACCCAGTCTTGTTGTCGATTTCATGACATAAACTTCTGAAAAAATCTTCTTCCAGTATCGTCTTCTTTGCGTCATTTGGCGGCAAAACATTGAATTACTGTGCTCCTCTTTCTATCGATCAAGAATCGTAAGTTCGGCCTGTCCAAAATCTTTGCCTTGTGATAACAGTATATCACATCGTCGCCAAAGCAACGTCCAGATCCGATCTTTCCTGCAGCCAGGAAGACCTTTTTCTTCTGCCGAGCTCATCAGAAACGGCGATTGGTTTTTCATCGTTGTTGATTTTCTTTACACAGCCTTGGCCTGCTGATGCGTTGGAACTGGTCGCCAACAAGTTCCTGGAGACCCTGGAGTTGACAGAACACGAGCGTACAGAGATCGTTCCCCTGTGCCAACATTTCCACACGTCGGCTCGCCATCTATCCGAACAGTGAGTCTTTTGCTTTGATGCATGAAAAAGCATTTTGTCAGAGAAAAAAGCATGTCGAGAGCGTAATTATTTGAGAAATCCTAACGATTGGCCTCTGGCTGATCACGTGGCGTCACAGTTCGTTAATCACCAAGCTTTATCTCATCCCCCGAGATGTAAACAACGTCAGGAAGGATGGATTAAAGTGCAACTTGATTGATGCACACAGATGGAATGTATAGTTGTATCAAATGTGCAACCATCTTATTGAGCCCTAAACTAGATTGCGGTGCATGCTGGTCAGGTTCGCCGACCCAGCTGCATGTCGGTTGTTCATTTCATGCTTGAAAGTTGTTTTTCTGCAGGTTCCTGAGCGAGATGGGGCGACACAATTACGTTACGCCTACGTCATACTTGGAACTGATTGCGTCGTTCAAGAAGCTGCTTAATGAGAAACGAGACGCTGTTCTCAAAGCGAAGAAACGCTACATGGGCGGTTTAGACAAGCTGAAATTTGCCGCTGGCCAGGTGATTGAACTACAGTAGATCTCGTTCCCAGGTTCGGAAGATACCTGCGTGGTTGCCATGGTGATGTCGTCTGCACGATTTGAACGTCCTTGCTTGACAACGAATTAATGTTTTTTGAAAGGTCGCGGAGATGCAGAAAGAGCTTCAAGATCTTCAGCCACAGCTGATTGTAACAGCAGAAGAAAACAGCAAGCTGCTCACTGTGAGTAAAGGACCGAATGATGTAACCTTTTCAGACTTGTCCTGAGAGTATTTACGGTAAAGGTGTCTGATGCATTGCTGTCGAGGTATTCCTTGCGATACATACTGGTAAAGTGTAAGAACTAGTGCGTGGAGATTGTATTATTTTTGCGGTAACTGCTATTTCATAACTACCTGACCGTTGTAACGGTGGTTTCGGGTACGTTTCTTTGATAGCATTTTGATCTCACAAATCTCTCAGGTGTAAAAGAGTTTTTCCTTGCGGGTCGGTCCTCACCCTCACCATGATATGCAAAGTCTCTTGACCATCAACCAGTAGTCGTTTGCTATGTCTCCTATTTCCAGTTTGAAAACGCCAGCGATGACTAAAAGCTTTGGATTACACGATTTAAAGCAATAAACAAAAGCAACATAACAGTTTCATTTCAGTCAATAGTTTTACGGCTTGTACTACGAACCTACGGGTCGTGTGTTGACGAATATTTGCTTGTCGTTGATTGTTTTGAGTTTAAAAAGTTCTACTTTGGCGTCACTGCTTTACGTAGTCTAGTTCAGGATTTTGGTTTAGTTAAGTGGTTCCCCTGGATAGCCTCAAGTTTTGAGCCGAAGCTATTGCGTTTGTTCTGCAAGTTGCTTGGGCAATATGGGCTGGCATGCGGTTGGTATTGAACTTGTGATAAAAGCGCCAAAGCTTGGAAAAGCAGCTCGGTATTTCAGTTTGTTAACTAAAAATAAAATTCGCATCACGCAAAGTTTTTCGACCTTCTCTGAAAGGAGCCCTGACCCCGTTAAGCGCATTGCCTGAAATTGTTTAAATGGTCCACAGTACAAGCCGGTAATTGCTGATCCACCCTCTCTGTAGTGTTTCTCGTTTCGTTGTCGAAGTTGATTGGTCGTTTTTGTGAAAGGTGATCGAGAAAGAGACGGCGGTGGTCGGCGAGCGTACGAAGGTCGTGCAAGCCGACGAGGCCGTCGCCAACGAGCAAGCCGCCGAAGCGAAAGCTTTGAAGGACGAATGCGAGAGCGAACTGGCGGAGGCCATCCCTGCCCTGGAAGCCGCCATCGCCGCCCTAAAGACTTTGAAGGTGTTTAAGTGGAACTTAGTGCTGATCGAAGATCGCATGAAGTTTTTGCGTTGCGTGACGAATCTGTTTTGCCACAAAATTGGTTGATTCGTTTGTAATTTTCTAGTTGCTTCATCTGCTAGTCGCTTGATCATCGATCAACTTGGAAAGAGTTTCGTTACTTGTGGCGTTTGTTTCAAGGGCATTCCCGCCAGCAGGCCCGCAACCCAGGGGGACAACTGGACAATTTCCCCCCCGAGAATTTCAAAAACATGTTTAATTGCTGGGTACAAAAACAAGTTGGAATCATTTCGCCCCCCTCCCGAAACTATCAATTCGTTGCGGCCGTGGCTGCCAGTAGCCGTAACGTCGAGTATGTTTTTTTTATGCACTGCCTCCCTTACAGGAGTAAATTTCGGTTCTTTCGACAGCCTGCTGACATCACCATCGTCAAGTCAATGAAAAACCCACCGGCGGGCGTCAAATTGGTGATGTCAGCCGTTTGCGTCATGCGTGACGTCAAGCCGGAGAAAATCAACGACCCGTCGGGAAAAGGCGAAAAAATCCTGGACTACTGGGGCCCGAGCAAGAAGCTGCTCGGAGACATGAACTTTTTGCAAAACTTGCAGCAGTATGACAAGGACAACATACCGGTGAGTAAATAAAAGAGATGCATGTTATATTTGCAAGATACAGTGACCTTTGCGACTGGCTGTCGTTTTTTCCTGTTTAATAAGTTCACACGAAACGGTGCATCAAACAGTTATAGTTTAGGTCTTAAAAACTGCTACTTGTACATTCTCATGCGAAAGGTTGGCTAACTGTTATGCTACAAGATTTTCAGAAAGTTTGCCTTCTTTCCTCCAGCTCTTAGCCCAACCTTCATGAGATGCTTAACGTCGTTCGTGTTACAAACGCATTGTGCGGCCCTTCAAAATTGTGACTTTGAGAATGTGGCTGTCACACTGAAAGTTTGCCTACCCCTGCACCATAACCTTCATCATGTTCAGGAATGCGATTGCACATTGCCAATCCGCTTTACGAAATTGCTCGTTACTGTATATTCCAGCTTTTGGTTCAGCGTCTTTCTTAGACTGGAGATGCATTTGTTGATTTATCCCGTTGAATAAAAAGGGAATTATAGCTTTCGTGTTGCAATCAAACTCTGTTGAAACAGCGTTTTTCAAATTGTCGCTGTCGTTCGTTTAATCACCGGTCTTCTCACATATACATCTCTCCCCCTCAAATATGCATCTCTCCCCCTCACATATACATCTCTCCGCCCAGGTTCCGGTCATGAAGAAGATTCGATCGGAATACATGACGAACCCCGACTTCGATCCCGCCAAGGTCGTCAAAGCCTCGTCGGCCGCCGAGGGCCTCTGCAAGTGGATCCTGGCCATGGAGGTCTACGACCGCGTTGCCAAGGTATCCACGTCGTGACGCAGCATTGCCAGGAGTGTGCAGTAACTTTTGGCAGCAATAGTCGTGGAGCGAAACATTTTAAACGTCAATTTCTTGACTTCGACCAAATGCAGAACTTATTTAATAAAACCACAAGCCAGTCTTTCTGAAATGGATGAAAACTTCGTCGAAGGACGTATTTTGCTGGCGTTTTATTATTTTGGAGTTTTTTTCTGCACACATGCACGCGTACACGCACAAGCACGCGCATACACGCACAACCACCCACGTACACACATAAACACGCACAGCGCATACACGATCACACACACACGCATGCCCAGAAACAGACATGCATTTGATCAATTTTTTAATCATGGTTCTAGAAGGTTTTAAGACTTGAAATTCTAATTTCTCCCCCCACGTTTCTTACGATATTAAGGTGGTAGTAGAACGTAAAAGGGAAGGTGTACAGACAGAATGTTGGATCAAAACAGTGGTTAGAACTTTTCTGTGATTAATTACATCCAAAACACTCTGATTCGTCTGTGAGCGAAACGAGAGCTGACTGTTGATGTCTGATTTACAATATAGCGAAGCTCCTCATTCGATGTCTTTTTTGCTTTGGCCGACGTCTCGAGCCCCCAGCAACAATCTCCGAATCCCCCGAACTACATTTTCTTCCCAAACTTGTCTTTCACAGGTTGTCGCGCCGAAAAAAATCAAGCTCGCTGAGGCAGAGGAGTCGTTGGCGGCGACCATGTCTGTCCTCAACGCAAAACGGGCTGAGCTGAAGGAAGTCCAAGACAGGCTGGCTGAGCTCGAACACAACTTCAAAGTAGCGACGGACAAGAAGGAACAACTTGAATTCCAGGTATGCGACTGCCACGCACTGTTCCGGCATCCTATAACGTGCAAAAGTTTCCAGTTTCAACGATAGCAGACGGCCGCTCATTTTTGTACGATACTTTCAATCTGTTGTATAACTATTCAGGACGTAACATTTGATTTCTAATGGCTTTTATGTTTCGATCAACCAAATCGTCCACCATGATCAGTCTCTCTCCCTTGTCAGCATCACCCAAAGTCGTAGAAAAAGCAGTCGAAATTAATACATTAATAGTTCATAACTCGTCAACCGAAAACAGAAGCAACTACAGTAGTAACTAGTCTCCGCAAAGGTGAAGAACACTGACCAGTCGTTCGTTGTTTTCATCTGTTGCGTTTGGGTAATCGAAAATTGCCAACTATAGTTTTTAGTATTGTATTTGTTCAATCCTGCTGAGTTCCTATTGCCCGAAATGGCATTTTGAAACCACCGCGTTTATGTCTATCTTTGTCCAGGTCGACCTTTGCTCGAAGAAGCTGGATCGCGCTCAGAAGCTGATCGGGGGTCTGGGGGGTGAAAAGACACGGTGGACTGAAGCGGCCAGGGACCTCCAGACGCAGTACGACAATCTAACAGGTTTGTACGGCGTAATCACGTCTCCTGGACAGTAAGCACCTACGTATTTCAGGAATCGTTGTTTTGGAAAGTCTTCGGTCCACATTAAACCCGCGACACACTTTAGTAGAGTGAATCTAGTTTGAAAAGCAATTTACTGGTTACCATGTGCTTGAAAACAACTCCTGTGAAGTTTGTTTCGCCAACGTTGCTGCCTTTTGCTTTCCAGGCGACGTGCTCATCTCCTCGGGGGTCATCGCTTACCTCGGGGCGTTCACGGCCGCTTTCAGGAAGAGATGCACTCAAGACTGGACCCAGGCCTGCAAGGTAAACTGCGAAGTTTGTCTCTCCTTGCTCCCAAAGTCATTTGCTTTTTCTTCAGCGTGTTATGAACAGTGCTAATGTTTTACGGTGAATGTTTGTAAACAAGGCTTCTGGCTTATCTATTCTTTAATCATGTGCAGCCCTAACGCAAATATTTGTTCAAATCAACATTGGTTTGACACTAGCAGCATTTCGTTAAAGTTGATGTTTCGAGTTTAGTTGAAGGAATGTGACAATCGTAGGGTTTGTAGTAAATCACTGCTTTGGCGGCGAAAACAATTTTCAATTAGCTGTTTTGAAAATCAGTGCTTTTCCTGCCAGTATTCGTGGCTACTTCTTGATTGTGTTGTGCTTGTCTCAATGTTGGATGTTCATCCCTACATCCGGGTATTTTACTTAATCTCCATCCATGATATAATGAGTTGCAATGAACAAGCTGTACTGTATTTTTTTCTCGAGTGATTCCAGAATTGTGACGCACCTGGAAATATGCTGTACTTTGCCCCAACTTCTTGCATCATAAACTATAACAACATTTACTTTCTGAGCGTTCATTAGAATTTCAAAGAGGGCCATATCTTCAAATGAATGACTCAGCAACTCCACAACACATGTTGAAATCGTTCATGCAGAAACACGACATCACGTGCTCGGAGAACTTCTCGCTGAGTCAGACTTTGGGCGATCTGATCAAGATCAGGGCTTGGAACATTGCAGGCTTGCCTACTGACAACTTCTCAATCGACAATGGAGTGATCGTCGACAATTCCCGACGATGGTAAGAAATAAGGACCATTTAGCTGTTGCGCCGAGCTGCCAGCTAGGCTTTGCTATCATTTTGCTCTTTCCTCTGATGTTTAAAATTAAGTTTGATTGCCTTTTTTCACTGGTTTCTGCTAGCTGGTACTTTCCCGTGTTCCTACAACTTTGGATTTGATTTCAATTTGATGATGACTAATCAGCATTCACTTCCGTCGATCTATTTGTTCCTTTTTCGACGCAACGAAAGTTCCAGAAGGTTTCCATGAATCAGCTTTCTTTTCGCAGGCCCCTGATGATTGACCCGCAGGGCCAGGCCAACAAATGGGTCAAGAACTCGGAACGAGAAAACAAGCTGAGCGTCATCAAGCTGAGCAACCCGGATTACATGCGAGTCATGGAGAACTCGATTCAGTTCGGCACACCCGTGCTGCTCGAAAACGTCGGCGAAGAATTGGATCCGTCCTTGGAGCCGCTTCTGCTGAAACAAACTTTCAAGCAAGGTCGGGACTGCATTGAATTAAAATAGTTTTTCAACTTTTACCTTTCGAACCCTGAGCGCTGTGTGAACATCGGCTGAGGACGCCAACTGAGAGAAGTCGCCAGTTAAAAAATTTTCCGGCTTTTTTGCAAACGAGACGCATTGAGCATTTTATTTACGCACCGAAGAAACCCTCTTTCCTGCAGACACTTTGTTACTGTGGGGCTGAGCCGGAGTGTGCTGCTTCCGATTTGGTAAAATTTTCTGAAATATCCTGTTGATTCCGTAACAACATCTCTAATTGCAATAAAAACCCGTGCGAGCTATATCTCTGTAATTTGTTCCTGAATTGGACATTCTTCCAGCTTACTGATCGAGCCTTTTCCACTGAAGAAGCTTTGCTGAGTGTGCGCAATGCGCCATTTGTGTTATGTCCTGCACAGTAGTTTGCTCACTAAAAGCAAGAGAAAAGTCACGTGAGACTAGGAAGTTTTCAATCCCCCTAGTTTCGATTCAGGCAGTAATCGGCGGAAATTAAAAAGACTGGAAAAAAGTGAAAGCACATCTTTTTCTCCCCCCGTCAGAGATGCTATGCCTTGAAAAATTGTTGTTTACGTCGTAAACTTTGTGGAGATTTTCTAGTGTATTGAACCCCGGTACGCTTTGCTCGACCGCAAAGTTCGCGTAAACCTCGCTTCAATCCAGGCGGCGTGATGTGCATTCGACTCGGCGAAAACGTGATCGAGTACAGCAGCGAGTTCCGCTTCTACATCACGACCAAGCTGCGCAACCCCCACTACCTCCCCGAACTCGCAACCAAGGTCTCCCTCCTCAACTTTATGATCACCCCCGAAGGTCTGGAAGACCAACTGCTGGGCATCGTCGTGGCGAAAGAGAGGTGGGGCTGATCGAGTTGGGTGTTGGGGGGGGTGGGGTAGGGAAGGACTGTGGTAGGTCAAAGCCGTCTTTGGTTCACCGTCTCCAGTTCCGGTTCTTTCGAGTCTTCAAACAGGACTTCACTGTGGACTTGAGGCACGAAAAATTCCGTTATACTCGTGGGAATTGCTTTTATATGCAGTATTTGCAAATGTAGACAACGGAAACACGAAGCAAAATAAATTATCATATTATTAGAGTCAGTTTTTTTCTCGCTATACCGCTGTTTTTTGGGGTGAAAAGCAGGGAGGAAAACGCAAATTTTGATCGCGGTTATACTTTCGCGAGCAGTGTGCAAATTTCTCATCTGCTAAAGAGAAAACCCCCACATGTTCTTAGACCCGAACTCGAGGAAGAAAGGAACCTGCTCATCTTGCAAAGCGCGTCGAACAAGAAGCAGCTCAAGGAGATCGAAGACAAGATCCTTTACACTCTGTCCTCCTCCGAGGGAAACATCCTGGAGGACGAGAGCGCGATTCTCGTTCTCGACTCATCGAAAGTTTTGTCCGACGAAATCCAGAAAAAACAAAAGGTGCGTTGCCCGTGTTTTCGACACCTTTGGGAATTGCGAGAAAAAATTCTTTTTAGTAGATACGTGGATGATTCTCTGCATGTTCTCTTGTTCTGTTGTTTTTGAACCACGCATTTTTTACTTTGCAGATCGCTGACGCTACGGAGCAAAAGATAGCTGAGTCACGTGAGGGGTATCGACCAATCGCAAAGCACTCCTCGATATTGTTCTTCAGCATCACGGACCTGCCGAACATTGACCCGATGTATCAATATTCGTTGTCCTGGTTTGTCAATCTTTATGTCAACTCCATTCAAGACAGGTAAATCGGCGATTGTCATTGCTGCGTTGTGACGCATAGCACAGAGGTTTTGAACGTTTGCTTAACTGAACTCCGTCTGCAGCTTCAGCCAACAAAGGGTTGTTGGTTGTGCGCTAGTTAGGCTAGCAGTCCCTTCATTGTTTGAAGATAGTCAGCGAGGATCATGAGCATGCAAAAAATTCCTGTTGTTGTAAAGAAAGTCAAATTATGTGTGTAACAAGCGATTAAACAGCTTCAACTTTTCTGCAGCAACAAGTCGAAGATCTTGGAGAAGCGTCTTCGTTACCTGAGCGACCACTTCACGTACAACCTTTACTCCAACGTCTGCCGCTCGCTCTTCGAGAAGGACAAGCTGCTTTTCTCTTTCATTCTCTGCGTCAACCTCACTCTGTAAATGCGTTTGCCAATCTTTCTCTGCTGTCATTTCATTGGTTTNTGCGCCGGTTCATTGCGATGCTCATCTCGTCAAGAGCAAAGCAAGTGGTGGTGCAGCAGCGGCTGCAGGTGTACAACGTCAGGCGACTGTCGTCACCTGGAAGTTGCTGGACCATAAGACAGTTTGTGCACAACAACTGCGGTCTTCTCATGACAATTTCAGAAGACATAGAAACCGCTCGCTGTTATGGTAGCTTCGGTTGGTGGGAAAACTGTACGCAGCCCATGTCGCACGACTTTTATTGATCGCTTTATTTGACGCACAGGGCGAAGAATGAATTGTCTCGGGAGGAGTTCCTCTTCTTCCTCACTGGAGGCGTAGGTCTTGAAAACAAACTGGCCAATCCCGACCCGTCGTGGTTGAGTGACAAGTCGTGGGATGAAATATGTCGGATGAAAGACCTGCCAGCGTTTAAGGGCTTCTTGTGAGTTGATGTTGCTTATTGTTGCACCACACGTGTCCTTGGTTTTTACCGAATAAATTGCTGAAGTCCTGTGAAACTTTGAAATTGAGAAAACGCCAGTATTTAAATGCCTACGGAGGTATACCCAAGATTGTAAATCAGGATACACTGGCACGTCTGATGATGGCAACTAAAGACTTTCGCTAGCTACCGTATCAGATTCGTACTTTGTAAGATCTTTTGTGTTAAAACCAACTTGAATAGAACAGCTTTTACCGCCGCACAAGGATAGTGAAAACTTGCCCGATAAAATATTTAAAGTTCAATAGAAGTTTTGCCGGCCTCGCGTAAACGTAACCGAGAAATGCGTCACTGGGACAGAAGTGCGGCAACGAATAATTTGCCTTCCGTTTCTTTATTCTACTCACCGCATCACTTTCGCATCGTCTGGGGCGTCGTTCACTTCTTCGGGGCCTCGACCCCCCAGCTACCTACCCGGTTCAATCATCCCTCGTTGCTTGTTTTTCACAACAGGGACCATTTCCAGGACCACATTCTGGAGTGGCGAAAAGTCTACGACCTCACTGAGCCCCAGGAAGCCCAGCTCCCGTCTCCTTGGGATCGCAAGCTGAACGATTTCCAGCGGATGACCGCGATCCGGTTCCTGCGTCCGGACAAGGTAGAGTGACGTCAAGACAAGTTAGTTTTGCGCTGAAAGCATACGTGCGTTGCAGTGAAAAAAATATGCCTGCAAATGTGTTCGATTTTGTTCGGAAAAGGCTTGAGGACGTTGACTTGAGGACTCGTTTGGCAGTGACGTCTTTTTCAATGCATGGTTATATTTTTCTACGTTAATGCCAATTAGTAATAATCTTTTTTCTTTTGAATGTTTTGCTCTCTAATAAGAACTCCATTCACGCACTGGTCGAGGAAAGACCAGCGTCTGATCACTTTCAGACAATATCTTTTCGGACACAACTTTCTCTGAGCCTGTCAAGTGATAGGACCGCACCGAAGGCTCTGAAATAGCGATCAATTTTCAAACAGGGAAAGAGCTGAAACGAGCGGAAAGTTAAAGAAATAACTTTCGGCACCCTGAATAAAAATCATATTTGCAGAACGTGATGCACGTCCCTTGTTTTTTTCGGGCCAGGTGATACCGATGGTTCGACAATACGTGCTCGAGAAACTTGGCCGCAAGTTCGTCGAACCACCGCCTTTCGACCTGGCCAAGTCTTACCTGGACTCAAATCGGGTGATTCCCCTCATCTTCGTGTTGTCACCCGGAGCCGATCCCATGGCAGGCAAGCGGCTTCTTATCGACAGTTTTTTGCAAACCTTTTCTACTGAACAGAGGCAGTGCTGTTTCGCAGTAGTGTTGAAAGCTGTTGTTGTTTTTAGTTCAAGGTGACAGAGTTTATATTCGACCGGGTATGTTTTTACTGCGCACAAGCAGCAAAAATGAAGTTTCAACGATCTTTCAATTTTTAATAAGTTGTCGCGGGCGAAATGGACGACACTTTGTTCTGTTCAAGGCGAGTTTATTCAAAACTTTTCATCATATTTTGCCATTTTCCCGGTTAAGGAAACAGAAGAACACTAAAATCAGAACCGCGATTTTCGGCTGCTTGTTTTCACCACCCGTAAATATGTTGCAGTTTTAGCGCGGACAACACGCTTTCTTGCATTTTTTTCAAACAGCAGCGCAGTAAGGGTTTGAGGTTTGCATGAAACAACACAAGAACGCATAGTCAGTGTAGCTGTAAATTACCATGCGAAGCGGAGAGAACAAAAGCAATCTTTAAGGCGTGTGATAGGCAAAAAACATTCGTGCGCTCCAACTAATTTTCACGTTTCTGTCGTATTTTTTCTGCTTGCAGCGCTTCTCAAATTCGCCAACGACAAAGGATTCGACGGCGACAAGTTCAACGCGATTTCGCTCGGTCAGGGCCAAGGGCCCATCGCGGCCCGCATGATCGACAACGCGGTCAAGGACGGGTCCTGGGTGGCGCTGCAAAACTGCCACTTGGCGGTGTCCTGGATGCCGGCGCTGGAAAAGCTCTGCGAGGAGTTCAACGCGGACAACATCCATCCGGATTTCCGGCTCTGGCTGACCAGCTATCCGTCCGACAAGGTTCGTCCTGTGTTATATAATGTCGATACAACATAACCGGTTGGCGTCAGTGACAGAACCAGACGTAAAACCCAGGTTTTTCGAATGAAGGACGAAGTTTGTGTAGATCATTACTGGGTTGATTTGCACGAAGCGTTCGCTTGTTTGCAGTACGTTGATCAAACTTAGAAGCTGTGATTAACAGAGTGTTACAATGTACAGGATTTCAAAATTTGTTTGTCCCGCATCGCTTGAACGTGCATAAGCTATCAAGGATGTTGAAAGCGACCATCTCTTACCTTCTTTGCAACACCACAAACAATACAAGGCCTTTCCTGCGATGCGTTTCAAGTCTGTGAAACTACATCTAGAATGCGACTGACTCTGTTCTGCATCGACTGTTGAAAGATGCATGCAGTCAACCATAACGCGACAAATTGCTTTCGCTTGCAAAAGAGCGATAAAGCTAGCTCGAGACAGGGTCGGATCCACGGGGGCAGGGGGGGTTGGTGCGATCTCCCCCCGTGAAACATAGGAAAGTAACTTTATTCACCGTGATTTTTTACACTTCGTAAAACAGCACTCGCGATATAAGGCCATTTCGTCGTCTATTGTTTTGTCAAAGTAGTGTTGTAAAGTATAGCACATCCCTCTTAGAGCAGCGAACCCCCAATGAAACTTGACTACCAATATTGCTGAAATCGCCCCTCCTAACCTTACTGGCTGGATCCGCCCCTGGGTCGAGGAACGGTTGGGTGCCGTAGTGCAATCAAAACTGTTATTTCCTGTCCACTGTTTGGCAGTTCCCGGTCACCGTCTTGCAAAACAGCGTCAAGATGACGAACGAACCCCCCACCGGACTCCGCATGAACATCTTGCAGTCGTACTCCAGCGATCCTGTCTCCGATCCGGAATTCTTCTCCGGATGCGGCGACAAGTCGCCGGTGAGAATATTTTGTGTTTTGCGAGCACTTGTGGAAATTAAGATCATTTATGCCAATGAGTATCAGTTATGCAAATTAGGACCATTTATTCAAATGAGTATCATCTGTGGAAATTAGGATCATTTATGCAAATGTGCATCATTTATGTAAATGAGGAAATCGCGTCGCATTTTTGGCGGATCACTGATCCGTTTCTCGTGCAAAGGAGTAATAACACAAGTGTCAGAGGCGGGTTGCGCCTTTGCTTGTTTTTTATAAGTGGTTCCGTAACCAGAAACGATCAGTGTTTTTCGACGCTTACTCAGAGGTCTTTTCTGTGTTGTTTTCTCAAGTTACTACACAAGTCAGAATTAGGTGATTTTCTAAACCTGGTGACTGGACAGATTCGCTCAGTCAAATGATTATTTCGCAAATACGCTTGATTCAAACAGACCACGTGACGTGGAATATTTTTGATTGTCGGCACATGCGTTCGTCGTAGAATTACAGCTCTTAACGACATGAGTTTGTTGCAAACTTTTCTGTTGCACCTGCATCTCTCCGTGGCAGTGGGAACTCTGGATTGAGCCTTTAGATCAGGCCTGCCCAACCTTTTTAGTGTTGCGGGCCACTTTCACGTGAGGAAATTTATTGCGGGCCACAAACGTTTTTGTGACCTAACAATAAGGTATTGTGACGTAACAAAGCCCTTGATTTTGATACGTTTTATGCGATAACACGAGGTGATAATGAGTTCTATAGTTGCACGCAGTGTTGCCAGCTTGTATGGATGTAAACCAAATCTAAAAAATTGACATATTTTCGAAGCGTTTGTTATATACGTTTTTGGGTGGTAG
>JGI24159J19872_10003011_pt1 | contig 20616 bp, 10 predicted proteins | sample Ectturendosymbi4_FD_19872 | JGI IMG/M metagenome (IMG submission 19872) | reverse complement strand
TAATGGATGTTTCAAATTTATGGAAGCATTGCTGTAGACTCACTCATGCTTCTTTTCACGAAGTATGAATGTGCGTAGCTTACCGCTATCAGCAGTCACTGCCTCGCTGCTTTACCTGCCAAGATGTCTGCCTTTAACAGTCACATACAACAAAACGGATGCAACCGTAATATAAAGCGAACCTTTGCGGATTTGTTGCCATGTTATTGTTACGCAATAAAGACCAACAGTAGAAAAATCCGCTCGAGACTTTCGCAACCCGCCTCTGCAGACAAATGAGGGGACATGAGTGAACTGTAAGCTCATCACTGCATGACACTATAACTGTGAAACTGACTCTTGTGCAGTGTGAGTTCCATACCGGCAAAAAAACTGTCATTACAAGAATCAAATCAGATAATCGGAATTAAGATGCCAACTTCAGGTTTTTCCAGAAATAGGTGTTTCATCATCCCAATTTCCAGGCGGGGTGCAAATGCCCGTTTTGCCCCCCATGCCCTGCTGACGCCCATGCAATCGTTGACTATTTTATATCAGGTTCCATAAACAAGGCTAGCTGGCCTAATGAAACGAAGAAGCGTTTTTGACTAATTGTTAGCATAAGTTAATTTTTAGCATCTTTAGCAAGTAACGTGCAGTACAAAAATATTTTGGCGATGGTTTTAAATGAAATCAAGTGTCATGTCAACACCTCTTTAGGTCTGGTGGGGGAGGATGCATCCCTCCCCCTGTGTCCGCGCCTGGACTGCGCCTCAACATGCTTGAACTACTAAGGGGGTAAAGCGAAACATAATAATTCGGGGCATGAGACTAACAGATCAGCAACCAGCAACAGCAGAGTTCTACTGATACTCTATACCAGTGTTTTTCAACAGGAGTTCAGCGGAACCTCAGGGCTCCGCGAGTGGCTGCCAGGGGTTCCACCGAAACAGACCGAAATTGCCTGGGACGAAATTCGCAACCACAGTTCTATGCGGTTGTAGCAATACCACTGTTTCACAGGTTTATTACTAAAGCAGGATAGACACATGAATCATTGCATAGGGTTGCATGAGTACCGCAGACAGTTGCCGAAGGTTCCACTACAACAAAAAGGTTGAAAAACACTGCTCTACACAATGATGTTAGGTTGGTAAGTGAATTTCACTTGTGGTGTCTATCACAGTAATTTGTTAGTCATGGGCACCACCTGCCGCTGACTACCTTATTCGCACGCGACGCCATCTCCAGACTCCATACTTCTGTTATATGAGCAGTGGCAACAACCAACAGGTTTGCTTGAACTTCGCTACGGCAGTCAACTCTCAGTCCGAGAAAACTCATACGGATGATGTGACTAACTTGTAGTCAACATTTGAGCGATCTGATGTAATTATGAGTTTAGGGGAAAGAAGGCTTTGAATTCATGCAGAATTTGTCTGACCTTTTCAGTATTTGTTCAGGGGGCGTCAGGCCTTGAAAGCTCGCAGAAACTAATAACTTTGCACGAGGCGCTGAAGCCTAATTTCAGATCTGAAAGTTCAGAGAATTTCTTCGAAGCTTGGATAATTCAACCCAACACCTTGTGTTTTTGCGGAATGCGTTGTCGTGTGTTAATTGTATGCATGTGATGTAATAATACAAAGTCAAACCTCGTACAAATCGGCCAAAAGGCAAGGCTTGCAAAGAGCAATTATTCTAACAATGATTACAATTCATTGACAATGTCAGTGTGGATTTGATGGAGCATTCCCAAGTGAGCTGTTTGCTGTGTCGCTGGCGGTATGGGGATCTTTTCATTTCCAGCCCTTGCCGTTCAGTGTCCCCTTGGTTTGTTATTTTGAGAGGGTTCGTAGGGAGAAGGCTACACTGGAGGTTCATTCGCAGTTAGAGGTTCATCCGAGTCTGAATTAAAATTACCTTGGCCAAGTTAGTTTGCAGTGACAGGAATTTAAACTAATAGGGTCAAAGCTGCTTTTTCATAGCTGCTATGCTCTGGAAGCTTCTTGATATGTGTTATGAAACTTTCTTACTTTGTAAATTGGCATGAAGTGGTAAACAAGTTTCTTTAGAAAGTTCAACAGCATGACAGTTCATGTTGCACATCCATCTTTGAGCTGGTTATATTTAGTATTGATTTCATGTAAATGAGTGACGGATCATGCACTGTTTACATCAGAGTCACGCAAGTCAGCCACGCGGTGACTACAAGGATAACTTCAAGGTGAGTTTGGATCACTAAAGGACAATTCTTGAAAATTTGACCACTTGAGGGAAACAGAGGTTAATTGAAAACGGAGTTGACGACTTCAATTTACATTTCTAAACCGATAATAGTGTTTCTTAAAAGGGTATAATGTGGTTTTTGACGTTATCGTAGTCTTACCGCAAAAAACAACAATTTCCGCGTAGATGTAATAAAACAGCTAGCCCTATAACAGAAGGACAGAGATATCGGACAGTTCGACAAGCACAAAAAGCAAATACAACTGAAACGTTGCAGATCAACCTATTTATGAAAGGATTGATTTCCGACCTCTCCACCTACTGCCGTGTTGCTGTTACTGTGTGATTCCAACAACATTTTCTTTGACGAAACGCAAGTTCGTTTGCAATGCAAGCAATTATCTGAACATGATATGGCAGATTATATAAAAGCTTTGGCACGCAGCCCCATTCGAGTTGGACACCCTGTAAAGTAAAACCTATAATAATCTAAGCAGTACTCTCTACAACTTGTCCTATGAGAGTGTGCTTTGTGGACGTAAGTTTGAAATACTGCTAAGCATGCGGGAAGAAAAAAGAAATCTCTAGTTATGGAACGTTTTTACTGAGCAGAAGAGAAAAATAGAAGGAAATGTGAAAATACACAAAGTTTGCTTCCGCATCTTAAATACAAGCATCCTTCTAGTAATCTTTCTTCGAAATCATTTCACACAAGGGAAAGATCTGGGTAAGTTGTATTCCTATGAATATTGTGTACCAAACCTACGCCCTACCGAAGACGAAATTGTGATTTTCATTGATCATATGATCAAGCTGTGTGGCATAGTTTCGTTTAATAAAAACAAAAAAGCACATACCTAAATATTCTGGAATTGCCATCCCAAGCTCTAGCCCTGCTAACTTTGAGTCTTGTCACGAATCAGTGGTTGAAAGTGTAACAGAAGTAAAACAAGTTGTTCAAGGTGGTTGGGTAGCGATTGTATGACAGCTTGGAGAACGTGGTCAATACAGATATTCAAAATTATTCATGTGTATACAGTTTAAACAAGTTTCAGTCGAAACGTCATTCGATTTGTTGCGGAACCCCGAACTCGTACTTCTCCTTCGCTGCTTGTCGCTGTTTACAGTGCATGACGTTTAGATCACTCAGAGACGCCAGAGAGCAGGAGTATTGTCCCCTGTCGTTACAAAAAGGGGGCAACGGGGACGGAGATGCCTTTTCATAACAGTATTATAGGTAATTTCATGGTTTGTCAAGATCGAATTGAAACAAATTTGTTGCAGCTATTCGCGCACCCAGAAACTTCAGAATGGTTTTCTATAATTTCTGTTATTATTTTTGAGGTCAACATTGTTGCTGAACAGAAACAAGCATATTGGTAACGATTTGTTTGTTTTCTATAAGTTTCCACTGCCCTCGCGTTTTTCCTGCCCCTCCTGCCCTATCGCTGTTTCGGCGTCCCTGGACAAGCTCTCATTCAGTCGAATGTTTTCTGCGTGCTTCTTGCATTGCTTTTACGAATGACGTGATTTCCGGATCTTTAATACAGCGATATGAACAGTGCGACCAAACGAAGACACGCAGTGAACACTGTTTAAAAGTATAAAAGTGAAGCTAGCTTGTCGCAGAGAACTGACAAAGAACTTGTACGTTGATTTGAGCTCCTAGTACGGAAGCAATTCCAGAACACAATTGATTTACGTTGTAACTGTTCCATTTCGAAAAATGTTTTCAAAAATGTGTCGTGTGTTTGAAATGTTTTTATCAAACAGCAATCTGCTAAAGACATCCAAATAGTGTCGATTCCCAAAACGAATCCCAATAAACTGCGAAATAATCGATTTTCACATGCGTTGATGCATTGTACGTGTAAAACTGCTTCGAATTTAGCCCCTTTTATTTTGCTTCAAGTTTACCAAGAAAAAGTGAGTTTTTTAACAACTTTCTGCTACGCGGCAGTCATTGATTCCAGCGTTACACGCGATGCTCAGCGACAGAAGAAAAAATAACGTTTACGAATGAGACACTGGGTCCGTTATCTGAAACAAATATTTGAATGATACGCGACTGCAATGTCACTCTTTCCTGCTACGTCGTCGATCGTTCTTTTGTTGGGCAGCAATATTTGTGTGTCATTTTTTCGATACTGCATGCGTGGCAAAAAGTTTTCAATAGGGGGGGCTTTACGTTTGTTCAGGGAGCTTGACATTCTTAAATGTGATAACAACTTCACCGATTTATAATGCTTCATTATTCAATTTGGGGCTTGGAGTTTTGTATGGGGGGTTAAGTCCCCGAACCCCCCCCTCGTGGCGACGGAACACATGCGTGGTGCGGAGATTGTCAAACAACGTGATACGAAGTGAACTAATTGTTGCCTTGCTGCTCTTTTTGACAAAACAATACCACCAAGCCTCCCTTCATCCTCGTTTTAGTTCATGCGATGAAATCTGTTGTTCACAGTTGGGACTGTTTTCTTTTCCGCTTCGTGGACGACTCACTTTCTAATTCTATTTTTACGACGACGCTGCCGTCTTTCCTTGACTTGAATGTTGCACCTGAAAAACAACAAATAATTTGCTTAACCGTTGCTGCTAAATCAATTTTTACCACAAATGTGCTTTTGAATGCCCAATTTTATGATAGACGTTGGCAAACGAGACGTCGCAGTTTAATGTCTTCGCTAGGTAGAAGAATTGATTTACAAAAACTGTTCTAGACAGGCTTCCCCTCAAATTGATTTCCTTCCTCCATGGCCAAAAGCATGCTTTGGATTGGAGAAAAATATTTTTATGTGGGATATCTGTGAGGTGATATGATTTTTTCATGCTAGAAATAATGTTCACGTTCTAGCCCAGTAGTTCTCCAACGGTTGCCACTTGGCTTACTAAGGGAGGAATTTTTTATTCCTGGGAAGAAATTTGTTCCAGGGAGGAATTGGGGAGGAAAAGCTGTGGATGAAAAAAACTTACGTTTTTATTATTTGTTTATTCAACACTTAAAAAACTGCACCACGAGGTTGGTTTAGATGGGAATGTCTGCAGTACGCAAGGACTGCTTTAACTACAGTGACTGACGTTATAAAATAGTCTGTTTGGTTCATAATCATCTATTGTTTTTTCACAGTAGGTAACGTGAAATTTTTGCGATTATCTCTTTTGTGATTTTCGTTGGGGAGAAACTGACAGTAGTTGGATTTCTAAGTGAGGAATATGAAAAACACTTTGAGAACGACTGTTCTGGCCCTTTAACTGCAATCAAATATTAAAATACAGCTGTCGGTGCTGCAAGTGATTCTTTCATTTATCAGAAACCCTAGAAACGTCTACCGTGGTTTAACAACTTCTGTGTAAAACCGGCATTTTTGCGAATTCTTTGTAGTATGCCCTATAAATGCAATAGCAATATCTGTAAAGCTTGGTGTAAGTCTCGTAAAACTGTATGATAGCATGCCTTTGATCATGGTCGTAACGGTTTCCGTACCTTGTATGTCTCCATTTGAGTCTATCCCCTCCGGTCGAGCTTGTAAAGTTAAACGGCGCAAAGTTCCTTTCAGTGGCTGAAGTTCCGCATCAGTAACCTCGTCCTGAGTGGCATTCTTTAGTTCAGTCTGCAAGAGGATTGTTAAGAATACAGTTAAATTGTGACTTTGGCCACAATGCAGCACCCAAAATCAAGTTTTATATGAATGCGGAGATCCAAAACAATATACTGTAAAGTGAGCAATACCTGGAAAATATATGGTATACTTACTTCCGTTCATGCTTTTTGGTTATGAAATGCGTAACACAGGATGAGCTATGAGTCATATGCAACAGCATGACCAAGACAGCTGGAGCGTTACATTTTCTCCATTAAAACTCGTGTTAATTGTACTTTACGTAAGAGTAAAAAGCTCACCTGCAAAACGACGAGGCGATATATTTGCAAAATGACCACGAGAAAGTTTTTTCCTGTAAAGAAGACCATCATTTGGTGGACTTGATTGTATTCTATCATCACGTAGAGACGAAATGCGAGAAAAGGTACATCCTGATAAAAAGGCAATGCACAGAATGTAGTGATCGATGATGATGGTGGTGGTAACTTTTTCAGAGAAAGGTGAAAATGGAGTGTTTTAAGAATAGCAATAAAATCATGTTGGTTACTTACCCAAATTAAGAAGGAAGTAATTGGTAAACCCCCTTTAAAAGACGCTGCCTACACCTAAAGTGAAACATTGACTGTTGAAGTCTAGTTTATGACAGGGGTATAGATTTAAGTGTTTCTCAAGTTGAGAAAATATACAATAGATGTAGTAATTTTATGTTTGTTTTATGAAGTACCTGTCCTCGTATCAGAATAGCAGCTTTATAGTTTCTTAGAACAGCTAACGTTTAAGAAGCACCGAAGATATTAAGTAGCGTTTACAGAGTAGAAATTTGATGCGACTCAAAGATACACTGTAATATAGGCCAATCGCTTTACATACGAATGCGGTAGCGGCATACTCAGTGGCGTAGCCAGCCCAGAAATTTGAGGGGGCCAAAATGTTTGATTTTAGCGAATAACACTATTTTGTTTAAAAAAAGCCTCTCAAAGCACAAAATCATTATATTTTCTAACAATTTGGGGGGACATGGCCCGTTTGGTCGCCCCTGGCTACGCCTATGGACATACTCACACTACTCACATGTTTGAAGTATGGCTATTGATATTAGCAGCGCGGAAAAATCTTACGAAACAAATCAAATCTATCTTCTTCATACGTTTGCTTTACTCTCTGCTGCATTCGAGGTTTGCCATTTAAAGTTCAGCAAGATACGTTTCTGAAGACATGCAATAAGTTAATATAATGTAGTTTCTTCTGAAATCTCTTCGACAAATTTGGCTTGAAATTGAGTTGCTATGCTCTCTACTCTTTAAACACCACTCGCTTTTAAAACATCTGCTTCTCAAGTTTCTTTGACAAGATACTGCTAAATTTTAACTGGCACATTCACGATATGTCACCCAGTAATTAAGGCATTCTCGTAACAATTAATAATATTCGTACGACTGCCTTGTGCCCTTTGATTTGTGAAACTTTATGCACTTGGTGCTGGCGCGACGGCGCGCAAACCAGAACGTTTTTCAAGATCCTCAAACTTCGCAACAATTTCAAGCCTATCTTCCGTAAGTAAACACACAGATACTTTAGTCTACCCAAAACTAACTTTGAATAGTCTTTGATGGGCTATCCAATTCACAGGGACGTGCGCCTACTTATCGGTCGGGGTTTCCCCTAAACATATGCAACGTTCAGAACCACAATTTACACAGGCGTAAAAGAAAATTGGAGGCTCAAAGTTTTAAACAACGCTTTATGACATCACTTCACTGACAAAGCAACAGTGGTGGTTCCGCTCAAACTACACGGCAACATTTTTGAGGAGAAAACCATAAAACAAAGTTCTTAACAAAAACTTTCGAAAAAAAGAAGCTTGTAAGAAATTTGCGACAAACGAAAAGAGCTGCGCACTTCAATTTTTTTTTAATCTGTTTCCACGTCTGATATTTCCCTTGATAATTTTCTCTGATTCTAGGGAACCGATTTTCAATTCTAGGGACCCGAGTCGGGTCCCTAAAACACCTTAAAAAACCCTGATTTAACGTTTGTTCTAGTCTACTCTTAAAAACTTCTTAAAATGAAATTACCCTCGACCGTTAATTCACTTTTTCACTTTTATAGATGAATTGCATAGAATAAGCAAATGATAATAAATTTCTTGTTGGTGTAAATCATGGCTCGGTAATTTTTGTTTGCAGGAGAAACTTATACACTGAGGGCAAACGCAGCGCCGATCTTGAACCGCAGGCTTAAAGCAGAAAAAATACAAGTGTGTGTCATTCCACAACGTGCTGGAAACTAATAAGCTTCATTCCCTTAGTAATTACATATAAATTACTTTGCCGCAGGAAGATCTAACGTTGTGTAATATTGGAAGCTACGTTGACACTTTATCCTCAAAATTAATTAACTGCTTGCTTGCATACGCATGGTGTTTTCTTGCACTGCAACTTGTGCGTTTTTCGCGTAATGATTTTCCTGTCGAAACATGGTGATAAACGAGCCATGCATTCCCTCTTAATGTCATGGTGATGTCACTCAGAAGAGAATAACACTCCTAGCCACTGCTAAATTGTTTGAACGTCAAATACCACCCGCCCCTAATGGAAACAATGTTGTCTTTCTCTTGTTTGCTTAAGCCTTGAGGTTCAGCTCGTCCACCTATTGAGAAGAACGTTAAACTTGATGCAGTAATGGAAGTACGTACTTTTGTTTAGCTGTTGTTTGCAATTACGGCGAATTATTAAAAGGACTTTCAATCGCTGTGGGCAAAACCTTCTCTAAATCCGTGCAACGTTGTTGAGAAAGCAAGGTGATGTCAAAAGCTACAGTTAACTGACTTGCATGGTCACGAATTGCAGCATAACCACGATCTGGACCGTGTCTACTGTCTATAGAATTTTGACGAGCTTTAAAACCATCAAAGCATCCAAAACAAACCTTTTTGCAGCCTGTTCAACTCGTGATTGTCCACCGATGTGGAATAACAATGGCATTTCAGGGCATGCTATCTGGTGATATACATAACAGCTTGTTTCGTTGCATAGATTTAATTTTCTCATTACAGACTAAAAGCTCAATTTAACGAAACTTTTGCATCATTTCCGAATTTTTGCAAAAAAACATACGGTGAGATTGACAGGATTCACTTAAATCCACGTAACAATAAGTGCAGCGGCTTGTTTTTGATTATTCCAAACACTGATCCAGGAAACTCACATCGCCATGGCGGTTCAATAGAGTCGGATTATACAGCAAATATAAAATTATATCAGAATAAGTCTACTAATATTTGGGTTCCGCTATGACCTTTTTTGTGGTGAGTTGTTTACTGAAATTATTGCCTATTTGTTTTTGCAGTGTTCGTTATATTGACGTCAGATTTGTCTTTCCGGAGTTTGTTGGAAATAGGTCTTGCTTGAGGTCAGGGCTTCAAACTTGCAAAAGAGTTTAATGGCGTTTCGTTTGCATTCAATACCATCGACGTTGTTAAAATAAATACAAATGACTGTTTTGTGTGGAAAGAAAAGGAAAAAGCAGTAAGGCATAAAAACAGTCTTGTTTTTAAAATATTGCACTGAGAATAGACTTAAACTTGATTTCAAGATAGCGGCGTTTGCCGTGATGAAAATTGGAAAATAAATAAGAGCGTTTTTTGGCGTTGCAACGCATTCTAAACTAGAAGCTTACGATAACGCTTTCACGTTGTTTCCCGAAAATCATTTGTTAGTTTGTTAACGGAAGTGTTGTTCCTATGTTGCATCAACCAATAGAAATAGTAAAAACTTGTCCCGTAGCATAAATGTTTTTATTCATGTGGTTGAAATCAACGCTTAAAGTAGTTCAAATCGAAAACTGGACTGATTGATAAACCGAAATACCAGGTCAACCCAAATTGGTTTGTCATTGAGGAACAATGCAGACATCCGCCAGAAAAAAACATTTTTTTTCACGTTCTTTAAATCTCAAATGTTTTGGGAATACCAACAACGTTACATCGTCTTTAGGGTATAAATTTTTTATGATCCAATTTACCCACCCATGGTAGAACAGTAATGAATTTCACAGTGCAAGTTCAAATTTACAAGCTACAGTCAAAACCTGAGCATTTCAAGATCAGTTTAGTTTTCAGATGAGGAAATGCAGTCTTGATCTTACCTGCAGCAGCATTGTCACGAGGATGCCCCAAAGGTCTGCATTATTAAAAATCGTTTTTGCGCAGCGACCTGAACCCGCCTTCACCATTGTCACATGAGCCGTGCTGTCAAATCCGACGCGCGTTTTTCGTGATTTTGCAGCAGTCAACACCAACGTGAACTGAAAACAAGAAATTCGTTTTTCAGCATGAGTGCTCAGCACAAGAAAAAGATGCGAACGTTCCCAATCATTAATTGCTAGTTGCCACACTGCTGTGCGGGGTTGCCACGCAGTTCTTTAGACATGCAAACGCTCTCACTTCAAGTGAATTGATTTGTTTTTAGTTCGTTTTGCTTGAACAGATGTTAGAAAAACACAAATACACAGACCGCGCTCATTTGCGCGTCAATACAAACACTCGTTTGCCTGAACGTCACCCGAGACCACTCTTCTGAATTTTTAAATGCCGCGAGGAATCGATGTCTCTGATGGGACGATGTTTTAACAGATAAAAAATCACATAGCCGTTTCCCGATTCTGACCTTTTTTGCTTAACCAGGCTGCCGAGGCTTAACTACGAATCGGTATTGTATTGACTCAACACGTCGCAAGCTTAAACACTATTCATTCTTTGTTTATCATGGGCTTATGCTGTACTTCTTTGATCTCTGTGACCAACGTATGAGCACGATAAGATGTCGTGGCATTGTGGTTGCATTTGTGAAAGGCACAAGCACGCACGCCTTCGCTGCCACACGACTAGCAAGTGGCTGAAATATTTTTTTTCACATTTTTGTCAGGTCTTTGCTTTGCTCGCATTCGATTTTTGTGTGTATGTGGATTTTTTGCCGGTGTTGGTTGACTTTTCGGAATTAAACTTTACTACAAAAAAGATTCGTTAGGAATTAAGGTCACGGTGCGATTTTACACAATGGTAAGGCTGGGATTACCATACTAAAGAACAAAAATTTGACGAAAATGTATTAGTCGCGATCACGTAATGGTTTTTGAGGTCAAAATTTAAATATTTTAACGGAATTGCGCACCCGAAATTTAGCAAACCAATTGTTTGACATCGCTGTTAATCCCAGGACACTAGCAAATTCTTTCAAAACCATAGTCTACCATTTTGTTTATACTACAAGTGCCAAAATCTAAAAGCATAGGTTTCATTTTCTACTTTGAGTACCATTTAATCTGCTTAACTTCTAAACACTTAACATATGTCTACCAGAGCATTATTTGCTCAGTGAAGCTCATTATGTCAAGAAGTTAGCCTGTAGATCATTAAATCGCTACAGTTTTGTTTTTCCCGAGAAACATAAATCATGGTTCTGCTGATCAGAAGCTGACAGACGCACAGATAGAGAATAACTATCCATAACAAAATCACAGAGAAACGCGTTTGACAAGCGCAGTAAATACCATCAGGGGCACAGGCAAACAAATGATTGTTTGAGTGAAATTTTCTCTAGTTCATGTATCGTATATACACACTATACAAACATTGATATCTTTTTTTAACTGTACCAGCAATTTTTTTTTACCTCCAATGACCTATAGCAAGGGTGGGCAGACTTTTTGACTCGTGGACTGCGTTGGATTCTAAGGTTTGACAGCAAACTCGGTCGGAGTAAATGAATGGATCACTTGTGTAAACCGGTGGAAATGAGATTAAAAAATGAATTAGACTTATTAACATAATTGGGAGCGGGACGGACTTAAGAGCGGGTCATTTGAGTCCCTTAACGGGTCATTTGAGTCCCGAGGACCATAGTTTGCCCGTGNCCGTACAGTACCGGAGTAAAAAAGTCAGACAAAATATTTGAACAGCTTGAGGAAAGGGTTATCCTTCATTTGTAGATATTTCAGGCTCGGTATCAGGACAACAGCCACCTGGACAACTGCCACCTAGAACAACTCCTATCTAGGACAACCGCCACCCGGACAATTGACACCTAGGATGCGTTTTACACAGCAGGTACGAGCTGCCAAATTCAGTTTTTACACCATCGCGTTGCGGCACATACAGGAGTTCTCGCAGCATGGTGCTTGGAACCACTGTACTATACGATATTAATGCTTCAACGTAGTGCAGCAAAAGTGAGTTGCAACACTGCTGTTGCTGCCATGTAACTCGCAAATCAAAAGCTGAGGCAAATCAATCCGCAGAACTGAAAATGCACAGAAGTAAACGGGTTTGATGAATGGGTAACGAATACGACAAGGAAATGTGCACAAGAGAGTTTTCTGTGAAAAAAATTAAAAATCTCATAAACAATTAAGTTTTGCACTGACTTAGAATGTTTATGAAGATGTAATGACATAGATACGACATTCTCCACCCAAAAGTATCAAAGTGGAAGTTAAGATTCATCAAAGTGGTCAGAGGACGAAGAAACTTGTTTTACACATTTGTGAGTTTGAAATTTTTGACATAAAAGCAGCACCTTGTGAAGATCAAATGGATTTAATGGCAATAAACGTAGAGGATTTAATATGTCCTCGGTGGCAGTTGTCCTAGAACCTAGGTGAATGTAGACCAGCAATCTTCAGGCTCAACATTTATTCTTCCGAGGATCATAGCACAATGTGATTGAATTAGAAGCTGAAAAGTGTTTTTAATGAAGACCACCATCGAGGCAAATAATAATTTCGATTTTCTTTGACCGGGAAGTTGATTGGTGTTTAGCGCGAAAGTAGTTTAACAGAGAACATTATACAGTAGCATAAGGGTGTTTTAATCAAAGAATAGCAAGAGTGCTCACACAACAGCTAAAGTTTAAATTATTCGAAGAGGTTATAAGTAGCAAAGTTACAAAGATAGCTAAAGCGATGTGCAAAGTAGAAAGACTGCGTTAAAATGTATCTCGAAAATGTATTACGTGGAACGATAACAAAGAAAAATGATGTGAGTGACATCATAGCTGCTGTGAAAAAATATCAACAGATAAGTAATAAATAATTAATTGAGCACTAACCCAAAAGTACTCAACGCAGTCAATTTAATCTATATTAGTGGAAAGGGAGGATTTCTGTCAAAAATTTGCCAAGGTTGAAATATTGGGGAAAAAAGGTCTTGGCCAGTGATGGTCGACCTTTCTGCATTTGGACACTTTCGCTGGTTATTTTTCGCTCTTAGTGCTTCTAAACAAAATGCTTTGTCCCACCAGTTGACCCACCAAAATCGATAGCGCTCTTATCTTTCTTTGTTTTTTTCCTGTCTTATAATGAATGACTAAAAACGTCTTCGCCTACGGTGATCAAAGAATTTCCCCGATCTACCGTTATTGCACTGTGTTTACCCAACTTTTTGACTATAGCGGACCATTAGCATTGTCCGAAATTGGTAAGAGCGCTATCGATTTTGGCTTCGCGGGCCATATTAAGTGTGGCAGGATTATTTGCAAGAATCCAAATGTCGTCGCATGACTTTGCGGGCCACAATATGTCTGAATATGTTCATAGTAGCGCAGTGTTTTAATGTTGCAACAAAACGTTTTTAGCTTTCAATTTCAATTCAAGATAAACCTACATATAAAGCAATGTCAATTCAATCTTCATAGCTACTTCAAAACCTAAAACAAAACGTCTGACGTTTGCTCTGAAATCTATATCTAAAAATTTTAGTTTAAATTGATGACGACGTAGCTAAAGAAGCTAATCCAAGAAGCATAAAGCCTCGACTAAGATGGGAAACAAAGTGGCAACCAGCTGATATTTTCGGGGGCAAAGTGATTGTAACTTGTTGTTGCACTATTGTTTGGGGAGGCAAAATGGTTGTAAAAAGAATTGTTGTACCTAACAACTAAACGTGATTTTGAAAATTTCTTGGGGCAATTGCCCGGTTGCCCACCCGTTGGTTGCGGGCGTGATGGGAAAATTACCCCGTAGGTCTCTTACTCCTTTGTCTTACAAAAACCAGAGTGCTCAGTCCAAGCCGTGAATATCTGGTATAAACACGGTAATAGAACGATTGTTTGCTTGGTGCACACGGTATTTCAAAATACGTTTGACATTCTTCATCAATAAAAAAACAGCTACACATTTAAAAGGTAGAGTCAGTGCTTACCTGCAACAAACTCCAAGACCACACGCCATATATAATGAAGTGTAGAGTTCTGTTACATCTTACACTCACAACGTCGTCATCAATGGTTTCTAAAAACAAGGTCGTTGTTTAGGTATATATGTAAAAGCAATGCATAGAGAAAAACTGCCATTGACAGAGGAACCATCAGCACCATGGTTGTCCTCAGGGGAGGGCAAAACAGGCATTTGCCCCCTCCTGAAAATTGAGACTAAAAAACAAAGATTTCTAGAAAACCTGAAGTCAGCAGCTTAATTTCGATTAATTGATTTAATTCTTGCAATGACAGTTTATTTGCCTATGTATTAGGCCAGACTTTTCCATACTTTTTGTCCGGGAGCAACATAAGTTATTACGCAACAGTTCGAGGACCGGACATCTCAAGTAATGTGAATATCTTGGGATATTTTACATTCTAACGGATAAACACATGTTTCGTAAATACAATTTTTTTACTACTGACAAAATGTCTTTGTGGCCGATTGAAATGGCTTCGTGGGCCGTTTTTGGCCCCCGGGCCGTAGTTTGGAAACCCCTATAGTAGGCGTTTTGCCACATGTGACTTTCGAACCCAGACATCTTGGCAGTTCATGCAGCGAGACTGGCTGCTGATGGCAGTAAGTCACGTAGTTTTAAACTGTGTGAAAAGATTAGCATGAACGGAACGGAAACATTGCTGCCAATTCGAAGCACAATTTTTTGACTGTTGCCGTAACATAGGTAGGATTGCCAGATGGCCGGTATATCACCGACTTGGCCGGTATTTTCCTGCTAATTTAACAGAGACCGGTATGTTAAAACCAGTGCCTGAAACCATTTTGAAAATAAATAATTTGCAGTAACCACAGAAAGAACTAACGCAGAACTTCTTAAATTATAATGACTCTAGTAGTGAATTTTGTCAGAACAGTTCCTTCAGCGACGTTCATTAAGGCCGGCCAAATATGTAAGGCCAAATAAGGGCAAATTATTGCTTTGACTTAACAATACTCATTGTCTCTCTCATTTTACCAGGTCTTTTTTCAGTCATGCATACCCTCCGTCACCTAATACGTGATCTGCATGAGCAGTTCTTTTGGCAATTGACCGTGAAACCGTCGTAGGTGGGGTTGTTGTCTGAAATGCTGTACTGCAGTGGCGTAGCGAGGCTGTGTCCCCCGGGTCCGACCACAAAAGTGCCGCCCTTTCCACCCCTCAAATTTGCTCACAAACTTTAAAATGAACGAATAGTAACAAAACATCTTGCACATCAGAATCATACACTCATAAACTGAAACGGATCTTGTTTTTCATTTTCTATATGGGTCTTGCTTTTTCTGCTTGTTCGCCAATTTTCTCATCATTACTCTTCTTTTTTTGTTTCTTCTTTAGCCTACACATGCATCTCTGCGCCGGAAATGTTTTCCCTGCGATGTAAAATGCAATGTAGGCAAATTTAAGCGGCTAGTTGTTGACTTAACTTTGCCACATAAACTGTTTGCAGTTTTTGCGTGTATTATGCTGGGTGATAGCTGGAGATTAGAATGCGTGAAACAATTTTCGTTGAGTGTTTTCTTAAATTTCTTTAGGTATAAAGCAGTTTTCATCGTTAAAGTGATTAAATGTGCAAAGATTATTCTCTCGGATAAAGTTTTTAGCTCAATTATTGTTACTATCGCCAATGTCAAAGGCTGTGTTTGAATGAACAATGTTCTAACAACAATTGGCGATGCCTTATTTCTCCTCTTTTTCGATGACGATAAGATTTTTGTCGTTTTCAGTGGTAATAGGAAATATTATTCTTTCAAAAATTAATTGCAATCGCTTTATCTTCACAATCACGCTAGCTGCATTGAACAGACACACTATTTTATCAGCGGACTGTAATTGGCTCAAGGGTTAGCGAATCAACCGGGAGGTCAGTCAGTTCAGTCAGTCTAAGTGGTCTATAGAAGGTACAATAATTTGTTTTAAGAGTTTCTGGTGAGCTAAGAAATGTTTGTTGCAGACTAAAGTAAATGTTGTACGCAAGAACTTATTAGTTGTGTTATGGTGTTCATATAGGCAATACTACCATAGAAAAGCAAATACCATGAAATTGTACGTAAAGATATTCACTTCAGAAATTGATATGCAACATGTAAAAATAGATTTTTGTGAAGTCCATTGTATTTGAAGAGTTAAAGAAAACGTCTGCGTTCAGATTAAAGACTGAAGTTAGCGTTTTTTATTTAAAGTAAACTAGTTTGCTGATGCTTAGCATTGGGCTACAGACTCTGCTCACAAAGCATACGTTTATGTACAGTTTGAACAGTTGTCAAACCAACCATTGTGAGAGCTTCATGAAATTAATTGGAAAGAAAATAACAGGAAGCATAAATGCATTGCCATGAAAACGTTCTTTTTACAAAATGTTATTCGAGAATCCCTTGCCAATCTACGCTTGCGAATTACGACACAGCCTAAATTTGTCACTGTTGAAAAAACGGACGGTATTTTTACAAAACGCATCTTGATAACCCTAAGCACAGGGTATTTTCTTTGTGGTGTAGGTGAAGGGTAAAGGGTTTTGTGAACGTCCATTTGAACTGCATCGTCAGCAACCTGAAAAGAATAAGCAAAATTTCGACGTTGCCCACATGGAAAAACTTCTGTGGACGCCCATGATCACCACGCTACGTGGATGTAAGCGTGTGGGCATGACAACTTTGAAAAGGTCGCTACAGCATCAAATCAACATAAAGCTTGCTGCACAAGGCTGATGAAAACCAGCAAATACGTCACACGTTCAAAAAGACAGCCAGCGCTGTACAGCACAGGCAATCCTTTGATGCCGTTTAGGGGAAAAAACTCTTTTGTCCAAAAAAGGTAAACTGTTGTTGTACGCCAACTAGGCCGACGTAATGTTATGCGGTTGACCATGGTATGGGCTTAAACTGTGTGCCATCGGCTTAACTGAGTATTGAGATGTGGATTAAGATGCCAAGCCAAAACAAACTTCCGCATAAGCCCATGCAGTGCTGGATTAAAAAACCTGCGCTTGTAAAATTCCAATTAGGCTAGCAGTGACGCTGTGACTGCGACAATAAATCATGTAGGCCAACATCAAAAATGGCAGTCAAAAACGTGGCACAATATTGACCTGTCATTTTTGTAAAACATCTTCACGAGAACAGCTGTGGCCATGGTTGGAAATGAGAAGGAATATTTGCGATCAGGACGACTGTAAATAGTAAATATCCTTTCGTGAACTTTGGTATAATCTTTCCACTGCCAGGCTCAGCAGTGTTGGTTAGTCCGTTAGTATTTTGTCCCCCAAACTTTAAAACCTGGCTAATAGCTCAATAGCTCTAGCTCAGTGGTAAAGTGTCCGCCTCTCAATTGGAAGGCTGGGTGGTCGATCCATGACCACTGAAAGAATTGCCGTAGCGCTCCTTGGGCAAGAGCGTTCACCTCACTGCCACAGTATGAAGCACGATGCAGGCTTCGGTCTGCCGCCAATTGCTGTCATCGAAATTGTAAGCAATAAACGTTAAGCAGTACGTTTATTGCTTTTGATAATCGACACTTAGGCTACTTAAAATACACTGTCTAAATGTAGCAATGATCAAATTTGTTGATGAGTCTGGAAGCATTAATTACTGTCTCTGTACTGTACGTGTGAGCTTCACAGTAATGTATTCCTTCTTGGTAAAATGATATATACATATATATGTATATATATATATACGTTTTCGGTAAAAAAGCCCATAATGTCCACCAGTTGCTATTTAGGACCCGGTTTTACTTACGTAATTCAATATGCCTAATGGCAGTCATATGGATGCCCAAAGAATTTATGATTTTAGAGATGTTCACTTGTTCAAGTGTATTTTTAACTTAGGGCCCCGCTCTGTTAATATGCTACTGTTCCGCGCTACCTTAATCCGACACTGCCGCTGGGCTGTGCAAAATTGGTCTGTTTTTGTTACAAGTTTATTTTTTAATGGCTGATGGCGGCATGAAATGCAATAGTGATAACAGGTACACAATATGGAAAACTCATAACTGATGCAAGCTTCTAGCTCACTCTTAGGCTGCTCCTGCATGAAAATGGCCATGTATTGGACAGATTTTGCAGAGATGAGCGTCACCTTACTCAGGTCGTGCAACTGAATATATAAAAGAACTGGTGAACGTAACTAATATCCTTCCAAAACTGATAAGCTACAGCATCTGGTACTACGATTACTTGGAAAATCCGGCGCTTTCCTGGTTTACTTTGTAACGGTAACTCTGTTATCAGCGCTGGGTTTTCAATGTAATCACGAAATAACGCAGGTCTTTCTGTTGTCATAAACATCTACGCTGTGATAGGCCGATGGGTAGAGGGAGCCAAAGACGATATTTTCCTAATAACTCTGTAGTAGAAAAATGTTTTTCTCTCAGTTTCGAGTTGATAGAATGAAATTTTATCACTGTTGCAACTCCTTGGAAACAATCTTTTTGGCCACCCCCTGAAAACATCCACTGTACTCCCCCCTGGAAAAAAATCGTTCCAACGCCCATGGGATTGTTTGGGACACCAACAATGTTGTTATTTACTGTGTAGCTTGTGAAAAATGGTGGCCTATCTTTTTTGACCATCTTCAAAAGTTTTGTGAAGTAATGATATAAGGCCCTTTTAAACTGTGGTGATTTTCTGAAAGATGGAGTAGTTCAACCAACAAAAATATAGCCACTTTCTTGACCCACAAATAGTAACCACTTTTTATATGGTACTCAACGATTGTGAAGAATTTTTGGCGCCCCCCTATATTACTGCCCCGTCCCAAACGCCTGGTCTGGATCCGCAACTGTTTTGCCTGTATACTTTTGAAACCAGCCGCTCTGTACGAACAAAACCTCTACTTCGTCAGCGGGCTTCTCTAAGTCTTACCACATTCTGAATATATAAATTGATGAAGAAGTAAATCACAAACTGTGTGAAACAGGGTAAAGTAAACAGGAAATATTTACCTAGAAAGCACGTTTTCTTTTAGTAACTTTTGAATATCAATGAAGGCAAGATTAATCATATCATTTTTCAAGAAACAGTGTAATAATCGATTTAATTCATAAAGTTTATTCGCATTATTTGTTGATATCAACCATATTGGAAAAGTGGAAGATCCCTAAAATCACTTCAATGGTTAGAATTTAGTGTTGACACTAAGCACATGTAAAAATGCCCGATTCAAACCATTGTAGGAAAAACTTCTGATCTGAGTTTTAAGTAACCCTCGCATAAATATGCAGAATGAAGTGTTTTTATGTAAGCGGAAAGGCTATCTTTTACGTCAGAGCCGGCCTTAGCAAGTGCGGGGCCCGATTGGAAGCATTTTTGCGGGGCCCCACTCAGTGGCTTGTGCGGAAACTTTTTAAGAGGGCATCAAGTCATAATCATAGAAATGGTGAGTTATGGTGAAAGAGTGGGGTCCGAAAACGGCAATGCCAAGCTAGAGGTGTCTGGGGCATAACCTCAGGTTCACTTCTGCAGCGGAGACTTTCCATGTTCGTTCCACGAACATTTCCGTAACACCCACTAAATCCATGAGTTGCTATACTCAATCTGTTTTGTCTCACCAGGACCTACTGGGGGGTGTACGTCAGGCTAAGTGGCCATGTGTTAGATGAAATTAGCAACACTGCTTGATATAGTCAGCCAGCAAAGATAAGATATAACACCTTAGCAAAAAAACATCAACAAACGAAAAACTGTGGCAACAGGACATCACACAAAAACTACAAAGCTTATGCAACATTGTATTATTGCTGCACAATAATGGCAAAGCCAAATGAAATAGACAAATGGACTGTGGAATTGGAGCCCTAGCCTAAGCAACTTTGGATGTTTGCAGCTGGAGCCGAAGCCAAAAGCTTTTACATGGTGAAGCCTGAAATTTAGGCTCCGGTTACTGTCCTTGAGGGGCAAGCGAGTTAACCTATTGCAGGACGAGCGTGGTTTGTCGTACGTGTACATGATATCCTCGTTTTCATGGTTGTTTGAAGGGGGTGCTTGGGAGGCCTTGGATTTGACCCCCGAATTTTGAAATTCGAAAAGATTTTTTTCTTTGTTCCGAGTTTGTAAAAGAAAAATTAACTGTTGCTTTCCCCCTTGAAAAATGCTTTTGCCACCACCTGTAAAAATCCACTATTATCCCCCATGGAATAAATCCTTCCTACGCCCAAGTTCGTTTGTGTGTAGACCAGGGGTTCTCAAACTTTTTTGCACATGTTCCACTATCCATCATATGTATCATTTTGCGACACCTTTTATCTATGCTGGTGTAATAATACAATTGTACAATTAAGATTGTTGTTTTCAGTTTTCAATGCACCAAATCAATTTGGCAGGGCCGGCCTTAAGCCGATGCAACCGATGCAGCCGTATTGGGCCCGCGCCTCTGGGGCCCCGCGCGGTGGTGTTTGGGTAGATTGTTCATTTTTGCCAGATACACCTTGCGCTTGAGAATTCAGAAGAAACGCCATATAAATTCCATTGTTAACAAAGAACGCTCTCGTCAGAACTAGCAAATTTCCTCTCGAACGTTAGCAAACGTGTTCAATTCTCGTGTTAGTGCTGCACTGTATATC
>JGI24159J19872_10003008_pt1 | contig 20626 bp, 14 predicted proteins | sample Ectturendosymbi4_FD_19872 | JGI IMG/M metagenome (IMG submission 19872) | reverse complement strand
TGTTCACATGCACACCGGTAGGATGCATACATTTTTCAATTTTACTTGCTTACTGATATCGTTTACAAGGTAGGCTATCTGCTTTAATCGATTACCAACCTTCTCTAATAATTTAAATTATGGCATTTTTAGATGAGTTTTTTTCTGTAAACTTAAAAGACTAACTCCTGCTTGACCATATTTTGCAGAAGTGAGAGATGAACGTGCATTTACATCGATTTAAAACAAGTTTCCGTATTCTTGGAAGGTGCAGTTAGGGTTTATAAATTCATCTGAAAAGAATTATCACTTTTATTAACTAATACAGCTGAAGGTCGGAGTCGGCCTGGAGTCGGAGAATCGAAATTGCCCCTGAGTCGGATTCGGATGACGGGACTTCCGACTCCGCAGCCCTGGACTGGTAATAACCACTCGGTATGGCTTGCTAATATTGCGGCACACTACATAATTATTAAAATAGCTGGTGAATTGAAAACATCTGAGCTGTTCAAATATTTTATTGGTGATATCATCTGGGTTTCGTTCGGAAAACAACAAACAGAGTGTATCAAACATCACCTGAAAAAAAGACTTTGATTTAGATCTTGACTTCAGACAAGTTAACACTAACGATATTGGAGGCAAAGTTGAGTTTTTGGACGTTTGCCATCACATTACAGATTCTTCATTAAAGCTTTACTGTATAGTCCATCTAAACTTTCGTTGAAGACTGATTGTCTTTCATTTAATCTTCTCAGACGAATGGCTTCACTATACACAATCGACTTAAAAGTAGATTGAGGATGGTGGGGCGCTCCGTTCAAAAAGCACCTGTCGAGGGCAGTTGGTTTTATGTCGTCCTTAGTGACAAACCCAATTAAAATCGCAGTTCCCCAAAAAGATGGTGAAAGACATTATTAGCAGAGCAAAAGTATGGACTGAAAGAAAAGTCCAGTAAAAAGCAGGGAAAAGGGCGAATTGCTGGTCTGGGACTCGAGTTTCCCTCATGTCCGTCAAAGAGAAAGATTACTGCAGCCTAAGGCTATGATTACGTATAAAAGACCACCAGCGTTAAGGGACTAAATCAACTACAAGAGAGTTGCCCATGCCCAGCATGCAACCCCTGAAGGTTGTTCTTCTGCGCCCTGCGGACATTGCGCCTTATGTGGCAACTATGGTAAACATCACAGCATGGTTGAAAAGGAAGATTATCTCTGCACTCCGGCAGGAAGAATCAAGCTGACCCAGCGTCTGTCTTGTGCAAACTATGGGATCTACGTGGCCACGTGTTTGCTTTGCAAAGAACAATATGACAAACTAAAAATAAATTTTCCATCAGATGGACCGCTCATCGGAACGATTGGCATAAACCACAGGAAAAGAGGAGGGTGCTTTGATTAAACATTACACCATGAAGCACCCTGCCGTAAGTGACAATCTGCCTCTCTTATTCAATTGCTATAAGGTAACATGCGTGCAGGGCCGTCGTGTTTAGTTCTGACTTCTTGGTGAGCACTAAGTGCAAAACTGTATTTGCTGTGGCGAGTTTTCGTGATTCATCTGCTCAGCTCTTTTGAGTCTGTGTGGTGTTCTTACTTTAGTAAGTTGTCAGATATTTTTGTCAATATAGGTCTACTTCTCATTGCTTGAAGCAGTTTTTCGAGAATATCTAACTTTCTTGTTTTTTCATCGCTCATGTTGTTCTGGCCGTTGATTATTCTTAACTTATGACTTATTTGTAGAAAGTGCTCGAAAAATGGATATTAGGCAGTTTATGAAAAGAAAAAGAATTTCTGGTAGCCGCAGTGTAGAAAACATTTCAGACAAAAGATTGAGACGTGAGGTTCAACAAACACAGACTAATGGGATAGAAAGGCTAAAGCGTTTTGTTAACGTCCATTTACATTGCATCGTCAGCAATCTGTAAACGATAAGCAAAATCTGGACGGTACCCCACCCCTGGCAAAATTTCTGCGGACGCCTATGAATGCACCAGTTTCGATCTAATTCTTGGGTCATAAAGCGTGGTGCTGTTTGGTTCAATTCCTTGAAGTCACTCAAAAACGATGAATACCAAAGTTATCAGTTTCCCTGACTTAAACGCAGTAATCAAAAAGTTCTACAATTTTGACGCGTGGTGAACAGCCTAAAAACATGAAAAACCAGTAAAGGAATACTTTGGTATTCAAGCGCGAGGCGCTGGGCATTTGCCCGGTTTGCCCAATGGTTAATGCAGCCCTGCCTATATGACTGCCTTCTAACATTCTTTGATCCCCCTTATATGACTGCCTCTTAACCTTCTTCGGCGTCCCTCTATATGACTACCTCTTAAACGCCTGTTTTTGTTTAACCCAGTGGTTCTCAGACGTTTCTGCACGTCGACCCCCAATTAAAGCATACAAGTTTCTGTAGACTCCATGGCCTAGCCCAACAGTTACCAATACAAGGAAAGTATGTATATGTGTCAAAATAAATTTGAGTACTTTTTACTTGAAATGCATAATAAAATAATACACAATCCGAAAATATGCTTAGAACTTAGGGGCTATTCAGTGACTCCCATTCGGCCCCGTGACTATTTATCGACCCCTTGGATGGTCCAATTGACCCCTGGGTGTCGATATCGACCACTTTGAGAACCACTGGTGTAATCTGAGCACTTACGAACAAATGAACGTTTAAGTTGAGTTCGAATTAGTGAAATATGTTTAGGCTGAATATTTTCCATTACACAAAGTGGTTTGATAAGGTAAGCCGGAAAAAAGCGAAACATTGAGTTGAAAACTCATCACGGAGTTGTTTTCGTTTGTTTTTATTTCATACGGAAATGAAACGAGTGTCCCGCATCTTTCAAATGCGCTTTTTCCGATAACTCATTGCAGTGACGTAGAAAATAAAATGTTGCAATATCCCTTAAGTAATTTGCATCAACGTGAACTTGACATCATATAGTGGCTGACGAGGCAGCAACACCAGATAAAATGACGACGTAGACATCAACAGCCAGACCACTGAATTGCAGGCAAACCACATAACACGTTAAACACAACGCAGCAACCACAGGTCTTAATGATTAGACCACGGAGCTGAAAGCGTGACTGATACAATTCCGAGATCTGAAACACCTCAGACGCGGTCTACTCGTTCAGCACAAAGTTTGGCCTCATCTCTTCTCAAAATATGCAAGCAGCGTTTCCAATAATTTTTACATCCCGCGAGCAAGCAGTGCTTCTAATAATTTTCACATCGCACAAGACACAGAACTGTTGAGTATGAAGACGTGACACCTAAATGCTAGTTGCAAACGATAGTGGGGGTAAGTGAAAAGAAATTGACTCTAACCGCAACTTTATCGGACAGTTATAAGCACTGCAGCAGAGAAGTTGGGTCCGGTAACATGCTTGTCGTCATTGTCATCTGCATTTTCATATAAAATCAAAATCACTTCGTCTGCTCCAGCAATTCGACCAAAAATCTGAAAAACTTTCCATATTTTGCGATCAGTCATACGTCATGCCGCATCAGTCATACGTCATGCCGGACATGCAACAGACGTTTTCTGATAAACAAACAAGATTATCATTTGCGTCAATGTCGAAGACATTATTGTTTATTGACGTCATAAAGCCCTGATATCACTTCATATCGACTTAACAATATGCTGAATTGCGCTCGGCTGTGCAATCGCATTGACAATAAGAAAAAAACTGAAAAACAACATAGCAGCAGAGCGGACCAATCAAAACGCAAAAAAAACGCATTACAGTCGCAAACAGTGAAATCTGAAATAAAAAGCTTTTTGTAAGTTCATTGCAAGTTAAGGGCCCAGGTTACCAAAGTATAAAGCAGAGAAAAATACAACACTAAGCAAAGAGAGTTTTGGAACTGCTAAAAACATTCAAACCGAGGAATGCACTTGTCAGTTTTGACAAATGAAGTTGCAGGTCTTATGTCATGGATGCCTATAGAATGTGGGTAATAACAAGAAAAGAGTTCTTTCAAAGATGGATCCGATTATTGAAGATATTATTGCTTACAGTCATTTCCACATTAGCACCATCACAAAGCTGCCACATCAACATTTCAAAAATTTTAACAGTACCTTAATTTGACATAAATATTCTTTCTGTAAAGCTTCAAGGCTGAAGATTGATCCATTAAAAGATGTTTTGTTATCTGCTGAAGCAAATCAACCAGCATTCAGTTACAACAAACTGAAGATTTTTTGCCACTTCAGTGAAGTGGCCTCGAACAGAGTTGGCGCTGATCACTTCCACTGAACAACCCAGAAGTTGTTTGCGATTCATTCACATTTGATGCTGGTGAAAAGTTATCCAGAGGTTGCGGGTGTGGCAAAGTGTGACAAGGTGTCGTGGAGGGGTGACAAAGGGAATGCTCGCGAAATGCAAACACGTCCCGCGAACGCTCACCAATGATCGAACGATCACCAGTGATCGACAAACAAAAAACGTTTTCAAAAAACGTACAGTGACTTTACGCCTATTGTGTCATTGCAGCAAAACAGATGAACTTGGAGGTATCGAAGAGCAGGTCTTGCAGCAAAACCTGCCGTACTGCCTGTGTGCACACAACCTCGCTCTCAAAACAAGATCACAAGTAGCATATTGGGGAAAGTCCCTGCATCGAGATGAATCTGAAGCAGTGATTGGCTGCGACGTTGGCGTGGCTGAAAACAGTAACACATGACGTTGAGAAAAGGAAAGTTACTCTTACTGGGTTTTAAGCAATATTCGGTTTGAGCAACCGACTGACCTCATAGTCACGTGGTGTGACGATAACATACGTCAAAGCAGATTTTATCGCAGCAATCTTTAAAAAAATGTTGGATCTTTAGTCTCTTACTGGAAACGTGCTTCGTGGCTTTACATGCTGCAAACTTTTTCTGCGCAAGTTTAATGCAGAAAGCAACAGACAAACCACGGGCACGACCACGCCAAAAGATGGATCATTCGTTTTTTAAATACTCCAGATATTTACGATATTCGTGAATGCGAAGGCAGAACCTCCTAATCCCCTACATCAGCTCACTTGCCGTTCCAGGAAAGCCAACCAAGCATGGCAGTCCTTACCTTCGTCTACTGTTGTGTGTCGCGGTGCGACATCTAGCCGAGCAGACGTTGACAATTTTGTGCCACCAGGAGCGCTAGCAACACAAGTGTAAATTCCTGAATCGGAAACACGTGACCCGCTTATCCTTAAGCCTCCCGATGGTTTGATCACGAATCGAGAGTCCGCTGCAAAATACATTTTAATGAGCAACTTTCCAAGCAAATCAAACAATGTTCACCACAAAGCAAAGCGCGAAGTAATTGTGTAGACAGATTTGCTGTGGCCTGATACCCAAGGATGGTTTTCTTTACAGTTCCCAACAAAACCTCCATTTTTAAGGTATATTTTATATGCTTTTATGTGTTGAACATTTGAAGCAAAAAAGAAGGAAAAGTTTGTTGTTAGAAATACAGAAACGCGGTCATGAATATAAGATCTGTTCCTAAGAAGTCAATGATTCGTTCAAAAGTGTCGACACTAGGAATGAAACCATTTCGACTTTTTCGCAAAGAAAGAAGTTCAATTCAAATAGATTTAACAACATGAGAAAAATATATGAAAGCAAAACAAATTGTGAAACAATTCTCAGACACTTAAAATGTCAAGCACGTCTCTTCCAAAATGATGCAATTCGATATTTCCAACCAATCTCCCCTCCAAGGTGAGCAACTGTGCGGTATCACCAGACGACCATTTGCGCAGTGAAATCTTATTCTCGCGCACTTGCAACATTCCAGATTTAATTTCTTATAAATACTTTATATCGCATAGCTCTTATAACGCTTGAAACGCTTCACTGTTTGCGTGCCTGCATGGTTGCGAAGTTGCATGTTCACTGAAAAAAAACATTATCTCAGTGTAAAATTTTCGTAGACGTAACGCTGTTGCAACTGAGAGATAAAATATATTTCTTGGTGCGCTTTACCACAGTAATGAAGTTTGATTATTTTGGTGATCTGATCACCATTAGCTTTCAAGCCTAATTAGTCTCTGCAAAGGTGACACAATCGAATGAAGCAGCAACAACATTTTAAAGAAAATAGATTTCATGTAACTCTACCAATGCTTAGTCATGAAATCTTATTCAGTTAGTAATTAACATTATTGGTTTTGATTCCAACATTATTGGTTTTGATTCCACACGGTAGGCCTACTTGAGATCTTGATAAACGCTTTTATACGCGAAATCATTGGCGCACATCAAACACTTTTATTTAGTTTCAGCAAATGTAAAATCAACCTTTCTTTTAAATATTAGTTTGAGTTTTTTAGAAACAATATCTGGGTCTTAAGTATAACATGAGGCAGGATATTTGGCAAGAGATGGTTTTACTTCAGTACAGTAAAATGTTTATTATCGGTCGAATGTTGAGTTGTCCTGCATTGGCTGCAGCACAACATATTCCAGAACAGTGTTTCCCCGGGTTTTTCAATTAATCACACCTCGTGTGAGTTTTCTAACGACAGCGCTTTCCAAGCCATAATTTAGGCAAGCTGAATACACTACGTGATATTTAATTCGCATCCTGCCAAACAATCCAAGCCATCCTGTCAATGGCCTTACGTCAGAGCATTTGCAACTTCGCACTTTTTTCTTCGTTGCAATTCTTATTTTAATCGCAACATAAAAATGTTCAAGAAGCACCCAATCTCTTTAGGAGTTCGCTGTTGAAACTTGCATTTGTTTCATCTGGAACTCGCTTTTCCTCATGTTTGAAAAATGTGGCATTTCTTTAGCGAAGCTTTATTTCTGGCACTGATCCGTCAACACAGAATGTCAATGTGAACACTTCCACCTGCGGCAACTGCTGGGTGCAGCATTTGAGCTGATGCTTGATTTGACAGCTGAGCAGTTTTGTTTTTTTTATGTGAAATAAGTCTCTGACAATCTTGTACGCCAAATAATTTGATGCTACAACCATTTGAAAACAAAGGTAAAGAAAACGCATTTAGCATTTCATCTGACCTGCAGTGATCTCGATCCTGAAATGAACTCTTCCTGAATTGACCTGCAATGAACTTTGTCCAATCTGACCTGCAGTGAATTTTGATAACTTGGTTGAACTGTCTAATCTGACCTGCACTAAACTCTTAACTTAACGTCCTTTCAGCTTGCAGTTCAACCACTTAAGACTACGTGCATAGTAAACATCTACAACGGACAGAATATAAATTTACTGGAAATAACCGTCGCTGCTGACGAGCCAGTGATTGATTATGAGGTCACGTATGAAATCAGATAAAAATAAGTTATAACTGACGATGAATGACGCGAATGCTCGTATCACATAATATCTTACATGTGAACTGTTTAAGCTAACCCCCCTAACATCAGAAAAGTGCAACACCGGCCCTTGGCACACAGCAAGGCGATGATATCGCTTGTATGGTGTTGGACCCGTTGCTGTTAAACTTGTGCAAATTGACAAAATTCTTCTCATACAACCAAAGTTATTCATAGTATTCATCTGTGTTTCGATTTGTACACAATGCACTCTATTCAAGCCCAAAATGCGATTTTCTGAAGTATTATTTGCATGGCCTTGGACCTGTGGTTGGATATATGTAACATTTTTACAAAAGTCAGCTTTGATAGTCAGTTTCAAATATTATAAAAGATTTCAATTATTTTTCGACAGCTAAGATTACGTTGCATTGCTATGTTGCAACCTCTCCGGTGGTGTTGCGTTGATTGTGTGATTCACCACGAACGGGATGTGCGCGACGAACAAAAATACATGTATGTGGCGCGAGCAAGCAATAATAGAGTGATCTCTTCAGGTGATCTCTATTGTTGCTTGCTGCCACGGTGCGAAGCTTTGCACACGTGCCGCTCGGGATTTCCGATCGCAACAGTTACAAACTTCCCACAAACCTTTCCTTACTTCACAGCTGGCCTGCAACAAGCTTGGGACACCAGTGGGGACGAAGAGTTTTCTGAGAGCGGACCAAATTTTTTAAACTATGTCCAAAACATTTTTCCAGAGGGCGAACAATTTTGTAGGGGTGGCTTTATCTCCCCTAGTTACTGGCCTGCTTCACAACCATGCAGGATGTTGTAGTTTGTACATTTAAAGTGGCGAGCAATTTTTTGCAGTCAGTGTTGATTTTAAAGCGATCAATAAATTTGCCTTTCACACCGTTTGTGCCCAAAGCAAACGTTATTCCAATGGCTTACCATGAAGCAATGACATCCCGTCCTTGAACCAATTTATCGCCGCCTGACCTCTGACCCTGCAATGGAGCCTGATGTAATCTCCTTGAACAGCTGTGACATCAGAAGGCCGAACGCGGAACTGTACTGGTTGATCTGCAAGGCATAGAGCTCTAACTGGAACAAGCCATTCCTTTCTGGCAAGGAAGGTTGTTGGAAACACAATCGATGCACCGGCATTTGATGTTCTTTACTTGAGAAACTGATCCAGCAGCAAACCCGCATCAAAATACTTCACACGTGAAATTTTTTTAGCACTGACGATGTGTAGTGTTACGTGAAATCTATTTCATACTAAAAATTTGCGATATATCATTATTTTACCCCACATTCGTGATGCATAGTTACTTGAAAAGTTGGGATAATGTGTGTGTGAGTAAAGTGAAGAAGTACTCTCTTGGAATTGTGCCAAGACGTTCGTAGGCGTTTTTCCTAAGTTAACCACAGCATTATCGTTGATTAACTGTTCTTTCGCGCATTGTACCCTGGATGTCTTAAACATACAACATGAATATATATTTAAGCACGTAAATCTCATTCGTTCACAAAAACAAACGAAATTGTTATCCCCGTGCCACTGGTTAAATACATCGCCAGGAGAAGTAGGGCATTCGAGACATCATGAAATGGTAAGCAAAAAACATACAGGTGAAATGATGATGAAAGCTAAAGCAAAACTTTTGTAGTTTCGAACATATGTAAAGTATTAGAAAACACGAAGATTTTTTATTAAATCATCATCATCATCATCATGGCGTATACCGTTGTGTGCGACGATGAACGTAGCTGAGCTCACAATCCTCCAGGAATGATTTTTTGGGTGTTTGTTTTTCAGTTTCAATGGCAGACGCCCACTCTCTTTTGCAGGCGAGTTTAATTAAACCATAGGACGTGAATATTACATTGTCATCACCATGGGTGCAAATAGGTGGGGGGCGCGTCACCCCACTTTTTCAGACAGTGGGGATATAATATGCCATGTACCCCACATTTTTCTCTTTAGGTTTCGTAATATATTGGTTTCACACCAAACTGTCCCCCCCACATTTTACAACAAAACTGCGCTTATGGTCATTATCGAACTAAAAGATTAATAACCTTTCGTAACCGAATAAAAAATCTAAGCCATCGCCGATTGTGCAGCGAACACAAAAACTACAGTACAAACGCATGAAACGCATGCCGATCCTGGTCACATACAAACGCATGAAACGCTCCTGGCCACTGAGGCTAAGAAAATAAGTTGCGCCAATTGTCAGAAGGTTAGTTTGAAGCCTGGGGTTTGAATGAGTCACACATAGAATTGTTCAGTCGTGCAGGCGTAATGATCTTTGAGAAAACGCAATAGTCACTGACAATTGGCTACTTCTTTGCGGAATAGCTTTTGCACTTTTTCTGCTAATGAGCTGAGTCATGAAACACTCAATCAATTAGCTGAGTCATGAAACACTCAATCAATCTTTTTTATTTGTGAGATTAACAGCAAAGATGTGAGATATGGCAGCGTTCCCAACCATATTCAAAGGAATCTCCTCAGAAGCAAAGCTAAAAAAGACTTCTTGTGAATAAAATGTGACGGGATTCTGGTCATCACAGAGAACAAGACTATCTGCAGGGGGAACTGCAACTACACTTTCACGAACGAAAATGTCGAAATGACTTAGCTCTAAATTTTTGTTCCAACACTTTGCTGCATGTGATTATTCGCACACTTACTTTTCAGTGAAAGACGGAATGCTCTTCGTTGTGGTGAGCCCACACCGTTTCGTGCAACACAAATATACCTTCCCACTTGTTGGCGATTGACCGATGTGAAAATAAGAGAAAATCCAACTCGATGAACAAGTCTGAAGACATAAAAGATATGATGCCATTTTCCGGGTTTAAAAATTACCACAATCTTTCTTATCTGCTCAGCAAGATGCGCCGTTTTGTTTAAAATTATTTGAGTCAATTGTTCACAAAACTGCCCAGAACCTTAGCTCTGAAAAAAGCTGGTGATGCCTGCCTTGTAGGCGAAATACCTAACATGTGATATCTAAGTAACTGATTCGTTAACTGGGAAAGAATTCCTTTCGATAGACAGTGTCCAGAACTTCGCTGCGATTTTTCAACCTGAACAGGATAAACTCAACCATTGATATCAGTTGCGCCTTAACGTTGGGGGTGGGTGGAAGGCTGGTCATCGACGGTCACTCAAATGAACTACAGTGATTGAAAGAAACGCGTGACATACTTCTTGTTTATTTATTATCGATGCAGCAGCAGCGGCTCCAAACCCTGCTCCTAGTCCAGGCAGTTAGCTTACAATTTTTAAGCTCACTTTAAACAGGTGTGTTGGAATAGAGCGTCTCACCCTTTTTTGACTTTGACTTCTCTGCCGTTTCTTAACCATCGAATCTTAGGGATGGGGCGACCGGACACTGGACAGGTTAGTCGAGCTGGACTCCCACGTTTAACGGAAACCGACGTTCGAGTTCCTAGAATGCGTGGGCCTCCTGCCAGCAAACAAGATCGTTGAACAGCTGCAGTTATTTGAGAAACAAGAAAAAAAAAAACTGAAAAGAAAACTTTAATGTCCCCGCCGGCCACTGTAGTGGCCGGCACTTCTTTGGCCATAAATCGCCAGCCTCTAAAGCTAGAGAGCTGTTCAAACCCTCTACGAATTCGGAAAGTTTTCTAGTTCCGGTTGAAAAAAATTTTTTTGATTCGAGCTCAGAGTTTTCTGGGGGAGACGTCACAAGTGGGGATGTTTTTGAAATTTTGGCCAACTTTGTCTGGCCCTGGGCCCCAACCCAATGAACCATTCCTTGGCTCAAATTTTTTTTGGAAATTAGGGTGTGATCCTCGCCTTTAGAGCCCTTGATTGACCTGCTAGCATATCTGGAGCCAAAATTATGGCTCAAAAACCCAGTTTTTGACAAAAATTTAAAAGCTTCACAAAAGGTATAATTTGCCATTTCAGACCAAACGTTGGCCAGCCATAACTTGGCAGATTGATCTGGAGAGCTATTCAAACCCTGTAAAGTCTCGCGAAGTCTGTATTTTAGAATGAAAAAAAATATTTATGTTTTGGACTTGGGTTTTTTGGTTGATGATGCCATGAGTGGGGTATGTTTTGCCTTTATTTTTATGACGTCACCGCCAATCCAATCAGCTGATATAGTGGCTCAAAGTTTTATTGGCTTCTAGGCTATAATACGAGTCTTTAGAGGCCTTGATCGACCTTCGAGAGTTTTTGGTTCAAAAGTTATGCCAAAAAAATTCCAAATATTTCAGAAATTTCCTAGGGATTTAGGGTATTTCCCTAATCAATATTCGGCAATTTTTGCCATAATTTTTCAACCAGCAACGCTGCAAAGTCGATCAAACCCTCCAAAGATTCGTATTATATGGCCTAGAATCCAATGAAATCCAATAAAACTTTGAGCCATGATATCGGCTCGATTGTTGAACTCCCACAGAATGTTGCCGTCATCACATGTTTTGACAAACTTGTCGAAAGATGTCAAAACATCCTGTGGTTATGTAAACATCACCAAAAAGGCCGACGACCCACCCTGAAATATTTTTTTTAATTCTAAACTACAAGACTTTCCCCATCTATAAGGGTTTGAATCGCTCTCTGGCTCAAGCTGCTGGCGAGTGATGGCCATATAGAATATGGATGTAATCCATCCCAGGTTAGCGTTTGTGGGTGCAGAAATTTTTACCAATTTTTGTTTTTTGGTCCATAATTTTGGTTCCAGATATGTTAGAAAGTCAATCAAGGGCTCTACAGACGCAGATCACAGCCTAGTTTCCAAAAAAACGTGAGCCAAAAAATGGCTCATTGGATTGGCGCGCAAGGCCGGGTAAAGGTGGCCAAAAAAACGCAAAAACACCCCCACTTATTAAGTTCCCCTCCAGAGAACCCCAAACTCAAAGCGAAAATTTTTTTTCCAATCTCAACTAGAAGACTTGCTGAATCTGTAGATGTTTTGAACTGCTCTCTAGCTCTAGCGGCTGACGATTTATGGCCAAAAAAGTGCGAGCCACTGCAGTGGCCGGCGTTATAAGGACCGTGCTTTCTGTTTGTGGTGATTTTATAGATGTCTCAATCATAATGTGATGTCGTTGAACCACATTGATCAGCAAAGATTTTCGCTGTGTCGTCATCAAAAGCAACATCTCTTTCCAATCTGATGAAGTAGTTTGACGCAGGAGCATGTTGTTGCCATTTACTTACAGCAACACCTTTGTTACTATCAGCTCCATGTATCAATTTAGAAAAGTTGTTTTGGGAACTTTTTCAAAAAATGGTTGAGGAAGTACAACCACAGAAATATACTTTTACTATTGGTGACATGAGCATTTACTCCATGCGGATGAGTAGTCACGTGTGTACATAGCCAGTTTATTTGTACTTTGAATCTCCTTAGATAAACATTTTATATCAAACGAGTTGACTTGCTGAACATTAACAAACCAACTGACTCGGGCAGCCGTCCTGGTTGCTGCCTCTTGCTTGAGTGACACCATCGCCGCAACATCCGAATGGAGATAAAGAACAGTTGGAGCTTCGGATTTTTAGGATTTCTCTCTGGCCTGAAAATATGCGTTGGTTTACACGAGGCATCCCGCCCTTTGTTCACAAATAGTCTTTTTTTCAAGTGCTTTCTACAACACATTTGCAAAATGTAGAAAAATTATGTGAAGTAACACCGTGACATTGTTAATGGTGAATTTGTTTGTTGTGAGGAAAAAACGGCCGTTTAACTGCAGTGATGGTTGCTATAGTGATTACAAAAATAGCCTATGACGTTCGCACAGTCAACAGTCAGGGTATGTTTAATGTTTGACCTTGGTGAGAGTTAAGACATTTTGGGAAACCGCAATTATTTCATATGAATACCGATATGGTCGTAAATCGAGAGTTTAAATTAGAGTATCCTGATGGTTGGTCATGCAGTGAGGTTCTGTTGTATTTTAAGATACCGTTTCGGTTTCTCAAGCACTGTCAACAGCAAAGAGAGATATTACATCCCTCTGGTGTTTCAAGCAAAAGAGTATTCTTTGCAGCCAACAACACTTGGCAACTAACCACTACCACCGAGGGCGGCGTATCTTTAAGTAGAAAGAAGCTTCACTTTGGTGAATTCAAAAATTAAAACGTGAGTGCCAAAACAAGAAGCCCGTTCCAAACTAACAATCAATCTCTCCTTGTCTTCGAGTCCCTTCTATCTCCATTCCATTGTTGGGGTTGACGCACCAACATGATGACGTCACCGTGGTTACATCATCCGAACACTGCGTAGCTTGATATAAGCCGGTGAGTGGGTCACATTCCGGACGTCTGCGACCGTCAAATAATGACAATACGACTTCTAATGAACAAGACGTAGTATCTGAAGATAAAATTTGAAAAAGTGTTAAGCAAAATAATTAACTAAAGCACTTTTTTGCAAAATTCTTTCATTTTTTCACATCAAATCTAATACTTTGACAATAAAAATCTCAACAAAAAGCAACTTATGAAAAACATCTGCTTTCAGAAAAAAATTTGGATTAGGACATAAAGAAAAATTGCTTTAATGGAGTGAAGCATGTTTGTGTGTCGGCAATCACAAGCTAACCATGTGTAAATTTCTATCCCAAATAAAAATTCGATTTACAGCGGTTCCACAAACTATGCAATTTATAATTGAATCCAGTCACAAACCATTTATGGCAAAACAAAGAGTTGATTTAACGCTGTCCGATCACCAGATGTTTCAAGTGGTTTTTGCTGATGTTTCGTCATGAAAAGATTGCAAGCACTAAGTATTTTTTCCCTGGCCAGAAGTTAACTTATTTAATGTTTGGTGAACAGGCGAAGAGTTTCTGGTAAAAATTACTGTTGGAACCAATCCCCGCGTGAAGACTGCTTCACGAAAAAAAATGATTCCTGATGTGGTACTTCACTCGTTCACCACTGCATTATGTTTCCTTCACTCGTTCACCACTGCATTATGTTTCCTTCACTCGTTCACCACTGCATTATGTTTCCTTCACTNGNNAAAACTACACTTCACTGCCGGTATCAATGCGTTGTGTTTCCACCGCACTGTCGCCATGATTTATATTCTCAGCAAAATGCTCTTATAACTGCACTTTTAGGGATCTTGGATGGGGCATTGGGACAACACGGTGCAGAAACCTAATAATGTTTCATGTTTTCATCATTTATTATTTTCTTCAAACAGCCACCCCCTTAATTTCTGAGCAACAAGATTTTGTCACATTTTTTTCGAGACACAAAGTGTGTGGCACACGATCTTTGTCAATTGTGGGACACAAAAAATCTGATAACCTTTCACACTTCACTCAATAAACTTGATCCCACCATTCCCGAAGTCACGTGCACATCACGCAGACTTTATGTGAGGTTTTCGCAGAGTTCAAAGAACAGGCTCTCTCCAAAAAACGACCTGCACCTTTCAACTCGTTGAAGTGTCAAAAAATTATTTCTCTCATCACGTAAGTTGTAACCGGATTTTAAATGCTGAGACTTTTCGTTGGAAAAAATCGTCTATTGGGTTGAAAAACATCACGCTGTACAAGGATTCCACGCATGCATCAAATAAACGACGTTTAAGTCATTAGAATTGTTCGAATTTAAAAATTTTAACGTTTCACAACATGGAATTTCACACACATACTCACCAACCGCACACTGTACCTTTATGATGGTGATTTCTCGACGTTTCTTCACACATCCGTGAACACGAATCACGTGATTTGAAATTGTTTTTGTTTCCAGCGCAACCACCGTAAACAAATCGTTTGCATGATTGGTCAAGCACATCAAAATACCAGCGCCNTAAGTGGCCAAANCAAGGCCCTCTGACCGGAAGTTGGCCGCACAATGTGGGACGGTGTCTTTCGGACGAGGTTGCATTTCCAGTTTTTGTCGATGGCAACACTTCACGAATGTTAATTGGAATCAATGTTGTTAGTCGTCGAGATGACGTGTAAGGTTGAGTGCCTTTTTCTTTACTTGCTACTCGTTGGAAAGAGACTCGAGGATGAGGCGAACCATCAACAACTGCAGTTGTTTCTGCTGCTGGTGAAGTTGGGCTTGCAACTCGAGATGTTAAAGACGTTGAAGGCCTCGGGTGATTACCCAGTATGTTCCCTGCTGGGGTCAAACTTACCTCCCTTTTTTGTGAGGTCACAGGCGCTGGTGGGGTTGGTGAAGAATCGCGAAGTGAAATAGATTCTATAAAAAGAAACGATAAAATGAGAAAACGTGGATAAAACACGAAACGCAAAACCCCGTGGAGCAAATGATAGATATGGAAGCCGAGGAACAAATGCAACTATCTTCGCTTCAATAAAACGACGTCCACATTATATTTCCCCGAAATGTTTAAGTTCCTTGTTAATGTTGACAACCATACGTCGATGCAGGGTTTCTTGTGAAGTAAAGTTTACATAAATATGCATTTAACTTGTGTCTACGCAAAAGGTAATTCGAGACAAATTGAGATTGCGTAACCAGCACATGTCAACTCCTGACCCTCAGCAAGGTTTACGTTGCAAACCTACGTCACTCGCTACGTGAAATGATAAACTGTTGATGACGTAACCTTGTATTGTGCGATCTGACTATGAAGATGTTTGGCGAGGATTCGGCGTCAAGGTTGAATGAGCACTGCGTGGCTTGAATATTCTGCAGTGTGACGTGGAGTTGCGTGCACATTGCTTACGTCAGACAGGCACCTACGCTGACCTCGACTCAACCTTTACTTTCGAACATTGATCGCACGCATCTCTGTGCGTCACTGATGACGTTGCAAATGTCTAAACCGAGTTTGATTGTACAAATATTTTTTCTGACAAAGACATTTGCAGAAACCGAGCATTCTTCACAAAAGTATCGCCCGTCGAAACAGGATTGATGAAAACGATGAGGTTGTTGGCGGCCGAGATATCTGCGGGGCAGCTGACATGACGGACTTTCATTATACTCCTCGAAAAAACTTTGCTGTCTAAGCAATAAATGAAACATTTCATCGGAGAGACAGGATATTTCATGTACAGTGAGAAGGAAGATTTTTCACATTTCCAAACCAAGCACCACCAGCCAGAAAATTTAACATTTTGTGTAGAACAAGGAATTGCTTTGTGACAAAAGTAGGCGCCCATGGAAATTCGTGATGCGTTAGATCGACGTGATGCCAAAAACCCAGATACAAACCCGCCAGTTGCTGATTCCAGAAGAAGTTGAAGCCACATATAAAAAAGATCAACGTGCCTGAAAAATTACCCTACTTGCGGACAAAGGCACAGGCTTGTATCCCATGCATGGGGGCAAAATGTTGATGGAAATATCACAAAATCCAACAAAAAATGAAAATGTGAATTGATTTCCCTGACGCAAGTTACGAAATCTATGCCACAAAAAGTAAAATTTTCAGGGAAAGAATGGTTGCAATGGCAGAAGAGGAAACAGCTATTACAATGAAAGTGTAGAGAAGTTTTCCGTAACAACCACAAGCGTGGTTTAATCAACGCGGTTGAAAATGCAATTGGCAATTCCAGCTAGCAATATGTCCAGCCGCACCAACAGAATTTCCAACAAACTTAACTAATGCCGCATTGACCAACCGCATTGACCAACCCGCATTGACCAACCCGCATTGACCAACCCGTCATGAACCGGTTTCTTTCATCAAAAAAAAACATAAAACAAGCATCGTTTGAAGTTTGACGTTGTTGACTTTTGCCCATAAATCAGCCCAAAACTATCAGAAAGCCGAACTGCAAACTACCCACTACCAGAAACTTGCTAATCAAGGTAAGCATGCCAATTTACAAACTTACATGCAGCAAGGACTAGTTTACAGAACCAAAGAGATGCACGACGTTGTTTCAAAGTGGCTGCAGTTAAAAGCTAGAATTCAAAGCATACGATCGGAAAACGGCACAACCAAAGGAAGACATGCCGAAGGTTTTTCCACATGGCAAGAACGTAACAGTAACGTGAAAACACTTTCAAAGCTAAGAAACACTTTCCACCTCGCACCCGATATCATAAAAAATTTAAATTAGTGGCAGTTGCATGGACAACATGGCAACTGGAATGACAAACGTACAACACAAACACTTTCAACAACAACGGAAGAATTGAACTTCAACGATGAAGTTGCCTGGAGGGATAAAGTCCACTTTGCAGAAGACCTCAGGATAAAACCATCGTTTATTAAACAGCAGAGAGCTACGAAACTGGCATGTGTTATGGACACACTGCGAAGAGCTTCGAAGACAAATATGCTGAGCGCATCCGCACATGCTCCACACAGAAAAGTTGCAAGGACCAGACAAAATTTGCACAATTGATTTGGGAGTTTAAAAAAGGAAAAGTTTAACTATCCCTTTACATGGTTTATATGCAAAACAGCGTAAGATTACAATACAAGCGTGAATCACGAAGATTCAACCTGCACCGTATACAGAACGTATACAGAAGACAAGCCTTCCCAATCAAAAGTATTAACAAAAGAAGCAAAATCATGTCAGCATCAAACCAATATCCAACAAACCGAAGATGTGACACTGTCAAGTGTAACTTCACTCAAGAGACCTCACCGAAGTAAACTAAATAAACAACAACCACTGTTGCGGTGAACTGAGCAGTGAGATATTTAGAGCAATTACTTTCTTCCTAGTGATGCATTTAACCTTTTCTCTTCGTGTCAACGGTTAGTTCCTCGTTAGTGGTTGAAGAACGTGGGCGCGCGGAAAAGCTCAGGAGCGCCTCCAACATTACAAGCCTGAGAGCAACAAATATGTGCGGGTAGTTCCCCGAGCAACCCACCGCTACAGCTTTTTGCAATGAATCCGCAAATTTGTTCTCTTTCCGATTCAACCAATGCAACTGAGTCATTGGTTGAAGTAACACACAGTTTGTTGTTCAATATCTCACCGTTTCCTGGTCCTCCAACAAACACGCAATTTTTTACGCAATCTTCTTTGGATGAATATCGGTTTTTATTTCCATGACAACCACCATACCAAAAATGCTGGCATTGTGAGGATGTGACGTCAAAATACCATCTTGACAACCAAGTGCCACAAAATGTTCCAGAATCCTTTTTGGCGTAGCATTCTATAAACCAAACATTTCGTTTTTATTAAAACTGTATTACTTCAAAGCGTAGTAGGAAAGTTTATAAAGGTTTAATTTTTGTCCACTCTATCGTTTTTTACACAATAAGACGCACAAAAAATCTATGCAATGCAACATGAAAGATGGCGTTATAAATCGTTTGCCTAATTCTTGTGTTTATTTTATCCTCCTGTGAAGGACCATAGCATTTCACACAAAAACTTTAAGTACAACTTTGATATCCACTAGCGTAGCCCGCCCAAAAATTTTGGGGGAAGCCAAAAAAATTGGAGGGGGGAAATGTTTCATTTTTGGCGATTAACACTATTTTGTTTGGGATACAGCTTCTCAAGGCACAAAATGACTATATGCTCTAAATATTTTGGGAGCCATGTCCCCTAGGTCCCCTGGCTACGCATTTGGCGACATCTCATGTGCGTGCTCAGTTTCATTCCTGGCAAACATTCACACTGCACAGCAACACACACAAACATTCACACTGCACAGTAGCACACACAAGCATTCAGACTGCACAGCAGCACAAACAACACTGCACAGCAGCACACACAACACTGCACAGCAGCACACACAAACGAAGATCTTGATCTTTTGCAGCTATAAACAATAAAATTATATCGACTTTGATTTACAAACTGACCTCAGCTAAACCAACCTGAGCTTTGTTAAGTCAAAGCAAGATATTAAAAGCAAGTGAATGCAATGATTTTTGTCTTATTTACTTAGTCAGTGCTGAAAGTATGTGTAGTAGGCATTTCGATTTCATTAAGTTTTTTTTTCATTTGCAGTTTATGTGAAAGAAAATTACGATTCTCCATGTAGACACTGACCAATAGTTCTGGCAAGTAATTCACTAAAAAACGATCATTTTGGCTAAAAATTGTCACTGTTTCAAGCGTGACGATGATTTCTCGTGAACCAATCTGATTCATTCGTGAAAGGTGAAAGACAAAACTTTAAAAGATTGACGTTTGAATTAGAAACAACAATGCAAACACCAACGGTTTCATTCAAATCATCAGCGTGTACGTCACTGTACTCGTACAACTTTGTAGTTCCAGGAAGCGCCGCGGGTTTCTAGTGTCGGCCACACATATGTTATAGAAATTTTGCCGCCCCCCTTTTCACCCAAAGGTAAACTTTTGTCCGTGCCAACAATATGTGCCGACCTTGGAAATTCTGCCGCACTAGGTTGCTAAAATATGATTTCGAAAACCTATATGGGAAATCCAGGCCTGCTTTAGGTTTTGGTTGACCAGACGACCACCATGGTCTTTCACTCCTCTGTGTCACATCCTTTATTCAAATTGCAGTTATTTTGCCATTACGTTTTCATTTATTCTTACTTCTACTGAAAACTGGTTGCTTTTCCGGTATTATGGTTTTCAGTAATGTTTCTACTTATTAACTGAGCCATATGAAACAATAAATCAATCAACAAAGTTTTATTACCATTTGCTTTCAGGGCCACTAGGATAAAGCGTGCGCCACAGAAGCTGGTAAGCTGGGTTCGAATCCCGGTTTGGCTGTGGTCAAAAAAGTTTCTTGTGGCNTGTCCAGCCTCCTGTTCCCCACCACTGGATGGCTTCAAAGAAACGGTTCGCTGTGGCAGCTCAAGGTTCGCTGCGGCTGCTCAAGGCTCAAAACTCTAGGATTTTTTATAAAAACCAAGAAAGTTTCCTTCAATCACAAACCTTGTGGTTTTCAATGTTTCTTCGATGGTGAAGAAGTGTCCCCCACAATATTCTGTACAACTATTTTTTGTTTTTTGGGACAAACCCCAAATCCACAACCTCCCGAAACCAGAACAGTCGACAGGAAGTCTTCAACAAGGGGGCCTATACGTTTGTACAGGAGGACTTGACATTCAAAAATTTGGCAAAATCTCCACTGATCTGTAGTGTTTCCTTTGCAATTTGGGGTGCTTTGAGCTTTGTGTGGTGGGATAAGCCCGTCAAAGACCCGTGGCGACGAGAATACCCCAAGCCCTTATCCATGCGTTCTACATTGTAAATTCATATGAACACGAACAATTAATACCAAAAGCGTGCTGCCATTGTTTCTCCTATGAAGCTGACGAACAGAGATAAAATCATTTTAAAACTTACAGTATTCAAACAAATACACACCTGCAGCAACACATGAACAAATACACACCTGCAGCAACACATGAACAAATACACACCTGCAGCAACACATGAACAAATACACAC
>JGI24159J19872_10003005_pt1 | contig 20639 bp, 11 predicted proteins | sample Ectturendosymbi4_FD_19872 | JGI IMG/M metagenome (IMG submission 19872) | reverse complement strand
GACAAATAAAACAAAACCAAAACGTCTTGCTAAACTACATGCAAAGGCTGAAGCCTCAAAACTTACTGCATAAATGACAAAAACTTACTAAAACTCAACGCGAGCTAACGATTAACACCAAAGCAAAAGTCGCTTTCTGATAAAAGTAACTCTTCGCAGAGCGAGGCTTCCGAAGTCGGCTTGAAGCAACAAGCGTTATGAATCAGTCAACGTGCATTTTGGTCGTTGTGGCAACCAAGTCCCTGCGGGCACGATGGAAACGCTCTGACTGACGCGAACAAAAACACCTGCACACTGGCCGCGAAAAGCGAAACAAAACGGTCTGTTAAAATGAAGTTCATCAGCGATCAGCGGCAGGGAAACAAAATGATTATCTTATGCGTGGGAGGACCATGCTTTGAATATTAATTTGTGCGTCAAGTCTGTGATACCACTTATCTTCATAGAAACCTAAAAAAGGAGAGCTAGGTTCTTCAACAAAAGTAACGGTGAAAGCCTCATGTATCGGCGGTTTGCTTACGTCGCCGTGGGACTCTGAAAAGTGCCGCAACAAGGCCACTTTATCTTTGTTATTTTCATCAAATTAACAATTGGGTCTGTTCCATGGTCCCCCCAAGTTTTCAGAAAATACAGTCATTTTGTGCTTTGAGAGGCATTTTACCAAGCAAAATAGTGTTATTCGCCTAAAATCAAACATTTTGTCCCACCCAATTTTATGGCCCCCTCAAAGTTTTGGGCTGGCTACGCCACTGCACCAACCTGCTGTCGGTGGCTCGACGCACAGTTATTTGAAACACCTTCTAAGATATGTTTTATTGCATAAAATTTGTGCAAAAGCGCTTTGGTAGCACCTGCTTGAGCCGACCACCTTGTATCCGACATTCGTTTCATGACGGGCGATTGAGCGACACCATCAGATATAGTAGTGCAGCAGAAAGGAGATCCCACCGATATGTAGAAGCAGAAAAAATATGTATCTAGGTTTTCTGTTTTTATTTTCAATTCACAGTTGTCTAATGTAAACGCATTCAATTGAAAACCTTCGCGTGACAGCGAACACCCTTTAAGCGGCAACAATATTTTTGTAACGTGTTTCACGAACAACAAAGTTCATTACTTTGTGAGCCTGCGGTAACATTTTTTTGCCGCATTTTTTAGATTGGCTGATAGTTTGTATCAAACAACTCCCGGAGAAAGGTGCATATTTTCCTGAATCATCTCGAATTCCGTTGATATGTTTGCCTTGCTTTTGTTCTTGAGATTGCGTAACAGGAGAACGAGAAAAGGATTAGGTTTGCCAACTGTAAAGACAAAATAATATTGTAACAGCTGAAACGTCGGTTCTCTTTTATTAGTGACATTTATTTCCTTGCTTTATTGGCGTCAACGAAGTACAGCTAGTTTGAAACAAGCGTCGAATGTAAATTGCTGGGAAGCCCATTCATGAAACTCTTCCCCCTTAAGTATAGATTATTCGGTGACTTCCAGCGGTCGAATCGGGCTCCATTTTTGAAATGGAGTTTTTTGATATTGCTGTTTTTGTTCTAGAATCTAGACTAGACATTAATATTTTCACGAGAATCTTCTGTATGGAAAAAAACACAGTGAGAAAAGTTGAACAGTGTAGAATAAGCTAAAAAGAATCATCTGAAAATGCTAAAATTTTAAAGTGTAAGAAATGTCTAAAAGCGGTGAAAAATATCTAAAATTTGTAGTAGTGTCTCAAAATGTTTAAAACACAGAATGGTTGCCTACGAAAATCTCATGTGACAGAAAAAAAAAGTTTTTGATCATCATTTTCGATTTCATAAACAAGATCATTATGTAAATTTCATCTTAATTATTGCATGTTGTGTCAAAAAAACAATACTGAACAAAACCTACGCAAACCTTTCTCTCTACGAGCTAGATATGGTTTAAAGAAGACCATTTCATTTTGCAGTACAGATGGTCAAGAACAAACTGAATCATCATGCCTTTATAAGTAAACGAAGTTGCAACGCACAGACTGTAGGATTGTACAATAAGCACACTTTGCAGTCTTAAAATCCCCTATTTTTTTCAAGTAAGAATGCAACATATTTATGCAAAGTGCACTTCACATACCAGCTCCGCTTAAGTTAAGGGATCGTTCTTGAAGAAATTCTACTTGTCATCTTTCTTTGTCTATAGAGGCACTCAGCACATTGCATAAACGAAGCTTACTCAGAGCAGATCCATATCCTGGGTTTAGTTGATAGGGGACAAGGACAACAGCAGAAAGTTGGCTCCTATTGGCGAATGATTAAAAAGATCATCGCTCATTTCTAGTAGGAGGACACAAACTGAAAATGGGGGCACCCGTCGTAACGAGCCTCCCCACAGCAAAGATTATGGTTCCAGACCGTTGAACTTGAAAATCAGTCAAAAAATGTCAAATAACTTACTTTCTGGCAAGTCACGAAAACGGTCATTCCCAAACTGATTTTATTAACATCATAAAATCTGCAAACTGCTGGTTCTCCATGGCTGTTGCTCCATAAAAGGCAGAAACTTTGAAGAACTCCGCCATATATCAGAGGAAATGGAAACATTCCAAGAAGTCGAATCAGTGTCCACTGTGTGAACGAAAAACATTTGACGGCAATCGATGTAAAGCTTTTTTGAAGCACACAAAGGTTAATGGTGGTTACTGTTGCTAAGAACAAGAAGCACATCTACCTTTTTATGGTAAAAAAGTTTTCTGCTCCTGGAATAACAGGATTAGTGGGAATCTTTTTCTACAAACATTGTTCATCTTTTGCTTGGGCAAAAAGTTTCGTCAATCCCAAGAGACTACGATATGTTTTTATCTTGCAATACAAACTGAAAATCCGTGGACATATTTCAGTAGGAACAAAGTACAATTATTTGCATGAAAACCCCAGCAATTCTAACAAAGTTTTCTAAAGAAAACTTTCTAAAGAAAACTTACCATGACACCGACACCAAGGTCCAAATCACCTAGATCTTCAGCAGCTTTCATGCAAGCTCTAATGCCTCCAGATAAAGTAGCAGTGTGTAAAAGTACCACGAAACCAAAAATAACGATGAATACAGCCGCTTGGTGGCATGAATGTGAAGGAGAACAGTTGCCGACATTTACCCAACCGTGTCCAAAATCTTCTGATGTTTGTTTCAATAGGCATTTGCAGTTGTTATATGTCTGAATGATATAGATGTGCCGTTATTTTTTATTACTTTTCATGTATAGCATAGAAATACAATCCGAGAAAACCTCAAAGTCAGAGAGATAAGAAAATTATAAGGAGACAAACAACTTTTTAAATGTATTTATTGACATTCAAATCCACGACAAATTTCATCAGCCTAATTTTTTAACAAACGTAGTAGGAATAATCAAAATCGTTACGTTTGATTAAAGTAATGTTTGATATGTTTGCAAATAGGACATAAAATTGGAATTTTTGTTTTTGTAGTTTTGTGGTTGGTATGCTTTGTTTAACCCTGGTCAAGTACAACCTGAAGTAGGAAAAGCTACAGAGCATTTATAACATGTGGTCGAAATTTATGTTCTAGCAATTCACTTGAGTATTGTTGCAATCCTTGCCAGTAAAGGTCTACTCTGTCAATCGCGATCCCATCAAAACCTGTCAGACTGCTTTTCACTGATGCTGAATGATCCCAAATTATTTAACGTGAAAGATTTAATAGACTATAAAAGCTAAACTGATGGTAAAACTTAAGACTAAAATTCTCGTTGTTCTGTTTTCGTTAAACACAAACTGCTCTTTTTAGGCTACCTGCAATGCCGCCCGCATTTTCGGGAATGTGTAAATTTATTGCTTTTGCCTTGTATAGAAAGATTCCTACTGTCTGCGTCTGTTTACAATAGCACTTGGATTTCTCGGAAACTAATAGTCACGTGACCCTGCCATTTTCCCTTTATCTCTGCACGGCCTTCTTTGTGGATATGTGTGAAATTCGTTTATTATTGAACCTTTTTATTTACGTAACCATGTAATCGCAAATGATGGTGGTGTTTAAACCCCGTGTTTTAATTCAGTGCGAAGAGTCAGAAGGTAATTCTTACTTTTTTGCAAAATATGGTTTGACTTTTTACAGTTTGATTTTCAACACGTTGCAGGTTTGTCCAAGTAAGCTGACATATCAGGTCGTAAATTCTCTGTGCGTACAAGAGTTTATTCAACCAAATTTAGCTATTCAATGGAAACGAGCACATTTAGGGCCAGCAACCAAGTGATATTTTCGGGGTGTGTGTGCAAAATGGTAGTACCTTGTTGTTGCACTATTTCAAGGGGGAAAATGGCTGTAACTTGTTGTTGTGTCTAACAACTAAACATGATTTTGAAAATTTCGAGGGGGCAATTGCCCGGTTGCCCACCCCGGGTTTCGGGCCTGGCAACAACAGCTTTCGTGCTGGTCCTCAGGCTAAACTTTGTAGATCTTTCCTCAAACACCTTTCGAGAGAGAACTCGGTTCGTCGCAGATTTGAACCTGGTGAGCTTGAAAATATAAGATAACCGCTCACGAAAGAGGGTCAATGCAGCGAACAGAGAATTGCCTACAGTATTTGTCTAATTAAGCATGACAGCATAAGCGTACCTTTTCTGAAAGTGTTTCCTTGCATCCAGCAAAGCAAGGAGAAAAATAGATGAACCCATCTTCCCCACACACGGGTTGAAAGTGTTCACGGTTACAAGCACAGCCATTGATGCATTCCTTCATTCTTTCTACTTGTGACGGTTCTTGCGTTTCAGCGTATTCTACCACAAGAACAAAAATGTAACTGCACTTGATCAAACGCCTTAGTCACCTTAACAACTGTATTGCTTTGCAGCACTAGCTGAATCTTGTTACAACTTAAGCACAGTAACTACTGTAGTCTCCACAAAGGTGATGGATTTGAATCAATTTGCCAAAATTTTAAATAAGAAATCGATTTCAAGTAACACAACTTATCCTCAGTCCTGAAAGTTTATTGAATAAGATTTGAAAGATTTGATATTGAAACATCTTACTGAATAAGATCTTACTGAATAAGATTTCAGGACTGAAAATGCGTGGAGCAGGACTGAGGATGCTTAAAAGATTTCAGGACTGAGGATGCTTAGAACGAAGAACATTGTATGTGAGACAGTGTAACTGTTCTTGAAGAGCACACATCTGGTACAACCCATCACGGTGGTACCGGATTTGTATTGTCAGTCATTTCAGTGAAACCTATACGAGTAGCATCTATCACTTTTGTTTGTGAAAGCACAATAGTTCAAAAAATGACAAAAGTTGCAGCTCAACAACTGCGTCCCTGTAGAAGTGCTCTTGTACTGATCTGCTGCATTTACACATGAACACAGCAGTGCGTTATGATAACGCCCTTTTTGCAATTTTGGCAAATGGACTATTTCCAATTAAACGTTACCACTTTCGGTGTAAGTGCTGATATTCTTTCTGTACAATTCTGCCAATATTTAAAAAAGAATGGCGAACAAACATAAATAAATAGGCTACGTAATAGGAAACCTTTCCATAGGAAACATAAGAAACCTTTCCATCACAATTCACATTTGCAAATTTTCGTTTAAAGTTTGCTGCTACTGAATTTTAAAGCCCTTTGACCTTCTGCAGGTTGCTCAATAGTGTTACGTTGTTTTTCCAGCATAACTGTTGGTTTATAACAGTTCCTGTGCTTCACAGCAAGTCGGTATAAATAAGCTTCGATTTTTTAAATGCAAAGACGAACCACCTAACATCACCAAACTTTTTCAAAACCCAATAATTGATTCTCACTTTGATTTGCGCAACGCAACATGAAGCTGAAAGTTCCACATAATGTCAGAAATGAAAGAAGTGACAGGTATTTCAAAAATTGACGCATTTGTTCTAAACGAGCTGCTTTCATGAAAGCACCTCCTCCCACAAAGCCAACTAGAGAACCGACAATGGTTGCAGCTCCTGCAAACACGAACTTGACATGTAAATCTTTTAAAAATAGGAAAAACAAGCGTATATCGCCGTAATAGCTACCAATAAAAGAGAACTTCATAAGGTCAAATATTACTTAATAAACTCTTGTTCACAGCGGTGGCATTCCATGAAAAAAGAAACAAACATATTGCCATTGGTTAGACGTTGTCGCACCTCCTAAATACATCCGTGTGTTGTTTACAGGGTCAAAGCAGTCACTTACCTATAAAGAAGTTTGCTTCAGACGCAGTAAATCCGAATGATGTCTGAACATATTTGGGTGCAAACGTGCTAACGCCTGCTAAAGTTCCGTAATCAAATGCCAGTGCAATAGCCAGTAGTGTAAAAATTTTCCTGGCCTTTAACATTTTGATAGCTTTTTTTAGAGTTGCTCCAAACCTGGAAGAAATTATAATCTTAATTTATTCAATCTCAAGGAAACATTGTCCCTGAATTTCGAGGGGATGCACCGCAGAGAAATGATGTGGCGCTTTACGTGCATACCAACTGCTGATTATAACTTACGCGTACGGTACTACAGATGGGAATTTGAAATTTAGGCAAAGTAGTGCAAAAGAAGAATTACTAGGGTTTCGTTAAATAACTGTTTATGTGTAAAATAGGAAGATAGAGAAGTGTTGAGCCTGTTGGGTGAAGTCGTACAAAAAGTGTGCGCGTTGCATGAATTGATAATTCGAAAATTTTTTGAAGAAACAAAGACCATCTCCGCTGGTTTCTAGGGTTCTGTTAAAGGACTTCCTGTGGCTGGGACAAAATGTTCATTGAGTTAAATGCAAGCGTACAAGCATTTTTTACTTTTTATCGGTTTTAATAAAAAGCATTTTTTACTTTTTATCGGTTTTAATACTCTATTATGCCAATACGCAGAGCACATTAGCCAAGCCAAAAGAGGTAAATCATCAAGATGAAACAAGCCTAAATTTCAAAGTGAAAATTAGCAATCGAACCGAAAGCATAACATTAGAAGAAAAACACTACAGCATCATTCCACCCTAGAAGAATTTCGAAAGGTATTCATTCTTCCAGTTATTTACAGTGTACGCAAAATTTGCCCGGGATATCCTTTACTGAAAGGATAAAATGTCTGAATTAGGCAGATATATATGAAATTGTTTTATTTGTGTTGAAGAACATGGGGATGACTGAGTAGAAACTTCGGTAAACAATTTAAAGTACAAAATGTTGCTTTGGGCTTCTGAAGTGATCCCGAAAAACAGTCTGCGAGACAAAAATCACAAGGGTGAGGTAAAACGCTTTTTGAGGTGTTAAAAGTACAAAATTACAGTGTGGAGCACATCATTTCAAAAATGTATGAAATCTTTTTTCCGCTTATTACAACTTTAAATACAACAAAAGCTGTTTGTGATACAAGATGTGGCCGTCTTTGTTTTTCAATAACTGCTTGGGCTGGAGCTGCTGCTACGTAGCCAACACGTCATTCGCTTGGGTAGCTCATCTGAGCTTGAAAAATCACTAGAAACACACATAGCATGGATGGTTCCCTTTCAAAACAGACGAGTTCATAACAGATCCGATCATAACAGACTATGTTCAAAACAGACCTGTTCATAACTGACCACGTTGATAACAGACGAGTTCATAATCATAACAGACCACGTTCATAACAGACTACGTTCATAACAGGCCATCACCAGACCAGTCAGTTTCTCACCGGACTATTTCGTAACAGATCTATACATGATGGATTGCTATCATAAGAGATGGGTTTTATCTCTAAAAAAGACTGTTCGTATAATAGAAGACTCACAGGACAGTTGAGTGTGTAGTTGGCTGTTCATTACTTCAGCAAAATACGAACTGCGGGTTTCTGCCGTGCTGTGAAGCAACTGCTGCTGATATTAATCTTTACGGTTACGACGCTAAAAGCACAAGTATTGTAGAATTGCTTTTGAATGAACTGAAGTATGCGTGAAGAGCGAAATTAAGCGAAAACGCAAACAGTAAAACTGCCTTGTATTTTTCGGGCAGATGACAAGAAACAAAAATGTGCGAAATAATAAAGGAAAAAACAAGTTTCTGCAGCGACGCAGCGGCCATGAGCGGCTTCAAAGATAAGGAGCAAAAAGGCGGCGACTGACATTACCGCTGAGTCTTGCAATCAAGACAGCCTACGGTCCTTTCCAGCAGATATGTAGGCGTGTTGGACGGTCGCATGTGATTGACAATTTAAATTCACCAACGTTACTATATTGCGGAAACTGAAATGAATTGTAATTTCTCCCATTTCTAAGCCCAACGAATATCTCACCACGCTGCTGATCTAAGACTGAGGCCACAAAGTTTGTCGGCGGAAGTCACGGTTACTTTTTGGGTCACTTGTTACATCGTTAGCGCGAGACGGAAGCAGGGAAGCTCACGAACGAGCCGGTTGGCAAGAGGCGGGGAAAATACTGCATTGGCGATATCTCACCATGACATCTAACAAGATTGAAGGGTTGACAGCCTTGCACATTTTTAGGAGTTGTATTCGCCATTTAGTTTTAATTGTTTTCCAACATAGATATCGTTACTGCAAAGACAGCCCGGATAAAGCTATATGATCTANTCAAGACGAAATACCAAGTATGGCGTTATGTATGATGTTTTCTTATAGTATAGATATGAGGTCTTATTAGAAACATTGTAAAATATTGAGCTTTCGTTGTTATATGACAAAACTAAGTATCTATTGACTAACATTGCTCAAAGGCAATATGAAGCTCTTCAGCGTGAAAAAATCAAAGTGAGTCAATTTATTTGCACAGTACTGCACATGCATACGATCATGAAATGCAGACACCATCGACTGGCGTACACGGAACATGGTAAGGTCTGTATCGAATGCTCTGTGGTTGTTTTGCCGTTAATGTCTGAACATTTGCCTTCGAATTTCAAAACTATTTTGAACACTGTTAAAAGTAATTTCAATCATGAAGTACGTATTAACCGCGAATGAACTCCTTGGACACAATATAGTAATTTATACAATTTTGTCCCGAATAAAAACAGAGGCAAGCTCACCCATAAGAGTTCAAGCTTTCATTTTGTGCAATCTGATCATGATGTATGCTCTTCGGCAACAGAAAGACAGGCAAGGCTACCATGCATGTAAGCAGTCCTCCGGCAAGAAACCCGACCCACCATGCGCCAACCCACAATGGACTGCTTTCAGTGAAGCCGGGGCTGGGAAACAGAATAAAATTCGTTTGCAACAAAAGTACGAAAAATTATTCGAAGCCAGTCCTGCCTGTTGTTTTGTCACTCACAGTGGACGTCTTGTACCACGCTTAAAGCGTAATGTTCTCAGCATGAATACGTCTTCATGACTGAAATCATAATTCCTTTACAAGTGGTTTGTAGTTGTTATTGAAAATGTGCTTCTGTGCCTTACTCGCTGCTTTTCAGTTTTTATACCATAACTTTTTCTTTATTCAGAGGCATTTGAGGGCTTTGCTTTTAGAAAAGATACAAAAGAAATGTTTCTAACTTTTATTTTAAATCAAATATGGACAAAATTGTAAATGCGAAGAAATTTGGTAGTGGATATTCCGATGGTATAGCGAGATCGCAGTAAAATTGTGTTATTTTTGCTGACAATGTAACAAGGTACCGTTCACTTATGTTGGTATATGAAGTCAATGTCCATCCACCAACCAGGGAACCACATGCTCCTCCTACAACCGCACCAGCAAAAAAGATTCCTGCAATATATAAAAGTGTGTTAACTGGAATTCTGGAAAGCATACGCGTTTTTTCCAGCCAAATGCTAAAACTTTATTCTGACGCTCAAGTTTATAATTAAATTTATTGTCGATTCGGGAACGCATTTAAAGCTTTTTTATACCCCAGTTAAGAAGAAGCTTTCAAAAAGGTTGTTTGACAATGCCCTGGAAGTTCATAAAAGCCACAAAAGATATGAAAAGAATCAAACTCCTTAATGCCTTTCAAATTTATTTTAAAGATAAGGACAGTTAATTCCAAACGCATTTTATCATTGCTAAAAGTTATTTTTGTTATGGTACCCTTCTCACATTACCTCTTGTTGATTTCAAATACTGAAGTTTCATTACATCTTGACTTGCGGAAAAATCAAATTCAAACGTGCAATCGAAGCGAAAAACAACAGGGCGTATACAATCCTTCAAGAAAATGCAACACAAACTGGAAACACACATCATTTGACTGCAAGTGCCAAAAAAGTTGCACAGTTTTCATGTTAACAATAATTATGTTCCTCTAATTTCATCTGCATCTTCTTTTTTAGCATGAAATTAGTGCCGCTAATCAAGATAGATAGCTGTACTAATTTGTTTCTAATTTTTCTGTAACCTTTTGGAAACTTCGTGTCTTGTCCTATACCCAAGATTGTCGAAGTGTTATGTTTTAGCCTGCAGTTTCTCAAACATTCCTTATCACATTGATAAACTCTATGTTGTGAATAAAATAATCTGTTTCATTTGATTTATTAATTATATTCACTAACGAACAGTTAGGTGAATTTTTTTATTCTTTATGTTTAGCTTTTTACTTTCACATCTACGTTTCTCCTAGCAACATCATTTGAAGTGATTTATGTATATACAAATTCCATTTCATCATCAAATTAGTGAAAAATGAAATGAAAATGATAAGTTAATTTCAACCAACTCTATAAGTAAATACATACGCACCGATGTACAGAGGTGTTTCCCTCTTGTCTGTATTTCTACGAATGTAAATCAGACCAAGACTGAAAAGAGGTGTATTTGCAATTCCAATCGATACTTGTATAAGAACAAGATATATTCTGTTATGAACAAACAAACGCCTGATTGATTATTAAGCCCGACAGTGTAAAGATATGCAAATCACCTTTAGTCCACGAACATTTCAAGACCTATGATGAAAATCCCTAGCTTACCCTTTAGAATGCAAATTTGCAGGACGAGGACGTTGTTTTTGAAGTACTTATGACAGATACCTAACAAGTCTAGTATCTATAGCAGGGGTCGGGAACCTTTCTGGCTAAGGGAACCATGAAACCTACATATTTTTAATTGTATTTCCGTGAGAGCCATATAATATTTTTCAACACTTAATGCAACTACCCTACTTAACTATCGTGTGCAGTTTTAAGCAAAATTAACAATTGGAAACAATGGTAAATGTCTGAATTTTCTCTTTAATAACATGCTACTTACGGTTCTTGCGACTTCTGGTGCTGCGTGGAGTTGCTGCTGGCTTTGTAGGAAAATTACAGAAAAAGTTTCATCCGTAACAATCGTGTTAAGAAAATATCATGCGAGCCAGATGTTGTCATTAAAAGAGCTACATCTGACTCGCGAGCCATAGGTTCCCGACCCCTGATCTATAGTAAGAAAATGTTTTTTGAAGTGTTTTAGGCACCCGATTCGGGGCCCTAGAATTGAAAATCGGATCCCTAGAATCAGAAAAATTATCATCGGGTCCCTAGGATCAGAGAAAATCGGGTCCCTAGAATCATAAAAATCGGTTCCCTACATGAACATACCAGGTGCCTAACATTTTCGTTAAAAAAATCCCTTGTAAGGAAATTTCTGATATATGTTTTACGATACTCATATCAACTCAAACTTTCAAAAATGAAGAGAAACTTCCATCTTGAATCATGGATACCAGACACGTCTCAGCACTACTGCTTCTTCAAAAATACTTTTTAAGTACGTGATTTGCTGCCTTTAAATCTGCAAGTTTTTATTTCCAGTGAAAACTGCCAGACCATGAAACTATCAAAATATCGCATTTAGAGAACCTTGATCGGCAACCTATCTTTATGCAACGTAGAGGCATTTCATTACCAACTGAAATAGACAAAATTTACTGCAGCCTATATTGAGCTAATGCATCTAAAGTTGTTTTGTCATTTTGTTTATGCGACCCTTACAATCGTTTTTGTGTTTTGTCCGATTATTTTTTGAAACAAAAAGTTAACTAAAATGTAACAAGTGTTTTCTTTAGTAATTTTCTAAAAAAGAGTTTGCAGCTCAACTGGAACCCGTACTACTATTTCTTTTAGTAATACTTAACTTTAAAATGCCATTTTCAGACTAAGTTTTTACCAGGCAATCATAAAATGATGGAAAAATAGCAGCCGAGTTCGGATGCTCCAGTCACAACTTACAACCAATATTGTTCATCAGGTCCATCAAATTCAGGAGCTGTAGCGTTCTGTTCGCGACAGATTAGTTTATTACTTTCATCTGTTGCAGGTTTGTAAGTGGACGCAGCAAAGTGCGGCACAGACAACAGCGTACAGAAGACACCCATTCCAAACATTCCACTGCCGATCCACTGTGGTGCATTTCCATGACTGCTGTAGTGAGAAAGAGGCAACTGCACGATGCCTTGAACGAAATGGAAGGCGCTCACCATCGAAGCAGCATATGTGCTTTTGATGTTGAACCTACAATGTTGTATCGTTACAATAGCTAGTAACAGAACTGTGCTGCCTGCTTCACAAACAGAGCTATCATGAGACGCGTTGTTATCAAAGATGTTTGATGAGCAACAGCAATTTGTCCTGTTCAGACAAAATTTTGGACAACGTCCAATTTGTTACTAAATGTGCACAGCACAGAAATGTCAAGACGCTAGAGGTTTGCCGCATCCAGGGAGACGCATCTACGGGGACGTAGACTCTTCCTAAATGTTTTACTGCCATCATAGGCGTACGGGAAGGCATTTTACTGGTGGGGGGCGGAAAAATTTGCCCTAAAAATAACAATTTGCCCTAAAAATAAACAGTTTGTCCTGAAACTAACTTTGTTAGTTTAATCCGAATGGGGCCTGAAACCTTGTAAATCTGTTCCATACGGTTGAATTCGTTTATAACGGCTTCGCCTGTAACGTCAATTCGCCTGTAACGTTACGTTTTGTCGGTCCCGATGGCATCATTGAAATGCATTTCAATTCGCTTATAAGGTCAATTCGGCAATAACGTTCTCTAGGCAATCTCCTAGAGGTGCCGCTATAGGCAAATTCTGTAGTTACCTTGCTTGTTAACTCAAAGGGGTGACGTTCCTTGCGTCTTTTGTTCTCCCAGACAAGAAGCTTAACGGTAATTGCCTTTACTGATACAAATATATATGCGACTTCGATGACGCAACGCAATGGTTAAAAGCGACTGTTCCCGATGGAAGGGTCTGACTCCCTACACCTGCCTGTGTTATCGTTACTGTGCGCTTGAGCAAGGCACTTTTTAAAGACGCGCATTCAAAGGGGCCAAGCAATCTGCACGTCCGTGCGGCCCGCTTCTGCTGAAAATTGCACCTCGGAAAATGAAACACGCACTCAAAGTGCATGTGCCAGTGTGCCTATACGTATTGTATCGTATTAGCATACTGTGATTGTATCAAAGCAACTTAAAGTTACTTTCATTTCGACATTGCTGTAAAGCTACAGAAAACGAGGGTTTGGTCTAGATCAAAGTCATTATAACCAGTCACGACTTTGGTCCAGATTAGACACGACGCTTGCCCAAATTACACGGATCACTCCCAAGTGAATATACACTAAATACACTGCATTGAAATTTTTTCACCGTTCAGGATTTTGAACAACTTGCGCTTGCCGTCAAAAATAGAGTTTGCTCTGAAATCTTTCACTCTATTGAATATATTTTTTACCATTCAGGATTTTTGAACAACTTTGCGCATGACCTGACAAACAGAGTGTGCCCTGAATTCATTGTAGTGAACATATATTTTTTATCATTCAGCATTTTTGGGCAACTTGCGCTTGCCCTGAAAAAACAGAGTTGTCCCGAAAATTTTCAAGCTGGGAGGCCGGCAGCCCCCCCACCGCCCCCCAGCCTATGACTGCCATTACGCACCCCCGGAAGTAAAAATATTTGCTTGGCGTTTGTTTTCCAAGTATTACATCTCTGGACATAGAATTCAAGACTGTTTCTGCCCCTGTCATGTGTCAACTCGGACGTTCCACCGGTTTTCTGATAAACGCTTTTGCATTTTGTTAATAGCATCGCTCAGTTTGTGGACACTGCATGTGACACAAAATTTACCATATCTGTCTTGAAATTTGTTTCGTTCGTTTTTTCAAATTTGTTGGAAAACTTGATTTGACATTGGGGACATCCGTTGACAGTTGTACAATGCTTTTGTATCCTAATGTGTCTTCTACGCTTTCATGAGCATATTCATACCCATAAGTTGCTTTGAGGCACGTCCGACAAATTTTGAATCAAAGTAACAGCTTCATTACTTACCTATTCAAATTAACCAGAGACGATTCTGCTTAGAAGCTTCATGATTTCTTTTCCTTTTCAAATTTCCATACTTTTTCAATAGTGTGTATGTACATTAGGTTAAATTCAATACTTTTTCAAGGTATTGAAAGCCAATATCACGATTCGATACCTTTTCAATACTCCAAACTCCGCGTGGTAACCCTGGAAAACTTATTCGGAATTGGTTTTGATATGTTGTTTTCCGAATTGTACAAATTCATGGCGACTGAAGTTACTTTTGTAGATGATTGGGGGGATCGCCCCAATCTGCCTCCTGGATCTGCCCCTGTGCTAGACTGAATGGTTCACGTATTTTCTACTAATTTCCAAAAGCTTTGCTGCCGTCTCAACCTGATACACTTTCAGTTATTTGCCTAGGAATGAAAATCCAAAAGCAAGCAAATGGCTAGTGGCCTAGTGGCCTGACTAAGATCAGATTACTGCAAGAAAACAAACCTTCAGTGAGATTACATGGTGATGCTGATGCACAATGATGACCCAAACGAAACAACCAAAATCTAGTATTTTCCTAAACAGCGTAAAATTGACTCAGATGAATAGTTAATTTGTCACGAGTGGAGTAGCTTGCGAGCGCCCATCTCGGCTCAACCATGTCCATGAGACATTCGGATATCTTGGGGTAAAGAATGTTGTATCGGTGACACTAGCAAGTAAATGGCAACACAGCGCGTGAAGATTTCCATTACACCGAACTGTTTATGCGGAGCACAAGCTGGAAAGGCCGCAGGTATAATGTGTTGCAAATTCTTCAACATGAGAGGCGAGTGCTCTTCTACTGTTCCACTCAACTACCATTTTTTACAAAATTCCACTCAACCACCATTTTTTTACAGAAACATTGACTTCCTATCCTTTCAATCCTTGGAGTTTAACATTACATACCGAAAGCTTTTTTAAGCATCCTCTTGGCGATTGTATGTCAATGTGACCTTCATGTTTTACCAAACAGGAAAATACAAAACAAAACGAAAAATGGGCGGAACTAGAAAGAGCCGTCAACCCTAAGCACCAATAGATGTTTTCAAACCTAATTGGTGGTTTAACAGGGTAATCGTAGCCATCACTGCTTCATCCCGTCGAAATGAAAAGTTATCACAAATAAAGTTGAGGTAGAGAACGTTTGGCGGAAACAAATTTGTAATAATAAAGAAAACTTCCGCTATTTTTAGTTGGTTACTTTTTATTGCATAGTAGAGAGTGTGATTAAGAAACAAAGTAAACTGTTTTTTTTCATAGGTCGTGGTTCGCAGCAGTAATGGTAAAATAACAAAGTCGAAACAAACACTGACCTCTTTTCCAGAGTCGTTTCAACTGAAACGACAAGTCCGTTTATGAAAAAACTTTGCATGAAGGTGCAGAAGAAAAGGAATATCACAGCAATCTTTTTTCCGGAGCTGAAACGTATGTGGACCATAAAAACTGAAGAAATTGACTCTTGCATAGATTTTTTCTAAAATGAGGTTAATTGCAAAGTCTTTAATAAAAATAGATTTTCTGTCCATACAAATCGTTATGAAGCTGTATATGTTATCTGATTTCGGAGTTAATTTGATGACTTATGGGGTGGTAATATTTTAAACCTACAAGTTGGTTTCTTTTCACATTTTTCTTTAGCACCTGTGTCTGTTTCAGAACATTTTTTCTTATACTTGCAAAAATTTCGCAACAAATCACGTTTTTCATCTACCCTTGACCTCATCCAGCAAGCAACGTCAGTGTTAATCCAATATACTAAGAATCTGTTCCACTGTATAGTACATTATGTAGAGTAGAACATTTTTGAATAAAACTACCATTTCTGAGCGTAACTTAAGGTACTGATTTCTCTCACCATTTCTGTTCTAATATTCATGTCAGGAAAGCTCAAAAGCATAATGGTGTGCATCAATGAAAGTCTTAACAGAAACATTTGTTTGACATATTTCGCACTTTTCCGAAAACGTTGTTCATTTGCGTTTTCTAAGAGCCAAATGGCTCACTGAACCTGGTAGAACTTTTTACACGCTTTATAAGCCGTGGTCTGGTGAAGGCAGTGAAGATCGGTAGAACATGTCATGCGTCACAAACCTCGATTCTTTTATCCTTCCGCGAAGAGATCCAAACAAGTTTTCTGTACATTTTGGGTTTTCCATTGTGCTTCTTCCGATAGAAAAGGAACAAAAAGACATAACATGAGCCTACCAAGACACATTCGCTGCTGTCGCACTATATCTAATGAAGATATTGCTTTATAAAGAGTTGGCAACCCCTAGTAAAAGTAAGCACAAGTAAACAGTTAATGAAAACTTCAAATGTTTTACGCTTTTAAGTACAGTTGCTGAAAAACAGGGTAACAAAATCCAGTGGTTCCCAAACGGTGGGTCGCTGACCAACTTTTCGCGGACCCACCGCGCAAACAACAGCCTCAATAGTTTGCTGAAAACTACCCTTGACCTCGCATGCATTTCACATTTTGTGCTCCTGGTATGCATTTTGAATTTTTAGAACTACGCACTCTGTGTTACATCAGCAAAACCGATGAATGGATAGTTTTTTGTGAAGTTTACACACAGGGGCGTGACGAGGTTTGATGGCGCCCGGGGCAAAAAGCAAGTTTGGCGCCNCCATGTTCGATCTTGAGCTCTTTTGGAAACAAATGTATTGTATTGAAAAAGTACTTCAGACATTATTGAAAGTTTTCGGCGCTCCCCGCAGTGATTCGGCGCCCGGGGAATTGTGCCCCCCTGTCCCCCCTCGTTACGCCCCTGTTCACACTACCTACCTTATGATTCCTATCCGGTTTCCACTATACAGTTTCGATTGACATTATCGTAGAAATACGCCATCACTAGAAACAGTAAGCGCTGTCCATTGATGTTGAGATAACGTCAGCCTCGTAAACATCCGTCCAACTGTGAATACTTATCAGCGGATATTACGACATTCTTATCATTACAGTTCCGTGTTATGTTCATTATTTTGTAGTAGTTATAGTCCAAGCTAATGATTCCAGGACAAAGTAGCGTGCAGTTAACATATGGGTGGATCTTTGCCAGCAGGCATAATAAGCGATACGGATTTGCATGAACGTTCAAAGTAACTTATTAACATAGTGTATTTTGCAGTTAATACGCTTCAAACAAATTGTTGCATCCTAAAGATAGTGCTCTTGCATTTCCTGCAATCGGGACACGACGTAACTAATCATATATTAACTTTCTGAATGTTATGTTATTTATGTTTGAGTGTATTTGTAACTGCGAAATAATTCTTCAGCACGTGAATTCTTCTCTGAAAAATCGCTGACGAAGTTCTGCTGTGCTATGAAACAATCATACTCAAACCTAACTATACTCGTTGGCTGCTTTGATTCGTTTCCAACTACCTCTGTGAGGCTGGATTTTCAACCCTTGTGCACATTAAATCAAAGTCAAGGAACAGACTGAACGTTGAGGATGACATAAGATTAGCTCTCACAAGCACGTCACCAAGAATTACAAAACTATTTTGCACAGATGCAAGCTCAGTCATCTCATTGATTAGCATAAGTGCTGCTTGTTTTGTATAAGAATGCAAATACAGTGAATATAACATGTGAAATGATAGTGTTTTTTTATCTTGTCGGTTGTTATTTCAGCATCTTTAGAGTTGTAGGTAATGACTGGGACCGAGCACTTATGTAATACTTTCGAATGGGGTCGCGAGATCAAAAAGGTTGGGAACCACTGCACAAGACTGAACTAAATTAGAATTTTCCATTATCGAAGTGCAAACATGCCACAATCATACAACTATCAACCACAAAAGTTTATCTTCCTTAGAAAATATGAGAATTTTAATGAAGTTGGACAAAAAACACCGACAGACACGTGAAAACGTTAGAAATATGCAGGAAGCCTCATCATCTGATATGGCATGTTTGTTTTTTCCGACCGGTTGTGAAACTCAGTCATGACTAATTGAAGGCTTGCTTCCAACGCCACAAGTCTTCCAGTTTAATTCAACAATTTCGACAGCAATTATGCATTGATGTGTGGAGGTTTCTCATTTCCATTAATCACAGAGAAATAGATAAAAACTTTTTTCTCACTTTTTAGTTATCATCAATCAAACCACAACCAGCAGCTGCAAAAATAATTTTGATCATTATTAAATATTGGGTGAACTGCTTCACGTTATTCAAATGCAAAGAATAATGTTTCATTTTGTTGAAGGTCATCGGTGTTTCATATAAAAAATGTTTGTTTCGCATAAATTACAACAAATCGTTTGAAAATTCCAAATGTTGACGATATACTAGTGCATAAGTCAATTAATTTTCCGACTTTAAATTTTAGTCTGAAAAGATGACAAGTAAAATCGAATCACACTTGCTGCTCATTAAAACGTCAATAAAGGCTCATCGGGTTTGAGTTGCAATTGTTCGCTTGTTTCCGCCCTTTAGTGTTTCTATGCAACATTGTTTTAGCTTGGTGCTTGCTTTTTTTTCTGTTTTTTTTTATTCCACAGGTTGTTCCAAACATAAGGATTTCTTGACATTGCGAGGTCACGTTTGACACCATGTTAGAAGTTTTGACGTTAGATAGCAATGGAATAAACTTGCTGGCCTCATCCTTTGTAACCACTTTAATTTTAGTTAGAAGTTTGTTGTTGCTAAAGCAAGAGAAAATTGCTTTTTCCAGCTTTCTTGGAGTCAAGTACATTATTATTTGTACAGAACTCGACTATTCGATAGGGGGTAATTACTTGTTCACATCTCAACTATATACCTTTTAATTGCATGTATATTGAAAGCACCTGATAAACTACAACCAGTCAAGATTGTTTCCATAATTGCAGGTTCCTACTTGATCAATATTGCAGAAAAAGAAATACGTTGGTTAAATGGTCTTTTTGATCAAATATGCGACAACCTGGAATAGATCATTCACACGACAGAGTCACAGCGGAGTATCGCTGTTGTTGTTAGGCTCGCAGTAAATCGTTCTTCTCTCATACTTTGTACAAAGCAGGCTTGTCGAGTTTATTCTTTTTTATTGTAAAGTTAAAATGCAAGTGTTCAGTGACAAAGGTATGTTTACCAACATTCTCTAAGACGTATCTTGTGTTACTGTCTTGTTTTACTGCTTACTGCGTTGAGAAAATGTTTTGTGCTAATGTCTTGTTTTACTGCCTAGGGTATTCAAAAAGCCGAAGTACAACTGGATAGATGCTGCAACATAAAAGGAAGATTAATGTCTGCATTCTTCAAATCATTGTGAATCTAATCACAAAAATTTTAAACGTCGGTGGACAATTAAAAGACACAAAAGATTAAAAATTATGTATTTAATCAAGGTATTTCTTTTATAATAACTTACGCAAGATTGAAACAGCTGCGTAAATTACAGTGACTTTACACAAATGAATAATCATTCTCCAAGTAATCCTTTATAATTGCAAGATTTTTTTGTGAATAAAAGTAAAAATATCATGGAAAACTCAGGCATGGAAATTCAAACATAATATTTCTTTATTTCAGTGTTTATTTTATCTTGAGGCGGTCTTCAACCTTGTAATAACTTCATGACTTTATTTAAATAATACCTGATAAAAGCAGTGATCAACATTTTGTTAGAACCTCGGAAAGACTAAGAAAATAAATGCAATTAGCCTACTTGGTTGAAGCCTTGAGGAGCTATCATTCGAATTTAAAGTATTAACTGCAAGATTTTTTTGAATGAAACAAAAATTGAAACCGCCTTTGTCTCCTGAAGAATCTTTTACTTATTTCGTGAAAGGGGCATACTCTAAAGCGTTGCGCTTTGAAACGAATAGCGAATGAGACAGTATTGAACTCAACTTGAACAACTGCAGACTCAACTCATTGTTTGTCTTCACGCCTGGTCAATCATGCATTTATGTTTGACTGGTCATGCATTCGCGAACAGTGTTCTCACTTGCTACAACGAGCTGAACGTATCATCGAAAACCCCCATGAACGTTTTTGGGTGATCAAAGGTTAAGAATCGAGGACTGAAAATTTCATTGCAGAAACCTCCGCTTTGAATGAATTTTTGCGCAACACAAATTGCAGAAGACTTTTGAACTGGTCAGTACTTTGGAAACCACGCCAGTTTCTTTGTTAGAATGCTCCTGTGAAAAAGTGTGGTCCCTTGAACACTAACTGAGTGATGTAACAGCATTGTTTAGATGTTTTTCCTACTTACGACGGAAATGCCGTTTCAGGCATATTGCGTCAGCCTCGAAATTCAAGCCGTGATCAGTGGAAGCGAAGTGGAAGCGAACTCGGATGACTGCGGCGCTGGAGCTTCTTTAAATATCAAAATGAATGGCAAACATGTGCCGTTCTGCACCGTTCAACCACCGTGCTGCACCGTTCAACCAC
>JGI24159J19872_10003004_pt1 | contig 20644 bp, 11 predicted proteins | sample Ectturendosymbi4_FD_19872 | JGI IMG/M metagenome (IMG submission 19872) | reverse complement strand
GATTGCGGCAGCTAAGGGAGTTTTTATTCTAGTATTCAATGAGTTGTGCTGTGGAGTGATTTGTTTACGGCACAGGTCTCTCTCACTGATGCTGCCATGTGCATGAATTTAGCAAATGAGTCTTGGTTCAACACAGTGATATCGTACTTTATTTTATATTCACTGTGATTTTCTATTGTGCAAACACAACTGCATTTCGTATGTCTGACTGGAAATTTTCGGAAAGGGGTCGTTAGGTTAAATTGGGTTGCAAAATGGGTCGCCGCATGAAAAAGGTTGAAAACCACTGATTTAGAGGTTCTACGCATTTTCACTCAAAAAATGTTGGTGAGCCAATTGAATATTCGAGGTATTTGCTGTTGCCATGCTTCAATAAATTTGTTTTGACTCAGAAAAATTTTAATTGTTTTGTTCGTTACGAAACAATACCAACCCTTCTGTGTATGGATAGGAGGTGATGCCCTGGTGAAGGTGCCATGTTCTGGTCTCCTACCTAGTATTGAAGTAGGCCTATGTTATTTGAGAACGTGGAGAAGAGGCGAATCATTACTGTTTATTTTGAAGCTCAGTCTGCTGCTCGCTGGTGCTCACTTGTCTGACCCAAATAGTTGGTGTCTTATCTTGTGTGCAAGTTCATCGATATTTGGGCTCAGGGTCTGAGCTACTGAATGAAGGTGTTTATCAGTAAGACGACTCCTGCGTGTTTTGTTTAACTTCATGAAAGAGAACAGTTGTTTGCGCACAGGTATGTGCTGCCATGGCCTGTCAAACACTGAGAGCGTCTGAGCAGCTTGGATGTGCAGCTTGGGCATTATTGGGAATGAAGCGTGCAAACTCAGCAGCGCCCACAGAATCGTTTTTTGTATGTCACTTCAGTGTGTCACTACATTGAAGCTCGATCAGCTCCATTTGCATGTGTGAGGGTGCACTTTCCACAAAAACTGCAAATGGGTTACTAAGCAGCTGGAACCAGCTTTTCATCGAGAAATCGGCGTTTGAAGTCGACTCCAAGTAGGCTGAGTTTTTCTGCAAACGTTGCACGGGGGACACGGCGGGAGAGACTTGCATGCTCTGTATTGCCCTTGCCGCAGGGGAAATGGCTGAAGTTTCTTTGCCGCATCTGCATCTCCCACAGGCTCAGCTTAATATTTAATTTCCTGACTGTGGTGTACATGTCTAAGATGATGCGCCCCGGACCCTGCAGCTGCAGGTTCAGTGAATGAGTGGTAAGAGCTACTCGAAGTTCTGTATTGTCTTTCCCTTTGTTTTCTATGAACTGACAGTACTCCTCACGTAAACATGTACTCTGCCTCCCATCTGGCCTGAAACCCTTTTATCAAAGTCCACCTTCCGTTTCAGGGGTCGGCAACCTATGCAGCCCTGATCACACCTTTATCAAGATCGGATATTTTGCTGTTAGCTGTTTTCTTTTATATAAAAACGCTGAAATCACCAAGGCATCAAATGCACATACTTCAACTTGCAATACCTGATACATCTGCCATCATCTCCAGGTTTCGTTGCAACATTAGTTTTGTGCATCGTTATTCCTTCATATCTTAACTAAGTCAAAACGCAATGAAGTTTCGAAGACTGATTAAATAGGGTGACACAAGATATAATGGCAAGCTTTTGCTGAAGGCGAACAAGCTGTGCGAGCTGTATTTTAAACGTCTGGTGAATAAAATCTCTGCTGTTCCAAAAGCAAGAACTTCATGATTTAACGTCAGGTCTCTTTTTCCTCCTTGATTCATTCTTCATTTATTCTGATTAAAAAATAAACTTCTTTCTAATTTTGCAAGCTTTTTCATCCTTTTTGCCTTGCCCGTATCTTTATTGTCTAAAATTCTAAACAACCAGCATTGTAATTAAATATAAGTACATTGGTATGCGTGAAAGGAGTGATTTTTATCACATTTGGCACTGTTCTTTGAATTTAAATCAAACCTGCTCCTGATTGTATGGCAGACCACATTGTAACGCATACATAATTTTTGTGTGCATAGTCATTAACTTTTGTAGTATTTTCAAGTAAACGCCGAGTGTCCTTCAACGCAATCCAATTCAAACATCAAAATATTTTTCAAAATTGTTTCGAAATTGATGCACAAATATGCACGACAAGAGAGGTAGTGAAACTTTAGAAGCAAGTAACAAAATTATCGATTCTAGTAAAGAAATTGCACCTTATGGAAACATTCGTGTCGGAAGGATTTTTTACAGGGGAGTCAATAGTGGATTTTCCAAGGGGTGGCCAAAAGGATTTTTTCTAGGGGGAGACAACAGTGGTGAAATGTCATGTTACCAATTCGAAACTAAGATATAAATAATTTCCTACAAAAACGTTAATAAGAAATACCAAATTTGAAAATACAGAAGATCGCCAAACTCCCCCTGCTCCTTTTCGACGCTCATGTGCGGAAGTAAATGGTAGTGATGGAGTCTTAAGAATTAGTCTAGATCTCGAGACATTTGTTTTAAGACTAGTTTTTGTAGGTCTCGGTCTCGATGGTCTCAGGACTGGTCGCGGTTTCAATCTCGAAGGTCACAGGTCTTGGTGTAGAGCCTTTTGTCTCTAGATTTGGAATGCTCTATGAACATGGCTTGTTATACCCCTAGCAGCTTAAACTGTTTATTGCTAACTGCTGTACCTATCATAGAAGGCAACACCAGAAAATAGGCAAAAATGTTCGAATTTAAATTACCTTCGTGATGTGGACCATGAGTTTGCGGCAAATACATAAATAAAAAGTAAAGCTCGCAAGTACCAGCGCCTTTTTTCGGATTGCATGAATTTCTGCAAAAGTTGAACAAACTGGTGGCGAAGTCTTACGGCAGTAGGCATCGTGTCACATGTCACATACCACCTGATATGGTTTCAGATCTCGAGTCTCAGCCTCGAGTATCGGTATCAGGTTTTTGACAAAGCCTCGGTCTAAACCAGGGGTCACCAAACGTTTTGAAACTACGAGCTATTTCTTGTGTACCAAATAATGCGAGGGGCTACTAGCTTGATACACACTTCTGGAGTAAAATTTTTGCTCAATTTACCTTCAATTGTTTTATTATTGATATTCGTTAATGTGAAGACATTGATCATGCTAATGTTATTTTTGGAACAGGCCCGCAGGCGACCTACTTGGTCTTTGCGGGCGACCTGGTGCCCACGGGCACCACATTGGTGACCCCTGGTCTAAACGTTTTAACCAAGAACCGATGTTAGGTTTTCACTAAAGGCTTAGGTTACGGTCCCAGAGGTACGAAATCGCCTACATCACTGGCAAGTAGAGCAGAACTGGCCTATGCTCATTTCACGCATAGACTAATATAGTGACAGTGACAATGAAAGCACTGGCTCACTGAACAACAGAAATAAGTTCTTTGGATTTTAAATCTGGTTTGTGATGTGTTCTTTTAGTAAGAAAATTTCTATACATCATCGAAGACAAGCGAGATCACGAGTTCTTGCCCTTCCATCGCTCCATGGTTGGCTTATTTCGGGAAAGAGTGGTCTAAGACTCGCATCCACACTACGTCCTATTTGTAGATGTGATTCTTTTGTGCTTTTGTTGAAGGCTGAGACTCCGAATCAGCTTCAGGTTTCAGCTTACTGATTCGTAAAATGCTTTTCGAGAAATAATATAAACTGGACAGATTTGAAGAGAGTTCAGGGATGAGACTTTGTAAAGAGATTGTACAGAATATTCGATAGCAATTAATATTACAAGTAAACCCTGCTAGTAAAGAAAGTTGATGTGCCGAATTATCGTTCTAGTTCAGCAGCTCGGCACGTATAAACTGATATTGCTTGAGCTTTTGCCTTACATTGAATAAAACGGTTGTATACGTTGTTGGTTATGACCAGTACAACAAATGTTCGTGTGACAGGTATTTCCTACAAGCAAAGAGATTTTAGCTCAATAGCGAGTTTCAAATGGGCCACATGTTTAATTGAAAAGGTGGTGTAATCTTTTCCGAAGTTTCGTCCAAGTCGGGCCTTTGAGGTTTTGAGAGATAAATGATTCTGAAAATATTTTTGGTGTCAACAACCTCGATCATAGATAGCTTACTTTTTGTCACTTCGAAACAAGCAAGGCAAGTCTGCTTCTGGAAGCCAAGTGACCACGCGCAGTAGTAGCACGTACACCAAATACCAGTTTCCTAAACTCAAATCAAAATACATGCTAAAGGTGTGCAGTCACAATATTTGAATTTTGAACGTTATTGGCAACACTGGTGATTGTTTGCTTAGTTTTTCAGTGCGTATAAGTTACAGCTGTGAAAGTAATCGAGATAATAACTAGCCAAAATTTTCCGAGAATGCGATCAAACAATTTACGGCTCTCTGAACGCTCATTGATGGTTAGGTTCAAGTCCTTGCCATTATTATCTCTTGCTTCGACACTGCCGCGGTCACGCTTCACAAATCCGTAATGGTTCAGCGAGTCACACTTGAGAACGTGACTTCCATCACCTCAGCAGCTATGCAAGGCGAAACTGACTTCTGACAGAAATTTTGAACTTGTGGAATCACATTCGGAATTCGATTTTGGTCCAAAAAAATCCATGTAGTGATTAAGAGACATTCAAAAATTTTTTTCGTTTTCACGAGAGTTACATTTTTAATATGCTGCCTTTGCCCAAGCACTTGTTAGTAACAAACGCGAAAAATCACACCAGGGTAGTTGCAAGCCCGTATTCACCTTTAATTTTTTACCGCATCCTTTCACGTGAGGCCGGAGTAGAAAAGCGTTCAGTTTGCACAGTCGTGATGATGTTGGAAATTCTGAATTGTCTGTGGGTCGAGCAAATCCCTACACATTTGAATTCTGAAAAAACTTTGCAAGTGCAAAAGTTATGAAGCTGGAATGGTCGTTATATTGTGTGTATAAGAACTTGTAAATTTGATATCGCTAAAGAATAATATCACTTGGATATGCAGTTGATGCTGAGATATTCCGCATCAGAGTTGTGAACTCAGACCGGCAAGCATTGTGGAAACAGCAGTGATGTGCACAATGATTGCCTCCGACAATTGCAGTTAGCTTGGAAATATAAACGACCCTTGACCTTCCAAATCAGGGGTTCTCAACCGGGGGTAAATTTACCTCCTCGGGGTAAATTTAATGATGTTGATGTTTCAATACCTTGTTTTTTCTACAGCGCTAGTGAGTAAATAAAAACAGGGGTAAATTTTATGTTAGGAAGCTGACAAGGGGTAAACGGGAGAAAAAAGCTTGAGAACCCCTGTTCCAAATAATTGGTTCTTAACCTGAGATTTGTGAATTACTAAGGCGTCCGTGAATGTGATTTAAGGGTCCATGAATGTCATTCAAAGGGTTCATGGGTTAATAGGCGTTGCAGTCATTTCTATTACTACTACGACGATTAAGACCTAATGTCAAATATTTACTGCAACGTTTCTTCCTGAAGGGTCCGTAACCTCTATTATGATGTATTAGGGGTCCCTGACCCACAAATGTTTAAGAAACGCTGTTCTAAAATATTGGTACGGGAGTGAGAACCAGTGCTCACAGAGCCGCTTGCTACTAATATTTTTGACTGATTCCACAGAATCAACTGACACCTTCACCCTGAAAGGAATGGCAATAACCTCATTTTGCTATAGCCAGTGAGATCTTAGTCTTACGCTCTCGGATTAATGCTAGGATATAAAATATTAAGCATTGAACGAAAACTTACGAATCGAAAACGTAGTTACAGATGTGACTTAGAACACTGCACACCTTCAACCAATCAGTGCCGTAAAAATCCTGCATTCAAATTTTCCATAGGTAGCTGTTGAAATATACTGTCTGGTTTCAATCGGTGCGGTTGTGTACGTGGTGGCCATGAATTCAAGTTAGAACTGCTGGACCTGCTGCTAAGCGCTAATTCTGCAGTTGTACAAAAAACTTTCAAACAGCTGACCAACTGCTTTACTCGCCTATTTGATAACAACTACGCATGACACAACTATCCGAAATGCCTTTGTTACTGGTTTCATAAAAACGACTGTTACTGCTATAGATTTCTGAACGATTGAAATTAATATTCTTTTAATAGGATATCGAGTAAAACAAAATATGCGTCCATTGCACATAAAATCTGTCCATTACGATCTAGCAATGTACCTGTAGCAATTAATAAGCTTCCTACTGACTTGTTCATTCAAGATTAATACACATTAATGATTTTATACCTCAATCCCAATAAAGCGCGAATACACCTGCCGTTAGTTAAACTACCGATTTGCGGCACATCACTTCAGGCAATTTTTTCGCAAAAAGCTCGAGGTGGCTTGAAAGGCCATGGTGCACAGCTAGAGCAAACGAAAATCTGCGCTTGCAAAAAATCAGTGAATCGAATCGTGTTGCAGACGAAGCTTTAGTGATGACTTGCAACGACAGAAATTAAAACTAGCGAAATAAACTTCAAGATATGCTTTGCACCTTAATTTTATAAACCAAGCTCAGCTGCAAAATCCTGAACGCTTGTACAATGTACAATACCTGGTATAGGTACTGAGAAGTTGCCTGCAACAGTTTAGTTTTTACTATAATACAGCTTAAAATCAGACTGGATCAAGCGCAATGGGCTTGCGTTACTTGATGTGCAACTTCTTGCGTTTTTGACGTCACAAATGTTTCTTCTACTGTTCGTATCTGGCTTCGGCAATAAATTGAGTACAAAAGATGTTGAGATTTTTCAGCTCATCATTTTTTACTTTTCTTGTAACAAGCGATTTTGGGGTACTTTAAACCAGATGAATTTGGAAGAAAATTCTAATTATTTCAGTGTGTTGCTTTGACTTGACAAGTAGACCGAAAAGTAGAAGAGCAAGTTTCAGTATCATGAAAGCCTGATGACGGTCGCCAGAATCTGTAGCCGCTAGGGATGTTGTAGTAAATTCCATAATAACACACGGTTCGGTCAGTGAAGATTCGTACTTACTGATGAAAACTCTTTTTGAAGCAGCTTGAGTGTTACTTTAACACCCAACGTTTTGCCAAAATGACAATTTGAAACTGAGCTGTTTGCTTAGTTGTGGTGTTTGGGGGAAGTGGTTGACACCCCCTAAGTAAACTGGGGATGCTCCAAAATCTTGTTGATACCCATCAACAATAATTTTTGTGAGTGTGAGCCTAAGTTCACAACTGTCGCAAAGAGCAGTGAAGAAGTGGTAGAGCAAGTGGCGATCGCGCATATCAGTTAAGCAATCGACAACTGTTGCATAAGATGTTTTTTTTCGGTTAAAAACGTCAGGATGCCTTGGTGGCCGTATGCCCCTTTCTCTAAAAAATACGAAAATGCATACGCCATATGCCCACGTATACCTTTGTTGATTACACCCCAAGTTGTAACATGAACTTCTGAACCTGGATGGGTTGTGAGAAGAGTTCGTGTTTTGAAATTCCAGTGGTTGTTGACTTCTCTCCGGATGACATACAACTTTACGCAGATAAGAGTTAGCGAGAGCTCTCAAAGTGAGAGAACATCGTTTGTTTTTACTGGACATATTGCTCCAAGCGGGTAGAAGAATTATGCCAGTAGAACTGTCTTTACTCCACAGCTGCACAATTTGGTGGTGAATTATTCCATTCTTTTTCGTGAGAACAATTCACTACTCGCTTTTATTCAATTTCACATTGTCCATACGGCATTAAAGAAGCCTAATCAATTTGCAGAGGCACCGATTATAAACAGCAGCATCAAACCTGGGGTTTTGCCCTCATATCTGTGGTTTTTATTGCCTTTCTGGCTTTCAGAGTTTTTCTTCTGAAGATCTGGGTTTTTCAAGATTTAACTGCGGAGCGGTGAGTTAAGACAGAGTATGAATGATTAGACATTATTTCTAATCTCATTTTTCTTTAGCTTGTTGTATCTACAGCAGATGCCTTAGTATTCATCGTAACTGATGAACAGGAAACCTATACCGTATAAACTATAAATATTAGCTGTAGGTGCAATGAGTGACAGAGATCCTAATGAAGCAAGCACAAAGAAAAAATTAAGTGGTACACGCAGCAATTTAAGGTAGAGTGGTTGGAAGATATCCAGATATCAAGATTGGCTACAGCAGGACAGCGGGAATGAAGACTTGCTTATAGTAAATGCTGTCAAATCACCCTTAGAAATGCAAACAAGTCCAAGTTACTGTTAAATAAAGATTCAGACAGAAACAGAAGTTCAGTAGCAAAGTTATCTATTCACTAGCACGTTTTGCAAACTGTAGATGCCCAGATAGTGGAAAGATTCACTTGGTTTTGTGTATCTTCCTACCTGGGGATTTCTTTTCAAATCTGGGGATTTTGATGAATCTATATGGGTTTCTTCAAAAAATCTCCTTGACAGCCCTGATTGTAAACCTAGCTTTAACGTCGATCCTTAACGCATGAGTCATAACCGACGAGATGAGTCACGGAAAGTCTTTTAAAGTAAAACAAACAACCTTTGCAAGATAGAACTTTATAACGTATAGTTTTCAAACAATAAAAACACATTATTANCCACTAAGGAGCGCGCGTTCAGTTATTAATGTGGTTAATACTGCCATTTAGCACGATCAGAAACCCTTGTTTGATCTTTTTCAAAACTGTTACATCACATCGCGGTTTCGACTTAACACATAAATCAAAGTGAGATGAAAAAATAGCTATATTCTGTGATTAATACCTTTTTATGAAAAAACGTGTGTGGGTCACGGTGTCATCATTCGGAGCGATGGTGGGTCACGGCAGAACAAAGGTTAAGAACCAGTGCTCTAACCTATCAAGCTGCNTTTAGCGGATGAGGTGATTTTTAACGACTTNGNACACGACGGATATCGTACACTGGCAAGCAAGAAATGCATCGCGTATGTTTTCGTAATTTGTTTAACTCACCCGATTTTGCTCCAAGCAGCAACAGGCCAAGATTTGTCGTCTAAATTGTAAATGTGCATAGATGGAAAGCAGTATGCTTTACTTTAGTGGACACGAAACTCATAGGTGTTTTAAAATTACGCCCGATCCTTTCTTACCACCGGTGGCGAAGAAGTTGCAAGCATCAGCTTGTCATTGTCTTATTGACTGCTCGAGGAGTAGCAAAGTAATCCCGTTATTTGTGGTCTCAGGACTGACTTCTAAAACGCGCAAGCAGCTGATGCAGTCATGATCCTTGGGGCGCTTGCAGCTCGTAAGTAATTGGCAGAAAGCAGCAGCTGGTCACAATGCCATTTCGGCCAATTTGTTCTCAATGCGGGATGAACAAAGCGGTGCGCAGCAGCAGAATGATTCAGATGATCAGTGCTGCTTTTTCAAGCCACTACCAACACGCGGCCATGACGTTTCTGCGTCAAACTACCTTTGCTAGATGCGAATGATAGGAGAATGCGTGTGTTTCACTGCAGTCCTACTTACTCACCGGCTCGTCGCCACAGTAACGGTCTCGCTTGCTGTCGTCTCACGTTAGGAAGTTCTTGTAAATTCGTTAGCGCTAAGCCGGTAATCGGTTTGACAGCGCTGAAGCCGCATCTCTGTCACAAGTTTTTTGAGCTTTGGTACAGTGTAATTTACTTATTCTACTGCTTTTGTCTCGGCCAGAGCACAGATAGAAACAGTGATGGTTTAAGAAACTTGTGCGTAGAAAAACGAAGGTTGTTAGTTACAGATTTTGCTTTGTGTAAAGAACATTTCTGCTGTTGCTTTTGACATGGATAGTAACAGCAGTACAGCAAAGCCTACTGCCGATGAAGGTGAAGGAGCCCACCCTCCAAATTCTCCAACTGGTAGACATCGAATGGAAAACATATCCTCGTCCAAATCACCAAGAAGGCAGCACCGATTCATACACCTACAGGAGACCAGTCTCATCAAGCAGCCACATGAAACCGGCCATGAAGTCGTCACCCGAGCCCAAATTGCTTACGTGAATCCAGCTTATTTTCGGGATGTCGATGAATCGGATTCAAAACGGGATATTGTTCCTACGGTAAGTAGCCACTCGTTTTAATGGGAATTGTTGTTGGCTGAGGTGCAACACAAAGAAAGTAGCATACCAAACGCAAAAATGTTCGAACTAGCGTTTTCAACTCCTACAGTAAAATTGCCATTTTCCGTTTTGTTTTATTTTAACTACACTTGGTTTGAGCTGGAAAACGCATTTGCTAGTTAGATGCCTGAGGTTTTTACATGTCAGTTGAAGAGAGGTGTTTCTCAGTGTGCTGTTTTGCATGGTATATAGGCGAAACAAAGAACTTGCTTTACCCCATCATGAAATTTAAAGCCGTGAAGAGGGCCGGTCTGGTTTTACTGCAATTTTTAGAAGAGGGTTTAAAAATTGGTGAGCGACCTGTCAGCTAACAAACCACTCAAAGTAAATTTATTGTGATGACACAAATCAACGTAGATGTGCAAATCGAAAATGTTTTCCAAGGCCAATGCCTGATTTAATTTTGCTGCGCACTTGCCACTTGCTCCTTTAAAATAATACTTTTTTATATTGTTCTTTTAAGGGTTTAATGAAGCAGTGTTGTTGCGAAAAACAAGGGTTACTATCACAGAAAGTTGTTTACTGTTGTTGAAATTATAATTGTAACTGGTGTTGCGTATCTTCTAGCATAGGCATTGCGTTAAAACGCTGAGACAACTCCCAAATTGCAATATGTGTTTACGTGCACTCAAAAAGATTTCGTCCCGTGTAAAAAAGCCAAACATGCTAAGCTTTATATACTGTAGATATACACGCTGATGTGACGATGTTGCGCAATTGCGCAAATCCTTTTGCTTTTTCCAATCCACATTAATATTTTTTTGTGCTGTACAGTTTATGTTATTCCTGCTATATACAAATTCAGAATTTGACTATGTGCAATGAAAAAAATTTCCACATTTGTTGTTTAGAGAAATCAAAAACGCTACCGAGCATGAAGTGACGAACACTTCATGTATGTAGGTTTTGTGTCCGTGTTACATGAACGTATCATTCTGTTGCATTTTACGCAACATCATGTTGCATTTTACAGTCCATCCGTTCACTTTCCTGGCATTACACAATGATAAATAAATTTGCATGGTTATAGAATGATTATACCCCTACCGCTGTCAGTACTTGCACACAAAACGCGGGTTGTAAAGGACAAACACAGCATTTGAAATGATAGAATACAAAAGCTTGCATCAATTATCTTTCCGGTATATCAACAGTCTCGTAAGAAATCTGAAACTTCCGCTACCTTAACCAAGTTGTTTGGGAACTGATGGTAAAGCCGAATGTGTAACCTTCCAATGCTTGCCTGCATAACACATGTGTTTTGAAAAAGGGAGTTGCGTCCAAAGCTGTATACTTTTCAATGGCAAAGAGTCAGAAAAACGTTTTGGAAGCGAAACCCAATGCAGGCTATAATAATGTCACTTACTAATAACATAGTACAGTAAAAGCATGTTACTGCAGTTTAGCCAGAGTAGCAGGACATTCTACTTTAAGATAACATAATTTATTAGAGGAAAAAGTTAACCGGTTCTTGAAAGTTTTGTGGAGGTCCAACAGATACCAAAAGTAGGCCGCTTGTAGGCTTGGTAAATCCCCTGATATTAAATATAATTTGTTCGTGAGTTTTGTGACAATTTTTTCTTTATAATGGTTCGTCTTTCCAAAAACAATAGCATTTTTGCCACCCGCAGGCTCCACGTGAAATAGAAGTACCGTCATTTTTTCTCAACTTAAAGGGAAGTGTTTTATCGATTGATGCACTCCAACTTCACGATACGGGTGCAATACTGTATTCCTGGGATTGCATCCTTTGCTTATATTATAAGCTCCAAACTACAGCCCGCGGGCCAAATCCGGCCCGCGCAGCTATTCCATCCGGTCGCAAAGACATTTTGTCAATAATGAAAAATAATACATTTCAGAAACATTTTTGATTAGGTGGAATGTAACATACCCGAAACAATCACATTACGTAAGATGTCCGCCCCTTGAACTGTTGTGTAATAACTTGTGACCCTCTGACAAAAACGTTTTGGAGACCCCTGGCTTATAATAGACATGNTTCTTAGTTTATTCCATGAATCAAGCACAGCAATCATAAACAGCAATCAAAATAAATGACCAAGAGATTTAATGCAGGAATTCGNATGTGCGGTGCCGGCGTGCAATGCCGAATGCATTTTTTGAAGTATATGCTCATTTGGCAACAGTTATACTAGTAACACTTTGGAAGTTGATGTATATAAAATAATTAAATCGCCAGCCAGATCTTTGTCAAAGGGGTGGTGGCAGAGCTTTGTTACGAAAATTAATCACCTCAGTTGTGCTTGCCAGCACAACAGCAGATACATTGCTTACAAAAAGATTCATTACGCAAAAGTTAAAAACGATCCTTGATTGCTGCTATAGTAATCAGTTTCAACACAAGATGTTAAACAAATAGTTAAATTAATTAGTCGAGTATTCCAGACAAAGAGGAGCAGGAATATATCAAAATTCACAAATTCAAGATTTCTCAAGGCTTGTAGAAGGAAAGGTAATTTCAGCTTTTGAAAACTGCGAATGCGGTGCTCCCCTGCGAATGCGGTGAATTGCCCAACCGCTTAAATTTTATTATAGCGGTGAGAGGTCTATTCAGCACAAGTGCCAATTTACAACAGATTCAACAGACGCCAACAGGCTAAGGACCAATGCAAAGGACTGCCTTTCACCAAATTATCAAGGAATATATTGTTGACGGGCAGCGCGATATGCTGAAGGCCTTTTATACCCGTATAATGGTATTTTCCGTCGGCTAAATTAAGGGGAAGCTTAAACATTGTGCCGTTTTAATTCAGAGCTCTAGAGGTTATGTCGCAGAAAGAGCTTCCACCTGCAAACCCGAAGAAAGGACGCAGCAGTTCTGATGCAACAACGTGACTGACCTTGAAAGGTTGTGCACTACCATTTTTATCAATGAAGTAGTTACCATTTTGTGCCCTACATCACTCTTGATTCTGTTAAGATTAGTTACCTATCAACATACTTAGCCACCAGCCGTTAATTGTCATCCAATGAATTAGGTGTATAATTACAAACAATTTTTCGTGATTCTTTTGACATCGCAATTTTCCTTGGTGTTTTTTCTGGCTAAACTGCATCAGTTATGACTAAAAAATGAGTGATTTGAGCCTAGTTGCGGAAGGAATTAGATAAGCTCTTGCGAGACGTTACAATCTCTACCTGCACATGTACACTCCGAAGCCGATACTGTGTAAGACACCGCTTTGTATACAATCAGTGATTGGATTAAAAAATATCTTGGATAGGCCTCCTCTCTAGCTGCATGTTAAACAGTACACATACAGTGGTGTTCAAATTAATCGAATCATTAGCAAAAAACAGCCATAAATTGCTTTTGTTGTACTGTTGCTGTTTGAATTAAACCAAGGCTGTTTGTAATAAGCGATGTGATCACTTTCCTTCTTTAACTGTTCAACACGTTTTGGCACTGATTCCACACGTTTTGGAAGTATTGAGCAATATTTCGTCACGGAACCATATGTCAACAATAGCTCCAATGGGCTTGGTTAGGGTGGTGCAGTCGTTGCCCACTCGCCTTGTTTTGACAATTCTCCACAAGTTTTTGATGAATTTGATGTCGGGGAGTTCCCAGGCCAATCAGCAATCTTGGTACCTTGCTCTTGTGAAGTTGCTTCACTTTTTTTGTAGAATGACAGGAAGCCAAATCTTGCTTAAAGATATCCCCTCCAGCTATAAGCGTCCATTCCATTTCTCCAACCGCTTCTTGTCACGCCATCTCGCTTTATTTTTCCGGATTCATCATCCCTGTAATAGGGTAAAGTGATCCAACAACCTGGAAGTTCAAATAACCCAAGACATTTTCGTTTGGGGATGTTTAATGCTTTGGATGATGATGACCCTTTGTGATCTTCTACCCATAACTTCTGATTTGACAAAATTCCTGACCTTGCACCAAGCACGGGCTTTCGTCGAAAAATAAAACTTTTTTCCTACCTTCTGCACTCCATTATTTGTACATGTGCTTGTTAAGTTGCCATGTTATTATAATTAGGGCTGTTTATTTGTTTCATCTCATTTCTACATTTCACATGCACAGAGGCTAGTGGCATGCAGTTTTGCATATAGCAAAGTGAGAGATGACTTGTTAATTTTGCACAAGGCATTTAACGATTTGCAGGATCCATGAAATTCCAAGAACAAGTTTGCAACAACCAATATGAGCAGACTGGATCCAATCGCAATGCTTGAATTGATTGAGACAAGCAAATATGTGAAATGCCCTTAATCCTCAGCAACCTCATTTCATTAAGTTTAAGAGGCTCCATGATGGATTCGCGCTGGCTCAAATAGCAAAACGCTACTTGCTGCAAGTACAGCGTGGTAGGATTTTTCTGTGTGCCGACCAGTCATTTTGTTGCATGGGAAACCGTTTAGCTGTTGTAATCTAAGCGTAATTTAGACTCCCCACATTGGAAATTCATTATTACGTATGCCAGAAGCATTGCCCCAAATGTATGCTACCAACATGGCCATCATACCTGCTGTCCATTTAAGTTTATCTTACTACCTAGTGACATGCTTGCTTAGTTGCTTAGTAGTTTACACTAAATATTGTTGTGCAAAAACGAAAAACTGCAGATAAATTGAAAAAAGGGTCAGAGTGCTCATTAAAATTTGAAAAAGCAACCCCAGCTGGAGAACCGTTTGCGTCGAACAAAATGGAATCATTCCGAAGCCTGGCAACACTGCGCGGTGTTTTGCTGTTGTTTTATTGATTGCACTTGTGGAAACGTGAGTACATGATAGTCTCTAAAGTGTTCCACTTACTAGCCCTTTACCTTTCCCTCGTTCTTCGCATGATGTGGGTGCTATACCAACAGTCAGATTATGACAAGGTATATTGTGATGGCAGATACACTCGTTCCTATGAATAACAGGCATACGTTTTGTCCCTAAGTTGTGAACTGAATGCTCGAATAAGCAAATGACAGTAAAGCAGTCACATACAAAACAATTGGATTGCATCCAAAACAACAGCTTGTGTAATCTAATTTTTGCACGTTTACTGTTCTTGGTCGGTTATTTTGTGCTATTTCATGCGTAAACAAAAACTTATGTTTGCACCGTTTCACAAGTGAGAACCATCAGCTTACTTTTGTCGGTCGAAAAGCAACTCCAGCTTTGCTTACGAATAAAATTTATTCGAAAGAAGGGGAAGGTCTATGTTCTGTTTCATGTGGGGTAGAAGCGATTTTTGCAACAGTCGTGCTGAAAACCCACACCCGGTAATTCACCACACGCAGGTGGCAATCAACTATTGCGGCGCAAGCAATTTAATTCAACACGCGAAAGTTCCAGGTGATGATATGTAACTTCATTTTAATGTTTCCGCAATGGCTAGCTAGGCAGTCTAACCTCATGTTTGTATTCTCATAATTCGATAATGTTAATTCATCTTACCCTGTCTACTACAGAGTTGAAAGAGATTCATTTGCAATGTCATATCTCTTCAATCAAGGAAAACGTGAAATTTTTGATATCCGTAAGTGCCAAAGGCCCCTTCTTAGAAGACGCAAATAATATATTATTTTCACCCTGTGGTGTTGGGAATTTGGTAACGCATCGGAGTGTTGTACTTTCATCACTTTGTTTGAAATACGCGTTTCAGTAAGATCAGATCAGGGCTTATTTATAAGGACATTAATATCTCATGAGATAATGGCAGTCAAAATAAAAAGTTTCCGAAAACTGCCAGTTGCATTTCTTGTAGCATATTGTGAAATGTTTCCCTCATTGTTTCAGACTAGAGAGGACGAGCAAAGCGCCCTTAGACGGCGAATACGGCTTTTTTCAATACACGGAAGCATTTTTGAGTTATTGCTTCATGTAGTTTTCAGAACAAGGGGAGATAGTTGCATTGTGATAAAAATTCAGGTTACATGACGTGTAGTTTGACTTTGCAGTTGCGCACGTCATTTTCCGTTAATTTGGTTTCCTCCAGCGAATTTCAGTAATTTAACCCCTTTTCATAAAGACACCCGCCAACGCTTTGATCCACGTTGGTTCTAATGATCTGAAGCAGCGTCTTGTTTCACTCAATACGGAATGGACGATAAGAAAGAACACCATCACGTAATTGAAAACCTCAATCGAATTTGGTTCGATGCGAAATAAAAGTACAACGTGATGAATTTAAAAAATGGTATTTTGCACACTTTTGTTGCTTTGTATTAAAAAAACAATGCAAATTGCTTTGTCACCGCACAACACGAGGCTGCGAGGTTTTAACTTCATTATACTCCTTTCAAAGGCATTTGCACGTCACTTTGAGATACTTTTTTGATGCTGTTTACCAATTTGAAGTGCAATTTATGCGGTGCACCAACAAAGAACACAAAAGATAACGACGATTCACAAAATGCGAAGCACTTCGTAGAACAGTAGTTATTCTAAAAGGTGCATTAAAAGATAGTACATAGTCTGAGGAACTCACGGGAAAGTCGTCTGCCACCTCTTTAAATGTAATGTAGTTACCCGTTTCCATGCTTCGTCATGTGATACCTAAAAATTGTCTTGTTTGTCATATTTTGTTAATTTTTCAACCCCAAAGCATTTCCACATATGACTGTAATTTGTTGACTGAAGCATGCCGCATGTTTGTTTTGATAAGTGCTGCGCACTTCTTTCTTGCGCAGCACCACTACTTCAGGTATACCTTGCCTGATTCACCTTTTACTTACAAGTTCAGCATCATCAAAATGTGATTGAAAGCTTTGTAGAAATAACACCGGTATAAGAATTGCCACAGGCATCCGGCGCATAGCGAACGTTTGACAAGGATCATCGAGGGCAAACGCCCTAAAGAGATTATCTGCTTTGTGCTGGCCTCCACGCTACGTGGTTCAACGAAAACGATTCACCAGCAAAGTGAAGCAAAATTTTATTGCTGCTTATCTAAGTGCGTCTTAGACATCTTTTCAAACTTCCGCTGCGCTGCAGGCTCCGCACTTACGTAATTCACAACCCGGTTGACTGTGCGATGTAGAGGAATAGGAATGATTAATTCGTAGAACTACTCATACAGATAATTGAACTTGAAGGCATACGGCAGTTCCGGAAAGATGCCACAGCAAAATTGATGTGGTATAAATTGTTTCTGATGTATCCTGCGGAGCTTTCAAGAAATAATTATTGTAAAATCGTTGACAATACAAGTGGCGTAACGAGGGAGAGAGCAAGTGGGGGCGTAATTCCCCGGGCTCAGAGTCACTGTGGGGCGCCAAATCACTAAATCACTGCGGGGGGCTTCAAAGTCCCGACAGTGTCACAAGTACTTTCTTCATTGCAATACATTTGCTTCCGAAAGACCTCAGTTTCGAACATGGGAGCGCCAAACTTGTTTCTTGTCCCGCGCGCCGTCTAACCTCGTTACGCCCCTGAATACAAGCAATTACCACAGACTGACGTTAACGCAGCCCCTTCAAGGCGTGAACATGGGTCACACAGAGCTTTCGCACCACGCATCAGCTGGCCTTTAACGCTCTTGTCAGTAACTTTCTTTATCGGATCAAGAGCTAAACATGGCAAAAAAGCAACAGCTGGTCACAATGCCATTTTATATTATGGTTGCGAAGCTGATCAAGGTGAACACAACAAAATACTCAGAACAAAAAATTTATGGAATGAAAATAAGGGTTTAGCTTCCACTTCATACCCACTCTAAATATCTCTAAGCTGTTAGCGCATGTAAACCTGAAAAATTGGTCTTTTTCTATATCTTATTTTCCTTCATCGCTTACCCACACTCTTGTTGGGATCGCTGCTGCGGTGATAAGAGTCACTGTCCTAGATTCCGGCGACGACCTCAATCATCCTTGGATGGGATTTAACCTGGGCCTCGAAAAAGCTTCTTGTGTCAATGTTGAACACACCATCGCAAATTTTAACATCGTTTTCTTTTGCCTTGTCTTCGACTGCGAGTTTAAGAAAATGAGACATACAATGATATCCTGACATATAGCGCCTTGTAAGACTGCGAAACGTTTCTGAAAAGTTAAGAAGCATAGTTTGTGCACTTTCGAAACTCAATTTTAAATACCATGAAAACAGTTCTACTATTTCCACAGTCCTCGCCACTGAGGCTTATTGCAGACTTGTACTTGTTGTCTGACTAGCCTTGCAACACCTTCTTACGTGCATTATTTGTCAGCATAATGTTATGAAAAAATGCAATCAGAGCCTTAACCTTTACCGTACCGTTGTTGTTCCTACTCTCAATCGATTTGCTTTGTGTACAAAAAAGAACGGTTGAGGTGTCAGTCTTTGACCATTTGGCCGATCGGCCACCCACTTATATTCTTAGTGGAGGTTACTTTTCAGCGCAAGATTGACATGAGGTAAGAAATTTTAGTTGATTCCCTTTCGTTTTGCCGTCGACAGAGAAGGCGGTTTTCTTCCACTTCTGGCCCTAGATATTTCTACCCCAACTACGCGAAGAATTCTATGCTGATATGATTGTTTGATTGAAGACTGGCATTAGTTTCTTTCATGGAACGAAAAAGAGTAAGAAATATGCTGTTGTGGAAAGTGCAGATGAGAAAACCGTTAAAACGTCTTGCTGCTCTTATCCTCCTATAACGCTCTCGGTTCATTAGGGTCCAAGTGTGGTTTACTGTGTTATTCTCGCAACCCAGTTGACGCTTACTGCAGCTGCGTTACGTGGTATTTGTATACACCAGTGGTTGGCAAAATAAGGCCCGCTAAATCTTTTCAATACTTTACGCAATACAGAGAAATAAGAAGAGAAGGAAACATGACGTGGCGGGTTTCCCTTTGTTTTTCTAGTGTAGCGGTTCACCACTACCGCTTATCACCTGTCTTGTATTTCAAACACAAATATATTGACTTTCGTGTCTACTCAGCTGTAGTTCTACCTTTTGGTTAGGTGTAAACCAGTAGTGTTCTTATAATGACTTGCATAAGTTTCTTTTAAAACTCGTTTGCCTCTCAGTTTGGTGAAAACATTAATGTGTGGCACCTCGTTTGAAAAATTCACCCACTACTGGTATACACTTAGGTGTCGTGCTTTATTTTCAGAAACGTTGTTTTGAGATGGTTCATCACCACACATTTGCTCACATTGGGAGTGCTTTGCGAACAAACCAATGCCATACAAAATCCATAAAAACTAGCACCACATTAAAGTAGACTTCGTCACCACAACACTCGTTTGCCGTGAAAAAAGTCAAATAATGTCTTTTCAAAAAACCAACAAATTTTTAAACGTCTGTAATGGTGTAAATTTGTTTCTTTTACTTACTGCTGTATTTCATGCATTTTGCCATGAAGTGATTTAAAGAAGCTCGTATTAAAAACCAAATGAGAAAATACTGAGAAAATACCTAATAAATTCCTGATTTTCATACGTATCTGAAAAATTAAGTTCAATTCAACGAAACAGCAAGCAAGACTAAATCGGGTGCAGCAATGGCTGGCTGTTAACGAATAACATGGCAATGCAGCTGCACAGGGAAGGTAGGTTGTAAAGTGTGTAGCATCCATAGTGGTTGTTAAGGATCCTGGACCTTACCAAACTGTATACCTGTTAAAGTGGGCACAAAAAACGTGTGTACTGCGAAAAGCGCTTCTCGCGAATTCGCAAAGCACAGTTTTTATGAAGTTGATTCAATGTTTCAACTGTGTGCAGCGTACATGTATGCTGAATGGCAAATTGTTTCAATGAAACGAAACAGGAACAACCGAAAATGAGCTTCTGTTGCGCAGCCGTTAATGATAAGATCGGAACGAGACTTATCCGGGAGGTGCACCTCCCGGATGGACCGAAAATGTAAAGTCGACCGTGGACAGTAGAAACTATCAAGCTTAAGAAGTTGATATCGAAGTATGACTTCAGAAAATTTGATTGCATGTTTAAAGATTTTTCCTGAAGCTTTTTAGGTTTCACCCTTTTCGGGAGTCTGGTTAACAACGCATGCGGCCGGCTGCTTTGAAAATTAATAAACCTTGAGAAACCACTCCAGCACGAGCAAATAGAGTGCATTGGCGTTTTAACAGGAACCTCCAATAGACACGAGAGACATTTCATGCAGCGATCAAACGCCGCATGTAAAAAATGTAATGAAGCTTGCATGACGACTGAAAACCAGCAAGATTGCAAGAAGTTCACTTTTCTGTACGCAAGCTTATTATCAAAGCCAGAAAAGTAATTGGAACTGGATACTGAAAGTATCGTGTTGCAACAGAAGATGGTTTTAAACTCAGTCTGACAACCTTGTTAACATCTCCGGCTCAATGGTACAATTGGTTGAGCCAATTGCCACCAAAGTTGGGAGACCGCGTGCGGTTCCCGCTCTGGCCATACCAAAGACATGTAAGCGCCATAGTTCAATGAGCAGCCTCATGCTTTGATAGGTGTGTGCAAAGAAACGTTGACGTACAGTGCTACTATAGTGGATATATATGTGCTTTACTGCGTTGTTTTTTCCAATCCATGTGTGCAAATATCATCATCTCGTTGTTATCCCTCCAGTCACTAATACGCCCCAAGGCATTTGGACTTATCAACCTGCCGCAATGCTTTGCCCCTTTCGTTCAGAACACACGTTTCTAGAGACACGTTTCTAGAGAC
>JGI24159J19872_10003003_pt1 | contig 20646 bp, 9 predicted proteins | sample Ectturendosymbi4_FD_19872 | JGI IMG/M metagenome (IMG submission 19872) | reverse complement strand
TTGATTATAACAGTCACAGAACGTTTTGTAACGGCGGTGGTGGTAGGACCAAAGGATTACAGACACTTGTTCCCTAACACTTTGTAGAACACTACATTACAGACACTTTCTTCATACAGTTGTTCGCTAACTCGTAACACTTGATACGAAAGTAGCATGTTTAAGAAAGAGTCCAACCCTGACTAAGGACTGGCGAAGTACAAATGCGTTGTGACCTGCGCACACCCTCAAACTAACATTGTAACATCCGGGCACTCAGTCACAAAGTAAAATGCGGTTGTAGTGTTCAAAGAATAAGGGGGAATACCGGTATAAACAATCTGACCGCATCAAAGCGCGCAATCAAACATTGTTGGACTTCTTACATCGTTCAAGAAACAGGTAGACCTGCACATTTTTTTCAATAAGGCCTCAAAGGTAGGAATGTTACGTTGAACCTAATGACTAGTGACTACTAACACTCGATCGCCACGGCAGGTTGTACAGAGCCCAGCCACCAAAGTTATAGGCCACACACAATCTCTGCATGCCTTCCTGAAATCACACTATAATTATGATGCATACGTGGACCTATAGAAGGAACGAAAAAGTACATTTTTACTGCGTTCGAACATCGGGAAAAGAAGCTCGCATTACTGCATAATATTGATATCGCAGTTGTTTCTGAATGTCTTTGTCATCTGAAAGCTCAATATCTAATACAATCCCCAAATATTTCTAGTGGGAAACAGATTTTACTGTTGGTACACCCAGTGTCAGCAACGGATGACCGTGATTTTTGCGGTCTTAGTCTTAGACATCATACAAACAGTTTTGCTGCAGTTGAAAATTATTCCATGCAATTCTGCGTAAGCCTGACACACATCTAGTATACTTTGCAACCCACGTACATTTGGATCAAACACACAAATATCATCAGGAAACATCAAGTGGTTCAATAAGACTTCAGCAATACAACACCTATCTTTAATGTGGTTTAGTTCAATAGATAAACCATCTAAATATACAGCAAACAAGCATGGACTCAATAGTACTCCCTGGTCTAACCCCATTAGTAGCATGAAATGGTTCGGACAAATTAATATGTATAAATAATTTGAAATTAACAAAAATATTTTCTCTTCTATTGCTAACATTAAATGTACCCCTTCGGACAGGCAAATATACCACTAGGGGTACATGTACCCCCAGTTTGGGAACCCCTGAACTAGGCTATACATGAAAGGGGCAGCATAAAAAACTTTTTGAAAATGGGGGCGCAGAACAAAAAAGTTTCAGAAGCCCTGGCCTAACGGATACATTCTAAGTCTGCCATGCCAATGGTTGAGGGTTCGCCTCTTGACTTGGCGCCTTACGTTTTTGTAAGTGAATGCTTACACGTTTCAATTCGTGGGACCAGTTTTTCTTTACTTTTTTCAAAACTTTACGAACTTCTCCTTTAGGGGTTACGTTTAAGGGTTAGCATTTGGTTAGTGTTAGGTTAGCACTAGGTTAGCGTGTTAGCTTAGCGTTACCTTAGTGTTAGCTTAGTGTTAACTGAGCGTTAGCTTAGCGTTAGGTTAGGGTTAGGTCAGTGTTAGCTTAAGGTTAGGTTAGCATTAGCTTAGGGTTAGGTTAGTGTCAGGTTAGGGTTAGCTTAGCATTAGGTTCAGAACCTTCGCCAGAAAGTTTTCAATAGTGGGGCTTTGCGTTTCTGCGGGGGGGGCTTGACATTCTAAAAATTGACAAAAACTCCACTGATATATAGCGTTTCATGTTTCAATTTGGGGGGCTTGGAGCTTTGTTTCGGGGGGCTAAGCCCACCAAAGCTCCCCCGTGGCGACGGGACTGATTAGGTTAGGGCTACGGTTAGGGTTAAGTTTAGGTTTACCTTTTGTGTTTACTACGTTTCTACAAAGCCTATTGTATTCTCCTCGTGCGTTACTGTCACGTTACAGAAGATGGTTGAATAAGGTTTCAAATTTAAAGATCCATAGATGGTTCTGTAGCCAATGCCTTGTTACTTGTCTTTTGAGGTTGCGGTATATTACGGGCCACGGGCAGGTCCGGGCCGGGAAATAATTTGTGGTTTAGAATAAACAGGCCGGGCGGTTTCTTGTTGCCTCCGGGCGGGCCGGGCTGCAAAAGTACTGACCCGTGCCATCTCTAATTCAAATGCTTACAGTAGCTTTAAGCTAAGCTTTGGTTTAGTAAAATGACAGTAAGTCATTCAATATGCGGCCCGCATAAATATGTTGACAACCGTGACATAATGTTTGTCCCAGTAAGGCATTTCGGTTTGACGTAGCTGGTCTAGCCACTTCTTCGAACAAAGATCCCAGCTACGATAGTAACAGGTTACACCCATGGGAAAACAAACCAGGGTTCGACCAAGGACCAGGTGGCGTGATTACATCTCCGACCTGGCTTGGTCGCGCCTTGTTATGGAGCCTGTAAAACCATCAGAGGATGCTGAAAACCGGGAGGTGTTACGAGACTTCCTAGGTCTGTTTCTTCGCGACCCTCGCGAGAAGAAAAGTGGGTGCGAAAATGAGAGAAAGCTTGAGAAGCAACAACGGATGTGACTGAAACCACATCCATACACTACTTCGCTGAGTACTTCAACGAAATGCAAAAAGGGTTTTGTCTGAAATCTCAAAGCTTCAAACATCTGAACACGTTAAATATATGATGCGTATGCGCCGAATTATCTGGAAAACGTGTGTGGATATGGAAAACGTGTGTAATGGAAAACGTGTGTGGCGCTGCAAGCCCATGCGAATCGTTACAAAGAAAACACGGATTCGCAGCTAACAACTGCCTTAATTGGCGATGCAAAATACACCTTGCCGTTACATTAGTGCATCAATAAACGTTTTGTTGCTAACTCAATCCAAAGAACAAAATTATGTTGCATAAAGAGTCAGGACTCTTTTCTGAATAACTTTTTGAGCGTGAGATGGAAATTATATTTATTAGATATGGTCGCTTCTGCACACCGTGAACTGTTCGTTCCCGTAATTTACACACCTCACGCAAGCAGGAAACATCACACGGAAGAAAGCAAACCAGGAAGCTGACTACAGTTAAATGCTGTTGCGTGCACAATCATAGTCATACCTTTCACGATTGGGAAATAACGTTGACGGAAATCGCCTTTCAAAACAAACAAAACGAATTGCCTGCAAATGTAAGCAGTCAATCATATAAAGTATGGACTGCCAACTGCGCACATGACTGTGAATGTGCAAATGAATGCCAAGTGTGCGCATAATCGCCACAGGCTGTCCAGGGTGGGATGAGGAATTAAATCCTCCCCTAAATTTTGGTTACTTTTTTGATCGATGAAATCCCGGGGCGCAAATGTTCATTGAGGTGACTCTTTTGGGGTCTCTGAATAAATCCTTTTGTGCACAGGGGAAGGGATGTAAATATTAATGCAAAGTAATTTTGCTGACTTTGGACAGTATGGATGTATTTATCTCACTGGAAACAAAAGTTCTTACATGCAATGTTAAACAAAACACCGCCCATTGTCGCATAAAACGTACGTAGGTATTAACTCTTGTTTCATTTCGATAAAATCGGGCTGTTTAGCAACTGCACAACAGTTAAATAAGCAGCAAGATATGCCCCACAGACATGCGTTAGAATGCACCAGAATGTTTGTTTTTCACATTTTCTGGGGGAGAACCTCCATAGCGGCTCGGCTATCAATGGGCCTTGGTCGCTACGCGGTGAGTAAACACCCGGATCAATTCGACCCTGAACCCCCTTTAAAAAATGCATGGAAAAAATTTGTATCGAAATTGTAATCTTTTAAAAGTTATTTGTCAACTTAACACTTTTCTGCTATTAATAGTGAAAATTGCATTAGGCGTGTCTTTTTATTACTTAGAGAAGTTAAACTGCAAAATATTTTGAAAACCTCTTTTTAGGAAATGAAAGAACATTTTGGCAAAACGCTATAGGCCCCAGATTATTTGCTCCTACGCCTATGAAAATAACTGTGATGTCTACTGAAATCTTCCTTGAATTTTTAAAGAGATAAGTTAACATTATACAGCGAATTTCATGTCGCGTCAGCGTCCTGCTCTTCTTCACCAGTGCATGTCTTAAGTGCAGAACTGAAGATAAAACATTTCGCGGAAGCAAGACCGGCTAAACTTTTCCCCAATGCTCGTGCTAATTTCGTTTAAAGACAGCAACCACATGTTGCGATCAAGGTTTTGGAGCAAAGGACAAAGGTACCAGTGTCTACCACCGCATTAGAGCACCATGGGTCGAAATCTTAGAAAAACAAGTAGTGCGGAAAATTTTAATTTATTTCCAGACGTCGAGGGAGGTGAAACGTAAACTTTTTCTTATTGGTAGCATGGATCGCCAATCAATTCTGAGAAATTTTCTTGCAAATTTAACATCTCGTATCCAAATGCTTTAGAGAAATCCTTTGGCCATTAAATGCCTTCGTAAAGGGCACAACGTTTATTTTTAGTTGAACCAGGTACACGTATTGAAATTTAAAAACAACTGCAACATCGTCACCTGTCTGCAAAACAACTGACGAGTTTCCACACGTGCATAACTCATCCAAACAGCTGAAGTCAGGATAAATCTTATCAAGCATTGATGTAAAAAAGTGATGCAAAAATTCGTAACCAGCACACGTGTTTTCAGTCAACCTACACAACATAAACATACTCATCACACGAGCATACAAAGAAGTTGTCCCTCAGCGCTTCATGTTCACTGAGGCGTTACCACCTTACCCGTTTGGGGAAATGCGGAAATCACAACACACAAACAAGCGTCATGCATTTAAAAACCCAAGGGGGAAGGACGGCTCGTCATATTATCCTGATATTCACGGTGCAGAAACTCGGCGCAACAATCGTCGCAGATGCTTCCTGGCACTTTCACAACAATGCTGCCACAAATGCGACACAATCAGTGTTCCCTCTAAGAAATTTTACACTGAGCAAATTTTGCTTTTAGCGAGCATGCGATTTCGCAACCATGCAGCATGCAGACGCACAACCAATGAAGCGTTTCAGCTCAAGCCGTAAAGGGCCATGCGGTATACTCGTATATGCGATATTAAATTTGAAATTTGAAATGTTGCAAGTGGGCGAGGATGAGATTAAACTGCACAAATGGTCTGGCGGTACTGCGCATTTGCGCACCTTAGAAGAAGCATTGACACAATCAATAGAATCAATTCGCTTCGACATTTCACCTCGTCGAAGTTGTCAATTGATGAAGTGGTATAATTGGACCATACCACAAACTGCAAATCTGGTGCACAAGGGTAAAGCTGGTTCAGAAATGGGGTAATCAATGACAGATGTTCTTCACTTTCAAAGTCCGTCTATACGAGTTTGTAAGAATGCAGAAATAAGGGAAACATTTCGCACAGACCCGTCATCAGGTTAGGTATATTAAAGAAAATTTAAAGCTTGCTGCGGGGCTCAAGAACCACATTGAAACTTACTTGAGCATGTAATGTACTGTAATGTAAATGGGAGAGCTTAAAGTACTTTTCACGAGAGTTTAGTCCACCTAAGGCACGCAGAAACGAGTTTGGTTCTGAAGATTTAATTGAAAAAAACTTGCTCAACAATAACTACGCGCGAACAAAATAGAATATGATGTATATCTGTATATCGCTGTCCGTATAACTCACATAACATTCTCAAATTGTATGCCTTTATTCATTTCAAAGACCTTGATTGACAGTGCGTTTAGAGCAATGCATTATGTGAGGATGTTTCTCTGGACCACTGAGGAACTACAGTCGAGAAATTATAGCTCTTCTGTAGAATAACCCTGACTGCAAATATACATACGCCAGGCTGTTCAAACCGCAGAATGCGTAGACAGTAGCTTGGGACACGATTTTCCAAGGAAAGCATTGACTTCGTAAAAGCATAGGGTCGTGGATAATTAACCCGAAGGAAATGAGGCTGACCTTTGCGAAACTTAAACATATACAGCTGCTTAACATTTGCTTCCTCGGGTTTCGTTTTGCTTCCTATTCTGACTGAATGCCAAAGCGTCCGTAAAAATATACCACCCAAAAAGAAGGTCGTAATATTAGTTTCCTAATATAATCTAATTTCAGTGAATTACTCGAATTCTTGACTCTAGTCTATACCGTTTACAGCAGGTTAACGCTTTCTTAACTACAGTCATGTCACTAAATTAAAACATTGCATTCGACACGAATCGACGCAAATGACATCAGGCCGTAAGTCGTAGGCTCGTGAAGCATTCGACACGAATCTACGTACTGCTTTGTTTGCGCAACACTACAAACCACGGTGTGATTCACAAGCGCAGCGGGAGCCAAAGCGGAGCTATATTGATTTCAGTTTCACCAGAGTTAAGCGCACAGTCTGCGAAAATGATGAAAGAAACCAACTGTTGAGTCCACATGAAAACAAATGATTTTGCAATTTTTTTGTCATAATAGAATGTATTCATTTGAAGTATGGAGAAAAAGTAGCAATCAGAAGAGATAGAAAATTTATTTGTCACAAAATTTTGACGAATTATGAAGATTGCAATAAAAGTATTAACAAAATCGCCATTATACAGTGATGCGAAATAAAAGTTTATTTCAAAATTATGACAAAATAAATTCGCCCAACTATTTAACAGTTCTTCGAATGTTGACATATAGGGCATAAATTGTAAAAATTTCGAGGAGCGAAATCACGAGGAGCTTCAAGGTTTTTGGAATGCATCCAGCTTTTTAGCAAATGCAGTTGTACCTACACAGCAAATAATAGGTTAAACTTACCTACCAGCTTATGCTAGAATCTGAACCTAGGTGATCACTGACCGCTTTATAGTATCTGCGTAAAGCAAGCGATGTACACATAGACGTAACTTGCTTAAAAAGACGCTGGCGACAAGATTCTTGGCTACGCATCTTGTTTGAAGTTTTAGTTCGCACCAAATGAAATTTAATTTTTCACCGTTTACTGTTCACGCTACAGGTTTAAAACCTCATTTGAGCAAATTATTTTCGACGTTGAGCGTAACGAATAAGTAAATTGTAGAGAACACAAGTTATACCTCAGGTAAAAACATTCCAGGAAAATGAGTAAAAATATTCCCTGTGGTTTTTAGGAAACGCAAGAAATTCCTTGATGTTCTGGGAACGTGTGAGACTCCCTGAGACAAACATCAGTTGCGATGTCAATGACCCGGACCAGACGGACAGTATAACATTGCAGTTCCACAGCCAACGCCACATAGACGACCATGCCATCCACATGCTTGAGCAGCATACAAGATACCACGTTACATGAAATCTAAGATTTCTTTAAAACAATCAAAATAAGGCTTACACTGTAGACAGTGCGACTGTTGGGGTAGGAAGTTTATGAACGTTTGTCAGTAACAAGGCTCCTTCAGATTCCTACGCAAGCTGCCAATTCACGTAAAACATAAGATGGAAAAGCGTTGTCACTTTATGAGTAGCCTACCTTTGCTTGCTGGAAATGTTGCACAGCTGTAGGCTGCTAAAGCACAGGAAAATTTTAAATATTTCAATGAACAGCGCCAGTGTAATATCATGTTTGAAGCCGCTGCAAAAAATATCTTTCAAAACTGTTTCTGGTGGGCATTTTTCATTACGTTCTTTTGTGTATTCTAGAAGCAATCTAGATTTGATCAATTTCTTAAAAGACAAAAGTCCCCCGATCAGTCTGTGCAGATGCATATAGAATACGGCAGAAGACGTTATGAAATATAGCTGCTAGACTTGGGCAAACTGTGACTATCTGCTAAAATCCCATGATCATGTGCTTTTTAGCCAAACGTTTGTGAAACAGCGATTTCACAAGTAGGCCTGTTTGCAGTTCAGCGCAGACAGCTCGATGCAATGCAGTGCAAGCGCCTTGTTTGTAGTGGTGTCACTGGGGTCAGTCTCATTACATCAGATTGTTGTCTTTTCGACATCAGATGACATCAGATTTTTGCGTTACAATTTCATATATGCTAAATGCTTAAAATACCAAACAAAGCGCGATGAACCTCACTGAATCCGAAATAGAGCGAGTCGTCGCCATTAAATGGGTAAGTCGGTCGTGCGTATCGTAAAATGTTGCTCTCAAGTCTCAATCAACGCGCGAACGCAGCGAAGAGAACTTCTTCAGTTTGGAACGATAACGAAACACACACGAGGGTGACAGTCTGACAAAAGAAACTTAAATTTTATCTGAACTAATTTTATCTTAAAAGGTAAAGAAATGTGGAAAACAAAACAACAGTTCAGTCAACATCAGATTTGTCGCCAAAACATTTCTTTGAAAACATCAGATCTGATGTTAAGACGTCGGAAGTGGCAACGCTGCTTGTTTGTACAGCATTGTAACATCGCCATAGCGTTTAGCCTCACTGGTCTCTTTTTTCGCAAGACGTGTAACAAGCTGAAGCCCCTTACTCCATCCATTGAAAATTGCGCCGTCATTTAGGACAAGTCCATGCAAAACGAGGCTTGCAGCGTTTGTCATGGTAGTGATAACTTCTAAGTAGTCTATACCAGACTTGGTTGTCGAAGCAGACAGCAAAATGTATATAGGCCGAGTGCACTCACCAAAATAAAAGTTCTTAGTACTACAACAGGGGTTTGCAACCTTTTGCTATTGCGAGTTATATTTATGAGATACATTTAATTAAAGCATAGGTTATATGCGCTATATGTCATTTACTTGTGCCTAGAAGTATAACAAAATGTCAAACAAAGCCATATTGTTACACATCGTGTCGACTGATTTTCTTGCCTTGCACTTGTTTTGCTTCAATATACGCGAGCACGGCCGCCAAATCTTATATTTTAATTTACATGTGGACCGCTGCAAATTTCATTATCGAAGGCCGCATGCGGCCGTACGGCGGCAGGTTGTGCACCGTTGTACTACAACATCAGATAGGCAACTGTTTACAAGTAAAGGCCAGCACAATAAAGTATTGTGGCCAAGTCCATCCTGCCACAAATTCAGCAGATTACGAAAACCCCGGGTGCCGCTGCCATTGAGGGAAAAAATACTGATCAAAACCTGTGCGTTTTTTATTCAACTTGAGTCAGTGTGTTGAATTGTGGACAAAGCGTCCATGTGAAGCGCGTCTTCCGCCTTGTTCCGCCATTGATAAGGCGTTATCCAAAGCAGAGGAGTCAACGAACTCAAACAGCTGTTGACCGCGGTTCAACGCACCATCGGCCACACGACACGTTCGACAGTAAGACAACCAAGCCTTCAAGCATTCTTGCTTTGAAATACATTACACACCGGTTAAAGTGTTGCTATTCAAAATTTACATCAAGTTTCTGCGAAACTTCACTGGTATTTAAAAAATTGCTCTGCAGTCAAACTAGCAGAAACCCACTTAAGTTACACGTCTTCTGTTGAATCATTACCCTGCTTATCAATTATTTATTTCTGTGAGATCTAAAGCTGGTTTCACATCCTGACTGAACAGCAGAAGCGAGAAGATAACACTCTTGATCACACTCCAGAATGACCATAAAAGCTTTATGATGTGTGTTTCTACTGTGGACTTCGTGTCTGTTTCAAAAATAAATTAATTATGATCAGTGGTAGGTTCAGGAGTTTGGGGGCCCGAGGCAAAGATTTGAGGGGACTCTTTAATAGAAGTAGGCACTGTGACGGGCGACATCAATACATTACATCACCATTGAGAGATACACGGAATCACTACAAACAGAAAGCACGTTCAAGATCTCCCCTATATACAAGTACGGTGAACACGTATATACAGACTGATCTCGGCAGGTGAACTGATCTCCAATATTTCTTAAAACGTTGGGTAGCTGAACGTGTTTTTATATTTATTTTTGAACTTCTTGGCAAGGCAGTCTGACTGCAACAGCTCTCAGGTTAATCGAAACATCACAGCCAATATTACACTTGCATGCATGGTATTATATGTATACTACATGTACAACATACACCATGCATAAAATGTAGGCTATATTACATGTTATACCATAATTAATACTACATATATCTGAGTATTTTTAAATATATATCATTTCAAAATACTCAGATATATATAGTATTAATAACCTATATAGCAATTTACCGCCAAAAGGATGCCTGCAACACTCCGATGTTGTTACGACAATCTGCTAGTCAACGCAACCCTGCCTTCCCTTCCCCTGGCAAGTTAGAAAATGATTCCTGCACGAGAAAATACTTGCAATCACCCAGCCTAAACCACAGTAATCGCATCGAGGGGCGAGACGTTGATCCACGAGCACGTGCTTACCAAAGGAAAGTTCTATTTTGACGTCACACGGCTAGACGTTAAAAGAACGCAGATCAATGCTCTTCAACAGGGGTTCCGCGAAACATGTAGTGGGGTTCCGTGAGTTTTAAGGGTTCCGAGAGGATTCCTCGTTTTTAAGGGAAATGATTTATTGTTTTTTATATTTTTGTTAATGGGGGTTCCATGACAAACGCGAAAGTATATCAGGGCTTACACGGTGACAAAAAGGTTGAAGAGCACTGACGTAGATCAATGTACTGTGGCGCGTTGTACATACAGTATAAGCACCTACGTAATACAATTGCGTCCATTGCCCCCGAAAGCAGTTGGAAATGCAAATCAACTATAGACTTGCATTTGCATTGTGGAAAAAATATTACATCAATGCTAATATGTTCAAACATGAGTGAAATTGAAGGGTTGCTATGAAGCAGAATTGGCAACAAAACCTACATTTAAAACACAAAACGACATTTTAAGCAAGGGAAGCGCCGGATTATTTTTTGAAAAATGGGGGCCCGAGGCAAGTGCCTCATTTTCCTCACCCTATATCCACCACTGGATATGAGTCAACTTCAAGCAAAATACAGACGGAAATTTATTCTTTGCACACAGAAGTCTGCATTAGCCTATTATGCCGTAGTAAGTTTTAACCCACATATAATGCGGCATGATTTGATTGCTTCTGTGCAGAAATGGTTTAGATATAGCATGTTGTGTTTTGGATAGAATGTGATTTCCAAATATCTTGCTAAAATGCACGGTAAATCAGTTTTAGCATTAGTTCAAGTATCAGCAGATTATATCAATCAGGTTTTCTGGGATGAAAATCTCATCAACAGAGAAGTATATCCATGACAGTTTTCTTCGATCCTTCTGGGCTTCTTCGCTTTCGCGTATATTACTGTACCCTGTGTGTAATCCGGTTTCACACTTGTTGAAAGGATGTGTGTCTGAGCACCTTGCGCATTTTAGCCTACTTTGAAGCGGAGACCCGTTGCAAGACTGCTGCTGTGAGTTATCAGCAGATCAACAACTCCCTCTGTGAAATGATCTTGATTGATTGTACCTTCCTACCAAGCCGCTATGTGAATTTGAATGCTGTAGACACAGAACAAAGTAGCTGGTACGTTTATTTTTGATCGGAACTTATGCTTTGTGTGGGCAATCGAAGGTAGCTTTCAGATTGCATAAGGCAGTCTGTAAATATTAAACGGTATTTTGCTGAATCCGTTTTCAACTCAGTGCTGCATCAAATGCAAATCATCACATACTTATCGAAGAGATTTGAAATGGACTACAAGCGTCGACCTAGAGTTAGACTGCAACACTGTATTACAGGGGTGGGCAAATAGCGGCCCGCGGGCTAAATGTGGTCCGCCACAGCGTTTTCAGTGGCCCGCAGAAGCATTCGGGAAAATCCTCAAATCTAAAATTTCCTCCAACTTCTCATTGTAAATATTAGTGCTGAGGCTATAAACCGAGACTTGCTTCTACTCCAATAAGAAGGTATGGTCCTCCGCTAAATGAGGCCTTCTCAAAGTGGCCCCCGAGCAAAAATAATTGCCCACCCCTGCTGTAATAGATTTTTGTGAGCCTTTGCGTAGGGTGGATGTGCTCAGAGCATATTGAAGCTTGTTGTTAGCATCGTATATTACGGTACGTTGTGACTATATGGGGGCTTGACTTCGCATTTTCGGAGAAAGCCTCAGTCGTGACGCTCCTAAGTACCGGCGGCGGCAGGTCTGAACCTTGCTCCAGTGGAACTTGTAATGATGTTACCGATGTTTTTATGGGGCGGGCACCGATACTAGAAAAGTAAATAATTCGACTTGTTCTTATCGGGAAAGTGTGTTATTCCACAATGATTGCCCACCAAAAATAAACAACTTTAGACTAGGTGCCGGATACGAGTTTGTCTCTCAATCCCCATGGGTGGTTTAATGTCAGTTGATAACGTGCAATCCAAAAGTTTTACGTTAGTTAAGTTCTTCTCCGCTTCATATTTTTCGGGTTGGTGTTTATTTTCGAGCAGCATCTTGGGCTGAACACAATTTGAGGAAACGAACCGTGATTGTCTCGAGTTGCTCAGGTATGCCCATCAAACTCCGCCGCTTACAGCAGTGTAGGCTTTTGTCTCGTGTGTACAAGCGCCCTTATAAAAGTACAATACGTCCTTATAAAATGTCCTGAGAATATACAGTTTCTGATATATAACCGTAATGTAATAAAAAATAAGGTAACTGCCAACTTATGTTTTTTTACAACAACTGTAGAACTACTTATAACATGATTTACTTGTATCATTTTTTATTCTGCGGAAGCTTGATGCAACGGGTGATGTCCTATCCATCTTATTGAGTGGTCAGTAAAAGTCAAGTCACATGAATGCACTAAGGAGCAGGCTGCAACGGATCTGTAATACAACGACCAACCTGAGTCCTACGTTGCACAATTTTTCCCGATAAATCCAACGTAAGTGATGCGTATCTAAGAATACTAGCTGTACTCTGGTTCAAGACTATAAGTCCAATTGCATAGCCTTAAATCCACAGCACAGATAAAAAATAAACCTGTTTACAAAACACCTCTCATACAACATAGCCTCCTTGACATTGCACATACTGTGCAATCAAACGGACGTTCGCTTGCTTTCAAGCTTGATGTTTTTCATTAAGATGACAACCTCACAAAAAATATGTTTGAACTATAACATATAAGCATTGAAAACACAATCCTGTAGCAAGTACACGCAATGAGTACTTGTATGAATGTCCTGGTACCTGTCGATACAACGGATTAGACGCGGCTGGAAGCGGTGACATAAGCACTACACTGCTTGCTCGAGAAGAAGCAGTTTCAGATCAGAAGCATAACCGCAGAGGAAATATCAGCTGACGTTCTTTCCCGTTTACACATTTGAGCGAGACGACGCACCAGCAACAGCATGCCACCGACCGGCGAGACCTGAGAGCAGTTTCACGACAACGTGTGACTGGTGTGAAAACGCGTATGTTAAGCTTGCTCGTGTCGCAGTACCACCTATCAATAAAACCTTGTTTTACAACTCAACGCCAGAGGGCGCTGCATTTCCTGGAGGTTCTATCTGAATTTTGCGATCTGTTCTGGTTCTGCTCACGTGGTTCAACACTTCGCATGCCACAAGCAAGTTCAGACCTACATCACATTTGATCTATGACTAAAGCCTTTTATTTGATGTTAGAATTACTGCAGCTATTCTGTCTCATGTTCAAAAATTCTGTCTGATGTTTGTTCGAATTATTGCATTTTTTCACTTCGTTTTTCCTATTATCTTGAAACGTCTTCAGTTAAGTATGGATTTGTGCTGACAATAGGGCTGGTTTAGTAGTTGGACCACAATGGTTTTTGCCAACCTTTAGTGTCTCAAGTATGTCACTTACACCAATCTGCAGATTTCCTAAGTCCTCAATTGTTTTTCTAATTATATTTTTATTAACATGCATTTAATTTTTCTGCCCTTTGGGGCTTTGTTTCTTTATTGCATATCTGTTACTTGAAGGTTTGAGTCATGAAAATGTATTAACAAACCTATGACGAAATACCCGTTATGTCTTAAGTCACTACTAATATATAACTGCAAAGAATTCCGAATGAGTTTGAAAATGTTAATATTGCTATGCACAACCTTGGCAGGTGAAGCAAACAAATTCATTCTACTGTAGTTCACGAAAGACCTCGTACTGCAACNCGATAGTGAGTTCGTCTTTGTCNAACCTGGCGTGTGCTACCTGCAAGTAAACGAAATATATGCGTAATCGCACTGAGGTGATTATGTTTTTAGTTGGCTTCATGTATAGCAGCAACGTGATAAACGGTTGTTATAGGAACGCTGACGTTGCCATCAACCACCCAATCTTTGACGCATAATGCCTTATTTTTGTCTGTGTTTAACCTTGAAGATCACTTTTAGTGGCAACAAAGCAACGAATGTTCGTGTGTGCTTTAATCGACAAATGTCGGTGGTAAACCGGCCGGGCTCAGTTTCGTTGAAGCAAAGTTTGACTATAGTTAAAATGGAATAAAAACAGCAGTTTATACTTCTAATACTCTACATCTTTTTCATTTATTGTCTTTTTGCTTACGGTGACCAAATATTTTTCAGAGCCGATACTTTGTGTGATGACAGGACCGTAACCAGGGGGGCACAGGGGTGCTTCTCCCCCCTGCAAAATTTTTCGTCCCGCATAGAAAAATGTGTTGGACATAGTTTAAACTATTGGACATGGTTTAAAAACTTTCTGGTGTCCCAAGTTGGTTACGGGCCTGGGTGGCAGACTTGGACAACTAGAATTTTTTAGCTTTTCTAAATTAGATTAGAATTAAAATAAGAGCTAACTCAGCTTTCACAAATTAGATTATAATTTAAATTACCGGAATTTCGAAAAACACAAATTGAACTAAAATTAGAATTAGAAATTATATTCACACTAATAAAAGCGACTTTAATCCAAGTTCAATTCATGCCCAAATGTAGATTCGTTCTCATAAGCATAAGCATAGGAAGGAATAGTACACCAAGATTGGCGCGTTTCTCGCAGTACAATTCGCCTGCATGGCTAAATATTCGTTCCGACGGAACCGATGTCGCTGTCATACCGAGGAGTTCTCGAGCAGTAGCCTTCACATAAGGGAAACGATGTTCGCTTTTCCAATACCGTAAAACAGGTATCTCCAAATTTTTTTGTCTGAGGGCCGCTTAAGTTTTTACACAATACTAAGGGCCGGACATCTTACGTAATGTGTATGTTTTAATGGTTTATGGTTTTGGTTTAATCATGCATTTTTGTGACTCAAATCACGAAATAACACGAAGCAGCAAGAGGAAATACAATAACATCAAACATCGCTGGTTGATTATATAGTGAAGAAAAAATATAAAAAATAAGAAATTTCACGTTTCGCAGCTTAGTAATCGTGTTCTAACATGTTGAATCACAAAGGGTTGGCGAAAGACCACCTGGGTGAAGTTCTCAGCCGGTAACACAAACCAAAATTCAGGATATGTTACATTTTACCAAATCAACCAGTTTTTCGTGAAAAGAATATTTGTTATTAACAAAACGTCTTCGCGGGCCGGATGAAATGGCTTCGCGGGCTGGATTTGGCCTGCGGGTTGTAGTTTGGAGACCCCTTCCTTAAAATATCACTGCTAACTGACAGTTGCAATTGACTATTGTGACTTCTGCGTGTGAGTAGATAGGTACAGTGGTGTGGGAGGCGGGAGTGCAGGGGGTGCAAACACATCCCCAAAAGTTTTGTTTCGTTGAAAATTTAGACAAAATGCCCGAAACTCCGAGCAAAAATGGCGCCCAGCTTTCTTTGAAAAAAATGGCACCCAACGTTTGCAGAAAAGCACATGAAAACCTTTTTTTGGAGGTCACACCGAAAAGGTCTTCATGATCTTTGTTGGAGAAAATTTGTAGGCAAAAGTCGCACAAAAATTTTTCTGGCAAGTTTGGTGAAATTCGGGCAAACATTTTTCGCAGCCCCAAAATTTGCTTGCTCCTACACCTATGAATAGGCAATGTGACGTAATAAGAATCATTGATAAGGCCACATAGTTTGTACTGCAGCTGTGAATGAGAAAAGAAATTGATCGAGTTTTTACTGTTCTCGCTTTTCAAGTGATGGCGGCATGGCACTTGTGACTATTTTGTTGCACTTTGATTGCACGAGGTGCATTCTCGTTTCATCTTTAAAAATACCGTTGGACAAATCAGCATTTTTAGCAAAATCGGAAATAAAGTTAGAACTAAAATTAGAGCACTCAAGCTTTCAGTGAATTAGATTAAAAGTAGAATTACCGTCATTTCGCTCTAATTCATCGAATTAGTAAACTAGACTCATTTACAGTGGCGAAACTCACGGGGCTGGGGGGGCGGCCGCCCCCTTGGCCGGTCATTTCGAAGTTTTTGGGCCCCCTGTCACTACATTGTTAATTTTATTAAGTGATCTTTAATCGATATTGCCGCAAGACAGTGTGTTGTTTGTTTCAAACACGTCAATACCACCAGTTTTGCGCAGAGAAGTTTGACGCGTTTCTTAAACTTTGCAAAAATTAAAAGCGTGGACGTGAGAAATATGCTTTCTGACAGTAGAAAGAATCATAGATCAAAACAAAACTCGGCTGAGACATGTTATCAAGGTTGTCGAGTTTTGCGGTCGTCAGGAGCTACCTCTACGTGGTCGCAGAGATTGCGGTCGTTTTCGCACTGAGGAACCTGATCACAACAATGGCGTTTTAGAGTTGCACTAAGACTGCGCTTAGATGCTGCAGATGAAGCTACAATTGACTCGTTCAAGGATGCTCCACGCCATGCTTCGTACATCAGCTGGCAGACGCAGATAAGATACTCAATAATGGCGACGGTTCACTTATTTGCCATGCAAATTCAATCAAATTGTGAAGGATATGGCAAACATGAAGTTCTTCTCTGTATTAGCGGACGAGACATCTGATAATGGTCACGTTGAGCAGCTTAGCTTATCTCTCCGTTTTGTCAGAACAACATTCATGAAGAATTTCTATGCTTCTTTCGACTTACTTCAACCACTGGGGAAGCTCTAGCGGACTGCATGTTAACAAATTTGTCGCAACTAAGACTTAATTTAAACTTTTTTCGGGGGCAAGGATACGATGGAGCCAGCAACATGAGCCGTGCATAGAGAGGTGTGCAGGCAAAAGAACGTATGTTGTATCCAATAGCAACATACACGCCCTGCTGCAGTCCTGTGCTAAATTTAGTGGTCTCTGGCGCATCGCAACTGCCTTCTATTCGAAATGCGTTGAGTACTGTGGGAAGTGTTTCTATGTTTACTTCGCGATCTGCACAGCGTGCATCTACTCTGTGAAAGTTCGTTCAAACGGAACACCGACATCTAGTCGAAAAAGTAAACTTATAGTTCTGTGCGCAACTCGCTGGGTAGAAAGACATGATTCTGTTGTCACTTTCGTGGAATTGTTACCAGCAATTTACAAAACTTTGAACGAACTTCAGACTAGACGAACTGTGCAGTCGATGTGGCAGCCAGAGCGTCACAGCTGATCAATTCCATTTGTAGCACATCATTTTTAGTATCTGTGCATGCTATTGAACACATTTCTGCCATTTTGTTGCCATTACGAAAATGTTGCAGGAAAGGAATCCGAATATTTTTAGAGCAAATGAACTTTTGGATGGAGTGCTTTTACTTCTTCCGGAGGAAATAATAAAATACGTGTTTCAAAAATCTGAGACACAAGCATACACATGGCATCTGACTTCTGTACACAATCAATTTATGTTAATGCAGGACATTGTTTGCGGCGGAAGGAGAAAACTCGCACTAAATGGGCATTTATGACTTTAGCGAGATGCAGTGACCATAGATAACTGTTAGTGGACCGGCACATTATTTCGAAACCAGCGCTGAAACATGAGTTGAAATTCGGGTCTAAAATAACGTCTTTTCCTACAAACGCCAATATATTTGCACGACCCACAGGTACAGCACACCACGAATTTCGTAAATCTTTTTCAAACTGTCAAAATGGTGGTTTCAGTGGAAGACATGACAATTGAGGCAGCAGTTTACGTTTGCCAATAACCACGTCCTGTGAAGTTTCGGTGCAAATTATTGACAAACAGAAAACAGTTTTATGGTGAAAATACGTTACGAAGTTCGTAGTAGCCCAACCCCGGCTTGGTAAAAGTTTTTGCAGCCTACCACCACGGGCGTAACGAGGTTAGACGGCGCCCAGGGCAAGATGTAAGTTTGGCGCCCCCATGTTCGCAGCTGAGGCATTCGGAAGCAAATGTACTGTATTGAAGGAAGTACTTGTGATTGTGACACTGTTGCGACTTTCTGACGTCCCCGCAGTAATTCAGCTCCCCCAGAGTGATTCGGCGACCGTGGAATTGCGCTTTCTCCCGCTTGTTACGCCCATACCTACCGCTACAACGTATGGAAGCACACGAAAGAATAGAGCGTTTGTTTAAGATAATATGAAACAATTGTCCTGCTGTAATGTTTAAGCAAATCACTTGTTGCTTTTTTTCGCGATGTTCAACCCAGCACTTCGAAACCACAATAACGCCCAGATCAACCGGGCCGCATGCGTTCAAACAAATTGTTGTAAATGAATGTTGCGCAGTACTGTACCACGCCTACGTTAATTCCTTCCATTTTGTAACGAACGCTAGTAATGACTGCGTGGTTTAATTATTTCTGAATATTTGCAAATCAAGACAGACAATATTCATCCGATTGTGGTTGAAAGTACAGTATGAACAATTTTGTGACGTTACGATGTGTTTCATCTCCCCTTGGCACAAAGCGTTACAAAACCTGACACCCCTACAAAGTGAGATGTTATTTCGAGTTCCTCGGCTCGAGGCGTTTCATTAATCTCATCTCAAAATCACCTCTGTCCCAGTGTGTGTGAGACATATTTCCACAAATGGAAATCACTAAATAAAAACTTTCGTATCGCTTGCGGATTTAAATTTAACTGTATTCACACCAGCCGTGTGAACAGTTAAATGCAGAGATTATTTACTGCGACCAACAATTTAGCAGTAGTTTTCAACCTGGGGGTCACGGCCCCAGAGGGGTCGTGAATCATTTTTCGAGGGGTCGCGAGTAGATATTTCACGTACACCGGTGTATTACATTTGCTTTATTCGAGTTTTAGATGCGGGTCGTTGAGTTACGGTGGGTTGTTAATTGCTATAATGGGTCGCGGTACAACAAAGGTTGAAACCATTGATTTAGCATAAGTAAAACCTAACCTTGGAAAAATACCAACCTTAGCCCTTCCTCACGCCACTTAATTACCGTGTAAACACGGAACAGCGGAGTCAAAAGATCGAGAAAACAAGCAGAACCAAAGAACATTAAAAACCACGTGGATGGAACTATGTAACTTCTGGGTAAGAAATTGAAGCTCCCAGGTTTACCACCAGCACGTAGGTTGATGTTGTATTGACCCGTCTTCATACAGGTGAGCAACAACGTACGATATACATCTACAACTGTGCCTATGCGTTTTGAGCAACAAATTAAACAAGTATGGCCAGTTATATTACCTGCCGTGCTACCACACATACGAACAATAGATCTAATTATAATTTGTGAATATTTGATGAGTGTATTCAATAGACGAAATGCTGTACAAGACTCCACAGATGCTATCAATTCGGATGTTACACACGCATGGGTTAAAAGCACTACATTTTTGCGGTGCTCTGATTGTTATTTTTTTGAAGTTTACACGGAGTTCCGTGCAAGTAATCCCTGAAATAAAAGATCCACCTTCAGTCATACACGATCTTTCGAACTTTACCTTATGGTACAAATTGTCAAAAAAATTTTGCAAAACCTGACCTTGAAAAACCATTCGAGCAAACAATTTTCATTTGCCAAACTAGAAACAAAAAGTAATTGCACAAGTTAGCATTGACAAGTCAGTCTTGCAGAGACAACGTTTAAAAACGCGAGCATTTATACCAAAGAACTAGAACGCAACTGGGAGCGACTAAGAAGAACAACACCATTTTCAGCTTAGCTCTTGGTCACAGCTGGCAGCGAGAACTGTTCTTAAACATTCAACAATCTGACACGCCTTTTCATATTTTCCAAATAACGCACATAATTAAGTGCACACAAAAACAAGGAGAGTTAAACTACGTTGCAACCATCTCTCCATATGATGTCTGCGCGACGTACCACGTCGCAATCCTGTCTTTCAGGAACACCGCGATGAAACACAGATGCATATCGATGCTGCCAAGCCGGTATACCACACGTTTTATTCTCGACTTGCGCATGCAAGCTGTTCTCGCAGATGCGCTCTAAACACCGTAAACCACCCATCCGTGGACGTAACAACGCAAATATAAGGGTTTTGCAGCAGGTCAATGGACGTTAAGTGAAAGCGAGTGACAAAACTCTACGTCATACCAACACACGTTTGAGCAAGCAGCGCAGTCGATTTCACAAAATATCTAGCAAATGACGTTTGGTCGCTGAACTAGACGAGCGGGATTGCAATAAGTTATAGAAATTCTAAAATGTGCTAGAACGAAGTCGGTACACGTTTGGGTCGAAACCTAGAACAATTTACCAAATGCGCGTCACCAATCGCGGGGCATTTTCTGGTTCAAGAAACGAAAGCACAAAACAACTGGAAGAGCTTATACAACTAAACAGGCCCGTAACCAGCTTGGGACAACAGGGGTGGCGAAGAGTTTTCTGAGGGGGGGCCAGTTTTTTTAAACTCTATGTCCAATAGTTTTAAACTGTGCTCAACACATTTTTCCAGAGGGGGGGCGAACCCCCCCTCGT
>JGI24159J19872_10003001_pt1 | contig 20649 bp, 14 predicted proteins | sample Ectturendosymbi4_FD_19872 | JGI IMG/M metagenome (IMG submission 19872) | reverse complement strand
TAGGTGAATACCTTCAGACCTGGAAGTTAAAGCTCAGTACTACAAAAGGAGTGCTGGTAGCCTTCCACCTCAACAACAAAGAAGCTAAATGTGAGTTGAAAGTCAACCACAACAACGAAAACCTACCCTTTTGCTCCGAGCCTACATTCCTCAGAGTAACGTTGGACAGGTCGCTCACGTATCGCCGACACTTTGAGTCGCTTCGCAAGAAGCTGACATCAAGGGTTGGACTCTTGAGGCGGCTTGCGGCTCTGGCTGGGGTGTTGGAGCAACAGCATTGCGAACAGCCACCTTAGCCTTGGTCCATTCAACAGCAGAGTACTGCGCTCCTGTCTGGTGCCGCAGTGCTCACACCCGCCTCATTCACCCTGCCACCAACGACACTCTGCGAACTGTGACTGGATGACTGCGTCCTATACCAGCGGACAATCTTCCTGTGCTTGCAGGCATCCAACCTGCTGAACTTCGTCGCAAAGGAGCCACACCGCCTCTAGCACGACGTCCCATGGAGCTTGGACATCTCGGTGGGAATGCATGGCATCTCAAATCGAGACGCCCAGTGTACCCGCTGCACAACAACTCATCAGTTCATCTGACGACAATGACAAAAGTGCCGCCCTCTGGGCGGATCACGGATGGAATACGGATAGATTGGAGAGCACTACGAGGCACCGCACTTTCACCCCTTACCATCCCCTAAAATAGCCCAGCCAATAATAGCGTGGGTCCCTCTCCTCTTTGCACAAATGGAGCATTGCTGCTTCTATAGCTTGTGAGTGTGGCGAAGATCACACCGTTGACAATGTTGTCTTCCAATTTCCAATCCATCGACCTGCCCATGGATTGCATGTTGCGGGCCTGGTTTGGCCTGACGGTTCTGGGTGATGACACAATCAATTGGCTGCCCAACACCTGCGCCGAGATCTAGTGCGGCCAAGCAGTGGACTGAAAGAACTGGCTCAAACGACGATCATGATGAAGCAGCTTGTGCTTGCCTACTGTAGACATTCCCATCTAAACCAACCTCGTCGAGCAATTTTTATATGTGTTGAATAAACTAATAATAAAAACTTAAGGTTTTTTCCTCCACAGCTTTTCCTCCCCAATTCCTCCCTGGAAGAAGTTTCCTCCCAACAATTAAAAATTCCTCCCTTAGTGAGCCAAATGGCTCCCGTTTGAGAACCACTGATCTAGGCAATCAACAGCAATGCGAAGTCGAAGCACTGACAATGAAACCAAAGATATGAAAAATGTAGAGTGGAAAACAAGCTGCATTGGCATCACAACACAGTTTTATATACACAAGTTTCCCATTTTTATAGGGCTTTATTTATTGTTTTTCGTGTGAACGACGGTGAGTGCATGCATCCAAATGCACTGAGCTGAGAACAATAGTTTATGCATCAAGTGCTTGTTTTGCGTCAACTTACCAGTACGTATTCGAAATTCAAATTATCCTCCGGGTCAATCAAACTTCCTCGACCATCTGCTTTGCCACGATTTACAATCCAGCGAAATAACGGGGTGATATCATCTTCCTGCACGGGATCATCGAATTGCCAGGCAACAGGCAGCCACGGCACAGCGTCCACGCATTTGAGAACCAACTTGTCGCCGCTATAAACGCGGCGAAATTGACGGTGAGGTTGTTGCGGCATAGGCGGTAGCTTGCCTAACAAAAAATTGCTAAAACGAGTTTACGCCAGTTTGCAAAACACTGAAAACTACACGTACAAAGTAGGCCTAATTGCTTATTTCACAAATTCAGTCACGTGTAACGTTTAGCAAGCATCGATAGTGAAACGACAGTGCGTGGGTGCTTTCCAGCCATTCAATGCTGGACGCATTGAATGCCAGATTTGAGAGAAATTCCACTCTATATTGGCAATTGCAGTGGTATATGGAATCTAGGCCTACGCGCTTGTGATTGCTCATCATTGTTTGCTGTTCTATTTTCAACCGCTTAAAAAGTCGGTAAGTAATAACACGCAAGAAGCTTCATCTTTTGCGTGTTAAACTTTAAAATGGTCGCCAACTGATAAAAATTAAGTACTTCGTGACTATGCATCGTGCGTGTGTCCCTAAGCAACAACGTTCAAACGTGTACTTAATATTCAATCATTATGGAATCAATAAATTTCATAGCTGCGTTGCTCTGCCCTAAAATATAGAAAATTCACATCAGAGACCCCCCAAAACACTTTGCAGAAATTTTAGCACATACTAAGCCCAGAACACGTCAAACGGTAGATTCGCTTCGCGTCGATGTATTACTCAAGGCCCTTAATCTCAGCAGCTAACCACGAACGGTTTGCTAGATAAGAGTTTCCGGACTTCATTGTCAGCTTACACTTACATCCATTTAAAATACCACAAACGTGTAGATGGTCTCAAAATATAAAAAACTGCATCTTTCCGATAACTTCACATACATGACAATGGAGCGTTGCAAAAAAATTATTCAGTTTTAAAGCAAAATCAGTCTTCCAACAAACAAATCTTTGCAGATTGCACATTTTCCCAAAACAGCTCTTAGTTTGCTTGAAGTAAACTTGCCCAACAAGTTCACTTCAAGAAAACACTTTCCAATCAGATGTTGGCAATACCAACAATTACCGGATCTCCTCAGTTGATACCCAAGCATACATTAGTTGCATTGCATTGATTTCCTTTAGCAAGGAGAGATCAAACAAAACTTCAACATGAAAGAAGCGAATGTGCATCAGATTGCATGTACTGTACTTCAATCGAGTTTTAATGTTTATGGACCAAAGCGACAGAACATGAGGAGACTCCTGAAAATGTTTTTTGTCTGTGAGATCGCAACACAGAGGCAGTGTAGAGCATAAAGTTATAGTCAGCATCAATCAGCGCACGATGATAGGGCGCACAGGACTAAAATAAAGATATTACAAAATGAAAGATTTTGAACTACGTTGAGCACGTTCTGACAAACAAGACAGGTGGAAATAACAGTTGAACACAACACGCGAAAATATGATAATAAAAAAGTAATGCAAAAGCAAACGCATAATAGCTTCACAAGGATAATTGAGCACCAGGGCCGGATTTAGCTGATGCGAGGCCCTATATGCTAATCCATTAGTGTGGCCCTCTTTCCTATTCTTACGAGTTGGGGAAGTGGAAAAGATCAATTTCCGCAGAACTGAAAATAACGATATGGACGCTTTCCAAGCACGCTCAATAAAAAATTTCTTAAAGACTGTCCCGCGATCACCGCGTATATTGCTGCCCGCGACGCAAAGCGTTCTAGGCTGGCGGGATCAGGATTAAATCTCCACAGGGGAACCAACGGAAAAACGTTACGGTAAAATATATGAACAAACACATGGCCTCCGTCTTTCACAAGTTTCACATTTATATTTTCTTACCTGTGCTCAACAGCAGCATCTAACATACACAACTTGCTTAAGCAAAACACTCTCTACATATGTGTAGCGGCATAAAAGCGTTAAACACAAGGGAGTGCGGCCACGTTGCGACCCGCTTACCATGGTTGTGAAATAACTCGCACATACTATCAATTATGACCAACAATTGCTGCTCTTCCCAAAATAGGCCAAGTAAAGCGCACCCGGTTGGTTGCAACTGCTAGATTCACGATTCGTGCGTTTCTTACTTTTTCAGACTGCAAATAACCGAACGCAACGAAATCGTTCAAAGGATATGAAGTTAAAACTTCGTTTATGAATGATCAACATACGTATACATATGGATGTCTATAGGAGGGCGGTTTGTACGATGGATAATACTTTATACACAACGTATACTCGAAGAAAGCAACGTCTTGGTTGCCCGGACATTGACAGCGGTTGCGATAATTGATATTAAGATGGCTGTGGTCGACACGAAACATGATGTGGATGGGGCATCACCTGTCCTTGCCCTGCAATACCACAGGTTTTTATAGCAAAAGTTTTCTTAACAGCAAGAAGCGCGGAATGGGTTGGATATTGCTAGGTAAGGCCAGATACTACGGCAGTTTAAAACGATGACGAATGCAAAGTTTTCGTTCGGGTAGGTGTTACTAATAAATCCAGTATGTTCCTAAAGTTGTGAGGTGTGGAAAATTTGAGAAAACGTGGAGTAAATCCTTGCAAGTATACCCGGAAAGGCCAGGGTATGCTACGAACGACGCTACTGGACATAGTGTTGAAGCATCTTAGAATAAGCCTGGCTGCAATTAGTTGGACTCTCATTTTGATCATATAGTCTTTCTCCGAGAAAATTGTGAGATAGCACGTTGCCGAATTCCAAAACAAATACAGTAGTTCATTTGATTTGTACAGAGTCAACAGCATATTTGGGGGTAGGAAGTCAGAAAAACGTGTTAAAAATTCCGTTTGGTGGTTTCTTTTTGACATGCATATTCAATGTGAGCTTGCCATTTCAGGGAGTTGTGTGAGATTATTCCACGTTGTTTTTGAATATCCACTTCCCTAATCGTATGTTGCGGAAAGTTTCTTAAGAGTGATCAAGGCCCGTAGCTACTGGGGGCATTCGGGGGCAGTGCAACCCCAATTTTTTTGTGCCCCTAAATTTTGTTGTGCCCAGAAAAATGTGTGTTAAGCATATAGCAAAAACAAAAATCTTGCTCCGCTAAAACGTGTTTTGCCCCTACAAACCTTAAGTGCTGGCTACGGTCCTGGAGGGATCAGGTCTATTGCTTTATATTGTTACAACCTTACATTTTCTGGGGGTTGAATGCTATGGACCACTTGGAAGCCCAGTTTTCAAGTGTTTCACGGTTGTTGCCGATGGCTTTCTGCAATTGCTGTGGGCAGCTGTGGCGCTACGTCAGTGCAGTATCGTCGGCAAACAAAACGAAAACCAGAAGTGATGTTATCACTTTTGTAGGTCATGAACACAAGAAACAAAAGAGGTCCGAGACATGAACCTTGAGGGTTTCTAATATCAACATAAGCAACACGCGATGGGTTCACAGTTCCACTTATACCTGCACCAACAGCCCTTGCTTGTGGTGTGCTCTTTACAAGATTGTTAAATATGAACTAAGAAGCCGAGGAAATCGCACGTCGAATTAGTGTGTATTTCAGATAACATGAATCAGAGGCGCAGAAAGCTTTATCATAAAGCGGAGCAATTGCGAGAACATATACACGTATGGACACACACACACACACCTGGTTCAGCTTCCACAAGTGTGTGTTCTTTCTTGACGGCATCGCCTCGAACGTTGCAGCGCACTACTTGTACGTAGTCCGTAAATTTTTTGAGTCGTTGGCGTTTGTCGGAATGAAGCAATGGAGACCGGCAAGGAAGAAGGTCAGGTAACAGTTGACTTTTCAAATCCTTTCCAAGCGAGTGGCGTGTGTAGCATAGTCCTGTTGATCGCAAGCGAAAACTGCACTAGAGCCATTGCCAATGTTGCCCTTGCCGTGATAGCTACACACACAAGCTTCGGAGTTATACGACTCTTTCTGTGATTCATAACATTACGCTTAATTTCAAAGACCATTTGCATACATATCTGTGAAGGTTTGTGGTAGCAACTCGCTACAATCCTTGGCCAGGGAGCCATTGACACCGATAAGCATTAATACCCTAGCTGTTTTGCATCAGAAACTGACTTTCCACAATCGTACAATGCATCTAAGTCAAAAAATTCATCACGGGGCGCATGCGTTCGAATCACATTACTTCGTATGAAATAAGTAACTTTCTCTATTTTCCAGACAATTCTTGGAATTTATCAACGCGGAACACAACCACGACCTATCAGGGCAGAATACCAAAATGTAGACAACATTTTAAGCAAAACGCATTCAAAATCTTTGCATCCTTCCACTATACTAGTAGACTTGGATTTGATATTTCGGTTTAAACACGAATTTATCGCTGCAGCGCAAAGTGCTTCCTGACCGTTGTTTGCTTGTTGTCGCCACTTTGCCAGAGCGTGACTGACTTCAAAAAACTTCCATACAAACTTTGCGACAAAAGCGCTATCAACATCACCTCTGTTAAGTATTAACCAGCATTAATTGTTGTAATCATTCGTTGTGGTATCTTTTTGTACTGAGCTCAACGAAAAAGATAGCGGTTGTTTATCCTCCTTATCGCACAAGATTAGAAAATGTAGACTTTTGTTAAAAAATGATTGATTTAAACAGCATTTTGTTTAAGAAGCCTTTCTTATAAAAAAATTAAACGTTACAGTTGAACCACGGCAACAAAAAACGAACTGATTTTTTTACACTGTTCTCAAAAGTGAATAGATTAGTTCATATTCAATTGTTTTCGTCTTGATTGTCTTCCGTGAGTTGGTTGTAAATCCGTAAAATTTTCTTAACAAGTGTTTCACATGAATAACATTTTTCTATGAAAAGTATTTTATTGTATAAGTTTGCCCGTAAAATTTGTTTAGAAAACTTTCCTCAACGATATTTGTTTACAGCATTTAATTTTAAAAATACATCCGAATCAGCGAGCCAATTTTGTACAGGCGAAAAGCACAAGCTACCTTCCTACAGTGGCTTTCAACGACCATCGTGTTTTGCAAAAATAGTGATGCTACACTGAAAAAAAAACAAAGCTCGTAAGTTCACCCTCGTTTTCATAACGCTCGAAAAACAGGAATCAAAATTGGTTGGCTGTAAAGGTGAGCTTTTAAGTTCGTTATGACTAGTCTAGAGTCTCACTCGTTTTCGCACCAAGTCGTTGCCTTGGAATTTTACATTAAAATATTATTTTTAAAATAGCCAAGCAATTTCCCGCAAAAAATAACATCGGAAGAAACGACAAACCCTAAAAAAGAGTTTTTAAATTAGCATGTAGTCATGCGAACTGACAAAGAAGCAATATCGAAAACGTAGACATGACGATTTTTTGCAACTGACCATATTTCCTTTTTTCGCCTCCAAGCATTCCCGTCCGGTCGCAAATCTGCCACTCCGACCAGTTCCATTCTATCCAATCGTCGCCGTACTGTCCGTTTCTTTGGGGGGTCTTTGGGGTAAGAAGCATTTCCGCTTGTGATACGTCTACCACGTTCAGGTGAAAAACAGCCAAACGTTTGCTTTGAACTTGGTTATAAGGCACGACCCTGAAACCCACAGAGTTCTATTAAAAGACTGATTGAAGAATACAAGTAAGTAACTGTCTTTTCGTTTGACAACTGAGACAATTTCGGTGACGCTCAGGTTACGCCCTGTCAATCAGAGCTGAATCAATTGCAATCGTACGCAATGTAATACATATTTTCATGTAATTTAGACTTTTTGTTCTTGTGTCAACGTAATTTGCAAAAAAATTGAGAAAATTAAAATCACATTCTGCTTCCGGCAACTTCACAGAGTTCGAAAAAATACATAAACAAAACCATTGTTACTTACACTTGCCATGTGACCTGCTGCAGTTTTGTTCGCAAGGTTGCTCTCATGATTATAGGACGAATATACACGATAGCTAGATTGACCGATAAACAGCGAAAACTGCCTTCGACGCTCTTCCATGACGTATTGGTTCGACAGTTAATGCATCACTTATTTTCCAGTGAGAATGATTTGCGATAATGGGAAAACCACATAACTCTTCGGTGCACGAAGAGCGGAAGTACTAAATAGCCTTATAGTGAAAATCACGGGCAATGAAAACGATATCAACGGAGTTCTCGAAACGTTTGCAATATGTCGCTGCTATCGTTTCCATTGGCCGTGATTTTCATTATAACGCATAACTCTTGTTTTGAGCCAGATAGTGTACGCTCATTAAATTGTGAAACCTGAAACTTATGATGTTTTTATATTCTCATCAACATGAAATTAATTTGTGATCTTTGATGTTATTGTTTTTCCCCTTGCTGCATTCGTGTTAGTTCGTGATTTGAGTCACAAAAATGCATGATTAAACCACAACCACACAGGCTTCCACGGACACTAACAAAACGCTAACACCCTAGGTTAAAAAGACATAACATGTGGCAGCTAGTCCAAGTTTTGCAAAGGTTTTCAACTGTTTAGGTTTGAAGCAGTGCTTGCTTTTCTTACGGGAGTGTTTAGATAAATTTTAAGTGAGATAATTAGATAGGTCAATGTTAGGCACGGCAAATTAGATTTTTTGTGTGTTTATCTATTCAAGTATTATTCATTCCGACAAAAGCACTAATCTTAGGAAAATTTATGTTATCTTTATTTACGTGTTTGTCCCAGACATAAGGTCCACATCATATCAGTTAAAGTGTTAAACGAACACAAGGGTGCAGAAATGCTTATACACGCTTCACAGGGTAGGAGTTGTTTGGTACAGTACAATTATTGCAGAAATTATTGCATTTTGAAAATGAATAACTAATAACTTTCCTTAAACCAACGTTGAATCACTTCCAACACTACTGTCCAAAATTTTTTAAAACCTTAACCAGTATTGAAGCTTACTGCAATGACTGTTAAAAGAGATCCAAATTTTCAAGTAAAGTAACATTTAACTTGATCAAACGTTTGGCATACAGTATCTGTATGTATTGTTTTCGTTTTCTTATTCTATTTGAAAAAATTTATAAATGCGATTCATAACTAACTACAATTTTAAGAGTAATCGCAACTTGACTTTTTCAGAAGAGAGTAATTTTAATTTAATTGAACATTTTGAAGGAGCAATTGTAATTGAACTGAAATAATGTAATTGATCCAACTTTTACTGTCAATCTTACGCTCACTTGCTGATTTGGAATATGTTGCAGGTATACAAACCAGTATCTTCAGTCGTGCTGTTTGCAATCACAAGGTTCCAGGCATCTTTAGGAAGTTTCCTATTCTGAGGTTGCCTTTGAACAACCGCTCTTTCCTGCAACACGTAATAGTGTATGTGTTCAAGATAAGGTTTATTTTTTCAGAAGTAACAACCAATCAAGATGGTTCATGATGAATATGGAACTGTTCATTAAATTTTACATTTTCCGAATGTAGTTTGAAAATTGCAAAGAATTAGCTAATTTTACTTTACAAATCTCCCGTTAACTCTGCACACGTTATACACTGTCTCGCAGTGTTGCACGGTGCGTATTCCGCAAAGGAAACAAGAAGCACGCGCACATCATCGGGAAGAACAAACAAAATCAGAAGTGAAGCATAACATTGCACACTAACCCGCAGACTGAGCAGTCTTTTGGTGGAGCCAAGTGCAAACTCGAAACCGCAAGCACACATTGCGACATCGATGCTTCGTCCTTTGCAATTTATGGCCCTTCCCTCAGGATAAAATTCTACCTGTACGGGAGAAATGCAAACTTTGAAATAGGCACCACTTGCAACTTGACAAATAGCTGTTGTCAACGTTTGTGTAACTGTAAACAGTCTACATCAGTAAGAAAGATACCATAGAAACTTGTAGCAAAAATTCACTGTTATTTTTTCAAACGTTTTTTCGTATGCTGACATCGCTTTGTACTCATCCGATGCATACCAAGCAGCCATTGGCACATTTTGGATGAAATTCCGAAAGGCCAAACCTATTCTTCTGAGCAAGAAAGATAAAAAGGTCGAAAATGGAACAGATGAAATAAAAAATGGTATCCGAGTTACTGTAACGTATATTGGTTCTCCCTCAAAAAATCTACCGTCTACCTGGCCATAATTTGCTTTACAAGCAGTTGGACTCAAACGCGCGACAGCTTGCAAAAAGTTGCTGACACCTACCAGGTTCCTTTGGCCATGCCGCAAAGGTAGATATTAATATGCACTGCAGCTGCTCATTTTCTTGGAAAACCACTTTTGCAGTAGCCCGTTTCACATATTAAAAACGTTTGCTTGTCCACTAAGTTCACAACTCACAGATGGTAGTAAGGCTTTGAAAAGATTGTCTGGTAGTAGCAATAGAAATGCTTTTAAAAAATCCCCCTTATGAATTTATTTGCCTTTGCTTGGCAACTGGCAATGTCACCGGCGCCAGCGTGTGACCTACCAAGTAGAGGCCTACCATCTGGTTGTTTTGTGTGGAACTAACATCATGGCTTTCATAGTTTTTACAAAACGATAGGAAGAAATGCTTTCACCGAAATTCTAAATTTATGAGATCTGAAGATAAGCCGAACAGAATCAGACAAGGTATTGGCAAGTTTGCACCAACAGAAATTTTTAAAAGATTCTCTCATTGTGCCAAAATAAATATGTCGGGATTTCTCACTCACGGTTGACGAACAACTTACGCCTTGATGTCGCGATTACCTTCATGACATACCCCCCACACGTACGGCATGAAGTTTTGGGTTATTTTTGAGGTAGCTTCAAAATTCATCTCTAATATTGTACCTTACGTCGGTGCACAAGAAAAAGATGAGCGCGGTGGTGTGCCTCTTGCGGAGTTGGGTGTCATGAAACTATCACAACATATCATTGGAAAGGGGTACAATAGCACATGCAAAATTTTCTGCTTTCCTTACGTGCTTGTCTTTAGCAGAAAAGCTTGTAAAAGAAAAGATTTCGGTTGTGGGATCGACGAAAATTGTCGAAAGAAATGAAAGGTGCGGAAAGAAGAGGTTAACTTCCAGTCATTTCTTTTGGGACAAAAACTGTGGAGGACTTCTTGTAAATATCAAATCCAAGTAAAAAAAATCAGTGTGGGTATCAATACGCATAGATCTGTGATTAAATGTGGAGTACACTAATAAAAATATAGCCGCAGGCAGTACCATTATACAATAGCCAGGTTGAAATCGATAGTTTCGACATTATGACGTGTTTGTACACCATGAGATCTGCAACCAGAAGATGGTCTTCGGGTGTTTGGTTAAATGCGCTGGACATTGCTACAATAAATGCTTGAATGCTGACTAGCATAGTTTACGTGACGCTATGTATGATTTGCAAACGTCAATCCTTCGGGGGCTGCTCGGATGACAATAAAAGAGTTGTGCATGGAAAATGCAACCAACATATTAAATCAAATTAATGAGTTGCACTTGTGTCACTTCATTACAATCATACTGCTGTAAATAACCTTACAGTGCAGTAAATATACGTGTCTAGGTATTATTCACACTTTCCATGAGCGTTAGTATAAGCAGATAACAAGATTAAAGTATATTGCAAAGGGCAAACGCAATGCTGTATCGAAATAGACACAATCATAAGCGAAGAGATGAAAAATTCGCTGTAAAGCAGTGTAAACACCAGCTTCAAATACACTTTAATACGTCGCACTGCACACTGTGCACTGCAAACGGCTAATGTGTTTAAAAACGTCCAAACGCACTGATGTGTTGAACATTTACGCACTACATAAAATAAACAATGATAAAATAGAAAAAATAACTCCAGCTCTGCGGCTCGAGACATCCAAATATTTTTGGTTCTAGCAGCATCTAAACTTTTTTGTCTCCGACTCCAGTTCCAATCATCCAAAATTGCTTGGGCTCCGGTAACACAGCCCAGGTCTCAGCAGTTGAACCCTAAAACTCCCACTTGTTTGTGGAACCGGCACAACGTATGTGCTTTTCGTAACTATCCTATATACGGACAGTACGATAGCAAGGACCGACAATCACATGACTTTCAGTAGCAAATGTGTTTGAAATTTTTTCCAGAAAGTTTTCAATTCATGTTCATCTTTAAATGTATGTTCATCATGAGACAAAATGTTTGTTACGAAGTGAGAGGGAAAAACCGGTAAACGACGTTTATCAGGAGACACTGATTCCGATTGATATATATTTTTTCGAGCAAAAGCTCCCAACTGACGAAACTGTCAGACGGAAAAAAACAAGTTTAGAAGGCAGCGCCACCAACAAACTTGCATTCTACGCTATCTCATGAATTTTTTCGAAATGGTTACCTTGCAGGAATTTCAGCAAAAATGTGCTTATTTTTTTAGCTATATGTAAACCGCATCCCAGTATCGAAAAGACTCCTAAAAATTACTTAGTAGTAGCACCGCATATTCCGGATTAGTTAGTACAACTTTTGAAGTAAAGCAGTGCTTTAAAAAGTTAAGATTTTCAACAAAATTTTAGTAGATGTCTGGGTAGTGCGCAGGTTACGCGTATGACACATTCGGCGTTTACGCACACCGCAACCAATGCATCAGCAAGAACAGTATAAAAATCACAGTACAGCAATCAGCAAGCTTCTTAATAGTCGCTGCACACGGCAATGAGTTATCAAAATCTTAATTTAGGAACTATTTATTCAGCAAAGGCACCGTATGTTCAGCGGAAAAACGTTTGCATGGATGAACACGCAATTTTGTTTATCGGGATTACAGGCGCAAGCCGCTTTTTGCAATAGTTGACCTATTTTTACTTCCACTTAGTGTACCACATTCGCTATTTACTGCCCTGCATTAGAAAATGCCCCATACAAACAATCGTATTAGTTTGAAAAACAGTAGTGTACATTTGGCATTAAAACAGCTCTAATCTTAACTCCTTGTATGCATTAAACAGAGCACAAAGTTTATGATATCAGAAGTAATTGTCAGGCATAGTTGTTGCCGCATAAGTTTTACCGCTCCCATATTGACGCTATCTCATCTCATTCTACTTTCAACGGGCATTTTCCAGCAGTTCATAAGTCGTATTTTGACCGTAACCTATCAGTGTTATTACTAAGAACTTTTCAACCCCTGGATATCTCCGCACTCCGACACCTTTGCCTTCTATGCCTATGGATTTGAATATAGGCCCAATAAAAACACCTTTGCGTGAGTCATTACTGATTCAGATTTGATATGGAATATGAAAAATCACACCACAGGAAATGCTGGTATTTACACCTACATCAAGTTGTAACCACTACCTTTTAAATATACTGCATATCAAGCATTTTGACGTTCAAATAGCCAACGGTTTGAAAAAATTCACCTCCGACAAAGACATTTCATTGCTCCCCTCACAATCACAACGAGTATAGGGTAAGAATTAGCAACTGCTACGCAGGAAATTTTCTTTCTGAATATTAACGTGTTTTCAAAAGACAAAGTACTGCGTTATTAAGTCGAATTGTTACTAACAGCACATATTGGAGTTTCTGACACACCTACCTTCGGCGGGAGACGACATTGTCTCGACCTGAAACGCAGCTCTCCGCACTGACACGAAGACCACTTTTCCCAAGGACCCCAAACACCTTTGAATGCAAGTCCTGCACAAGGACAATAACCCCATTTACCATCTTTATCGACGTCGTACGTTGTACCACACCAACATATTCCGTCAATTTGGTGGTCAGTTGTGCACTCCCAGTATGTAATACCTGCCAATGAAAACTTGGAAAGAATTCGTCTTGAACACTAAAAAATTTCTTTAAAAATTAGATTCTACGCATAGATCATGATTAATATTTTACTGACAACAAGCTCATAAAAAAAGGAGACTCTGCGTACGGCGTTAAAGTTCACTTCGTCTCCACAAAAACGTTTTAGCCTTCGTGACCTTATCCGTGATAGTCAGAATGTAGGATGCAGTATAGTCACCAGTATTTGGCAGTGGGAAAGTGATCATTGATTTACAAATTCATATGTATAAATAGTGAGTTGAAACAGATTTTTATTCAGCTTCGACAAAAATACTTCACAAAAACTCTTTGTTTCCCAGGGTACAAACTAGATTTCTTTATTACGTCAAAAGTAAATGGCACTGTCTCCGTAAGAGGTTGCCTACATTCATATTCTGCAGCAAGCTGATGAAAACTGCTGACGCTGCAATCAACATTATATCATCATAGACTAAGCAACTTCTGGCATTTTCAAGACTTTCAACAACATTAAAACACAAAGCAAATGATATGAAAGTAGTCCCTAAAATTCAACCAAAGCTGTGTTACTGGCAGCTGAATCTGTTTTCGCACAAACTGCTTTACGCACTACCGACACAGCGTGCAATGAAAGCCATAGAACACTAGGCACTAGGTATAGCACATCTGTTAATTCATTCGTGTGACTAACACAGCATGCATTTTTCTAACAGTCAACGCGACACGGCTCTGTTTGTGTGGGGTCGATTTCCTCGTTTTTACCATATATATACATCAGAAGTACTTCTAAGCCTTTATGACTAAAGCCAGGAACAATAGATGACAAGGTAGCTGTGCGTACAAACTATAAAACCTGCCCTTTGATGTGCTACGACTGAATATTTCTGTATTCTTGTGTTTTTTTTACTAAGCTCTGTGATATGAACCATGTGTCGGAGCTAAACACGTACATGAAATTTAAAAAATCTACCAAAAATTAAACGAAGGCAAGCAGCCACCTGAGCAGATCAGGCAAGTTCACTTGGCAAACCATGAGTTTATCTGCACATTGGTTATGTTCTTTAAAAACAGACGCGTATGCTCAAGAGTTTGCACAGGAAGGGGCGAACGGCAAAGAATTCCTTTGGAAGGTAAAAAGTTCTCTGCGCGTAACATGTGTAGGCGAATTTTTCAATAACAGAATATGAACGTACATGCGATAAGAAAAACTTGAAAGTGATGATGTAAATTTCATATTGTGTCGATTAATTATTTTGCTGCAAGATCTGCAGCATCAGCGCTTCCTGAACAACAGAAAGGTAATCAGCGTTAGGACAAAGTAAGAAAAAGACGTGAATGCGTACCTTTGTATTTGAATGGAAATTGACAAAATTTAGCAGGCGAAGTTCCGAATTCAGCCAAGAATCTTGTGCCTGGAGTTGGAAAGGCGCAGGGGCAGAATCCCCATTTTTGCAGTTTAGTTGAAAATTCTGGTTGTGTGGAACACCTGTAAATATAAATAATCTTCAAAACATGGAAATACGTACATTTCAAGCTTTACAACACGGTCTATTATGTAGGAGAGCATTGATTTGATCGCTTTGCCAAAGTTCATAGTGATCCTTAGACAATTGCCATACGAAGATGGTACTTTTCTTTTACTAAGTTCTTGGCCTGATTGTTGTAGCGATGACTGTTTGTAGCAAGCCACTGCGACTTATAGGGTTGACTTTATTCGTTCACTTGAATAAATTGAAACAGTAACCGTATTTATTCGATTGTTAGCCGCACGAAATGGTGTTAAAAATAAATGTATGCAGCCCTTGATTGTAAGTCGCACTTAAACATAGGTTACCTAAGCCACTGAGATAATTTGGCGCACTAGCAAGTTTCGCGTTTAATAAGCAACCTTGATAATGATGCTTCACCACTACAACTGACTTCTGCTCAACATAAATCTTCCTGTGACGGGGTATGCACGTGATACTGAATAGAAAGAAAATGCGAAAAGAGAGTGTGGTCGACAAAAACATAGAAAAGGGAAGACTGATCGTCACCTGGACCTTCCGATAAGGTAAAGAAGTAAAAAATATAAACCACCCTTGATTATAAGCCGCACGAAATGACGAGAAAAAACTTTACAAGACGCGGCTTACAATCGAATAAATACGGTAGGTTCCACACGCAGAGCGATGGGTGAACCAAGTGGATCATTATAATACTGTCCATACGCTCATGTTCTCACGGACAAATGAAAATTTTTTGTGATAGACACGTAGAAATTTCACTGTGGAAAATCGTTTCTTAGAACGCAACCGCGGGGTTTCTACATTTATTCTTTTTTGTGTGTTTTCTGGATAAAATGTGTTTCGACCACGACAATCTAAAGCTGCGCGTTCATTGATCCAGACTTGGCAGTTTAGTAAACTTCACCGGCAAATAAGTTTGAGTTTGAGATAATACTGTACATAAAAAATGCTCACGTGAAAGCCCACCAAATCTTTAAGCAAAGACTGCAGAACGCAGTTGCAAAAAGTGTCTGTAACCCTGTGATTCCGCCGGCTCCAATGCCTTGTAAAACGTTCTGTTTTGTCTGTTTTTATCGACCTGCATTCTGCATAGTGTGTGTGCTTATACTATGGACTTCGTGTCTGGTCATAAACAAATAAATTAAATTATGACTTCACCGGCTGAAAATGCTTCTGAAGTTAATTTTATGTTACTTGTTACGTCAATATGTCACACCACCAGTGGCGCAACTGACTGGGGGCAGTGGGACGAATCGCCTCTGACAAGCTATATCTAAAAACCGGATCTCCACTTAGCTTATGTTTCGGTTTTAGTATTCTTTTAGTTTTGAGAAAGTTGTGTTTCTGCGTTTTCCGGAATATTTTCCGGTGAGTTGGTGTTTTACTATAGCCATCCACACAGGGACCGAGTTTGCTAGAAAACTTTGGGGGGACAACTTTGTGTGATATGCATGTTATTGTACATATCACACAAATATAATATTATTGTTTGCGTTTCGATGACGTCACCATGTTCACTCAACCGAGGCACGACCTTGGCCCGTGTGCCCCCTGGCTACGTCCATGGTGTTATGGCAGCTGCATAGTACTGTGCTAGTTCTTGACAATGATTACTAGGTATTTGCTTCTTTACTAAGTACACAAAATTTTAGTATTAGCACTTTAAGAGTTCTTTAAAACAAACACAACATTTCAATTCTTCTTTTAAAAATTAACAATACATTTAAAGTAGAATTTATGAACGTGTATCTTTGAGGTTCAAATAATTACCGGTTACATAATCCAATTCCAACTAATACACATGTATGTCTAAGAATTCCATTAACTGGTAAATTAACCTACACAATTATCAACAATCATGACAATTCAGTTTTACAGTTTACACAGTAAATCTCTACATTGTGTGTATAGGTAATCCAACGATAATGTCCATTTTTCTTATTGATTGCTCGGCTTTATGCTGGGGATTTTCAACAGTAATGTAACCAAGCATGAAATATGTACAACTACATTATTTTTTTATCACAAAATATTGGGGGGGACAAAATCTATTGTGTTACCCCTTGTCCAAAAGTAGGGGGGTATGTACCCCCGTCCCTCTCAAACTCGGTCCCTGCAGCCACATCCAGATCCACCATCATTTCTCAAGTTTTTTCTCAGTGTTGGCTAGTGAGCCCCTTTCAGCTAAATTTCTCCCTCTTGGCTCAATCCTCTAGTTGCGCCACTGCCCACCGCTCTATACGCCGACCAGCCTCGTTATTTTACCTTCTTCATCACATACACGGGCATTACGAAAAATTCACACCCAGGGCGCCGATTTTATGGGGGTAATGAGCAGTCACTTCCAGTGTAAAGGAAACACATTGTTTACGGTTAGGGACACCAAAGTAGATTCCCGCCGGAGGAGCAGGCACTCGTCATGCCACTAGCAGTAAATTCTAGCATATACACACACTGGAACAAGTCTTTTTCTGGTAATAGTTTTTTCCACGTTTAAGCGATCTCATTTATTTGCTCTGCAGTTTTCATTTTCACTCAGCTTATCGAAGTGCGGTGCGTTTGTTGAACTTATTACAATTCCGTTATTGCCAATTTTCATTTGCGCTAACAATACGGTTGAATGAGGATTGGTTTGTTGACCTATAACTATATAACAGGCGTTTAACGCGCTCCTTGTTTCCAATACGCAAAGGTACATCAGCCTCCTTTAGTCTTTAACTTTTGGTTCATCCCAATGGATTTTTCCAGGTTCGGTTGGTCTATCTTCTAACTGTGGCGCTTGGGGATGGCAAACAACCTGGCAGACAAAACACCAAATTGTACTCTCAGCAGTCACTTTGGTGTGGCAAAGGGAGTTGGGTCATTTTTTAACTTTCCTCTGGTCCTTTTTTCAATGTTCTCTTTTTTGAATTCAGAATAACATGTGGTCTACAGGGGCGAATCCACCAGTAAGCTTAGGGGGGCGACTTCAGTAATATTTGGTGGTAAAGTCTCATTATGGGTTCACTACTGTAAGAGAAATGAAGTACACATCACAACACTGTGACAAAACAATGGACGGCACAATGGCCTTATGCTGTTTTCCGACTTGTGCAAAATCATGGTGAATAAAGTCATACTTTCGTAGGTTTTGGAGTGGGCGATCGCCCCAATCTCCTCCCTGGATCCGCCCCTGTTGGTCTAATCATATCTTGCGCAAGAAATTCGTATAAACCAGTAGACGTTTGAGTCCGAGCGACTTATCCAATGGCATTGGATATTTCAGTCGATTCTGCAAATATCAAATGCAAGTTCAAACGTGCTTACCCGTACAAGACTAAACACTGACTGCATCAAGTTCAAACGTGCTTACCCGTACAAGACTAAACACTGACTGCCCTTTTCTCAAAACCGATTCTGTAGTCTCTAATGAGCTTGCCGAAAAGGTTTCTGGACAGTGGCAGTTTCGCTGACATGCCAAAGAAGAAAAAATGCAACAACAAATGTCGAAAAGGTGGCAATGCGGGCGAAATGGTGGAAGACAATTTGCGCGCTGAATTACTATGCGTAGAACTTTTAAGTTGGCGATACATATTTTAAAGTCGGTTTAGCATTCACACTACATCTGCAGATGCTGAATCGAAATCAGTCAGTCTGAAAGCAAGTGCCGCTGCCACTCAAAAAATTAATGAGAAACACTGCAGAACATCAGAACAACGTGTTAAAAGAAAAATTTTAAGTGCTGAAAGAAGAAAGAACAGCGCGAGCTGTGACATCATGATCAACAAACGCTGGCAGTATAAACATAACTCTTCAAGGTTTAGCAAAAGGTCCGTAAGAAATATTTCGAAGTTTTCTCGATTGTCAACAAGTGTTTGTGGCGAAGCGATCTGCCAACCGCTTCCGACAACCATGCAGAAGCTTACCAGCAGCGTGCGTCCCCGCGACCAGACCGAGCACAGTGAAAATGATACTGGGGCTCGTCATCTTTTTCTATGACTTTGAATGGGAAAGCGCAAGCATCTCCACCAGAATTGCCACCTTCAGCGATAATAGAATATTCATCCTCCTCTGTGCTCTCCTCGATCTGAAGCATTTAAGTAAATCATAAACCAAGGACTGTGTTTATTAGCAAAATTCAAGATGAATGTAAAGGGTTATTTGAAGCAACATGGATAAGTTAAACGCCTTGCAAGTAGAAANAACGGTATGCCTATCATTTGTCGATAACCAGACCTGCCGGCTGCGTAATTCCTGCTCTGCTGCGTTTGTCAGCAACAGCATTTCGAATTTTAATTATCAAACAATTTTTTCACTGCCTCTCATGAATTATTACTGATTTTGCAGATGGGACGATTGCAATAATATTGTCAGACAACACGGTAAAAAACTGCAGTCTGCTTACGTCTCAGAATCAGTCAACAGGATACAATAAAAATTATAACTTTTAGCTCAATTGTCGCATTTAAAAAACGACGCTGATGTTTCAGCCTACTTCACAGCGAACCTTCATCTGGGCAATGATAGGTGGTAGCAATGTCACTGGATATTGCGCAGTGAAGAAGATGAAAAGCACAATTAGTGTGATGAGAACTAAAAACAAGAACATGACATTGCCACAAGGAATAAAGCCAATAAACGGAGTAAGAAACGCTACGAGCCCGGTACGAACCTGGCTCTTTACAACTGAATATGAAGTTGCTTGTATTCTTAAAAACAAATAAAATACTTGCTTGTTTAGACAGTTTATACACACAAACGTGAAGGAATTTTATCACGTGGGCGTGAACAAACCGACCATCTACCTTAAAAAATCCCCGGAACTCATCAATAAAATACCTCAAAAAATATTTGGAAAAATCTGCAAGTTATAACGCCACTAAAAACCTTAAAAATTGTTTAAGGTGACCGTTACGCGGTATATCAAGAGCGTCAGATTTGTGTATGCTACAAAGCAATACCTTTCCATTTTCTGCACCCAGTTTAATTCAGCAGAAGAAAAAATGTTTTTTGGTTTAAATGTGAAACAACGCCGAAGCTCACGATTGTCTAGTATCTTTGTGAGCCATTCTTTTCTAGCTCACCAGAAATGCTGCTAAAAACATAATATTCAATTTTGACACCTTCTCCAGTTTTACCGTGAAACGCAATTTAACATTACACAACCCAAGACAGCCCAGGGTGAAGTCGGCGTACACATACGCAAAGAATTCACGAAAAATCAGTATCAAAATTTCCCCATATTTTTAAAGAAACAGCGCATGTCTTCCAGAAATTTTGGCTAGGACAATAGCTTACAGAAAAGGTATCACGATGATGCACGATAGTAAAAAAAAGTATTAACAGTTTCCTTGACCAAGGCCTTTTAATAACAGTTCCACTGAACCCACCTCTGAACATACACGTGCTTTGTTTTCACTATACGTCCTTCACAACGGTATACAGTTAAGCAAATTTGTCTGAACCCATTCAAAATCAAATCGGTTCGCCGAAAAATAGGCAATAAGTGTGGCCACGCTTGGACCACACTCAACCAGGGTTGCCAGATAGAAATACAAAACTGTCGCCAAACTCACGTCAAAAAGTAGCCAAAATCAGCAAAAATTCGCCAAACCTCTGGAAATGGTTGCATTTTTACCAAAAGATTATTTTTTCACTGGAAATCAGTCGTTTAAAGCTCTATTGTCTTTCGCCCTGCACAGGGTGACACAAAAAAAACGGTCATCACCAAAAATCGAATAACTTCCAAAATTTTATTTAGATTGACACAAAACTTCAGCTACCCCAGACGATGTTGTTCTTAGAGTTCACTTGACCTGACAACAGAAAATGTGCCTCGTGGACAGGAAATTCACGACATCCGAACCGTTCTTTGAATTGCAGTTGAGCTGCGTGGATAGACTTCTGCCGAAAATATGCCTCAACTATAAAATATC
>JGI24159J19872_10003000_pt1 | contig 20650 bp, 11 predicted proteins | sample Ectturendosymbi4_FD_19872 | JGI IMG/M metagenome (IMG submission 19872) | reverse complement strand
TGGTATGGGTATGCAGAGACATGCATTACCAAAGCACTTGCCAACTTTGACATGTTTATGCTAAGTACTTCTAAAGCAGCATAAAAGTTTATAAAATTTGTTTGAAACTTTTGGTCCCATCTAATATCAACATCAATTTTCAAACAAAGCTGCAAACCTTATTTGAGGATTTAGGTTAGAACAAATATGTTACAAATAATGTCTCAATGAATGCCTCTGTAGCACCAATTCATTTGAAACCTTTTTTCTTTCCAATAGGTTTTAGGGGGTAGTTACTTTTTACCCCAACATTGCAAATTTTTTTTTACCCCACATGACTGTAATTATAATTTTTTCCTTCGTTTCTATACTCACTTTTCCTCTGGGGAGTGTCATGGGGCAGCAGCCACAGGAAGACTCGAAATACCGTATGGTCAATAGCAATCTCAGATTGTTCTACTGGCTCTATACCAAGGCCAGAGATGTCATCACTACACCTGGCCCATGGTCAACCTTTAGGCCACTTTCCCATGGGTATAGCCAGCAGAACTTGCCTCACTAATCTTTCGTGGAACATTTTGGCTAGTTTTTTTTTTCAGTCACAGACATAATTTTTTTAAATGACCGAAAATAGTTAAGTAAATTTGGACACAATGTTTGAAAATGTAGACCAATAAATATTGTTATGGCGAGCTTCAATACTCATATAGGACAAATGACCAAAAAGTCTCAGTGAAAAAAACTAGCATTCTGGGTGCATGGTTTTTACCAATCTGTGCATCAATCTCCTTGTTCTGCCTTCCGTCTCTTCTAAATACCATCACAAAGTACTTGAACTTTTAGACCTGCTACAGTGTACTGTCACTTACTTATAGTGTACACTGACTTGGGTTTCTGGAGAGACATAATACCTTGGTCTTTTTAGTGCGAATTTTCATTCCTGTATGGTTGCACACAGCAGAAACTGATCAAGTGCATATTGAAGAGTGAAGACCCTATTCCAAGGATGTAAGCTGTACTAATTTTTCTGCGAAAGGCAAACAGTTGATCCTCCAGCTTCCTCAGTGATACCCTGGTTGACTCAGCTGTTACTGTCTATCAATTCATATCCGACTAAGATTTTGGCTGCAATAAATCAGAAATTGTAAAAAAGCTAAGTTGTTTCCAGATCAAAGTGTACACAGTGTTAAAACTAAACTACAAAGCAAGAAAAATGTGGTTGATGTATATGTATTTTTTAGCTAATCCAAGTAAAAAAGACTATGGGGAAGTTTGATAAGCCTTTTTTATCTTGTTCCTGAATTAAGCAGATTGGATCTTGTGCATTTGTGTTGGAAAATAAAAGAAATGCTGAAACATAAAATTTTAAATAGATGTCAAACTATTGAAGATACAGTACACCAGTGGAAGTTATCCAAATGACAATATTATTTTTCATTTTTCTTATAACTGGTGAAATCTTCAACTCATGTACTAATCAAAGTGTTAGGTCACAATGTTTACAGTATGCTGAGGTGGTCCTCAAAAAAGATCTTCAACTCAAATTTGTTAACTTCTAAAATATGTGGATGCCTATGACAGCTGATTCATAGTGTCTACCTTTCAAGCAAGATGTTATGTGTTTCATGAATGCCAGCTAAGTGATTAAATGTAACATTTGTTGGGCAATGGCACGGAATGCAACTGGCATTTATTGCATGAACCACATTTCAAGCTGTGGCATACTGCTGGTTGCTATTTGGCCAAATCTAAGTGGCTCTCATGTGACAGAAGGGTGTTATTATTTTTTCAGCATAGTTGTACAGAAATACATTAGTAATCAATGCTAATGTTCTTAGCCAAATTCTTCAAAATGTCAAATCTATGCATTTATGGATTGTGCGATTGACTTAATTTTTTTTTCATGATATGTTAATATGGGTTTATATGCAGGACCGATTGGAAAAAGGTTCAGACCATCTTCATTCACAAGCTAGGCCTAGTACTCGATGAATTCTTCAAAGCAAATCCTTACGTTCCAGGCAAAGTCAATCCTAACTGTGAAAACGCAAATTTTGATGACATGAAAAACCGGCTTATCAATCTGGCATCGGAGTTTGATAAGTATGTCTGATTGACTTCCTTAGTTTTTCAAATTGGTTGACTGTGATTGTGTTGTTAAAGGTTTGTTATGGTAAATGACGGAAGTCAATAAGGATATTTCAGTTCCACAGATCAGAGAAAAGATGTAATGTTGTTGGATGTGAAGACCTTTCTCTGGTGGAAATGTTATTGATGGTGTTTAACAGTCGAAAGCCATCCCACTGGCACCACTTGCGATTATCTCTAGTGTTGATAGACTCAATAGGATTTCAGATGGCTGTGAAACTATTGCGCTAAGCATCATAGGCTAGTCATGCATAGATGAGCAGACTGTGAAATTTTACAGTACGAGTCCAGTCCTGATCTGCCCATATTATATAACCATCATGTAGTTTCTCAAATTTTATACAAATGCTTGTCATGCAATGTCACAAGCTTACTTGATATTAGACCATAGTAATATTTTAGAAGTGTATATTTTACTGCAACATATGTTTAATCCCTACGAAATTTTCTAGCTATACCAATTACTGTTTGTAAAGTATCTATTCCACATTGCCTTCAAAGACTTTTAACCAGAACAACTAATATTTCATACAGTTTAAGTCTTACCTGTGAAGCAAGGGAACTTATGTTAGCGTGAAAGAACCAGCATCAACAAAACGGGCAGTCTAGCTTATAGCTTCATAAGCTGCATGTGTGCAATAAAAAACCTGTGAAGTTCAGACAAAGTGGCCTGAATCTATTGGTATAAAAATAAAAGCTGTCACATTTACTCCAAATACATATTTAACATACGATAGACTACTACACTACTTAACACTACAATCATTAATCTTAATTACACTTACACACATAGCTAGCAACCCATGTTGTTCTTTTACGCTACTTTACAATGTTTGATCACCGTGCTAATAAAAAAATCCAAGCGACTTCAGAATACTGCAACAGACTGCAGAATTGGGATTGCGTGGTTCTTGACTTTTTGAATGATTGTAACTTGTCGTTTTTGCTTTTGTATTTCCTGAATTTCAGCGCTTTCATTTTGCAAACATTGCTCACTACATTGTTTCAAATGACTAGTACAGTACCCCTAGATTTTTGTCTTGGTAAAACTTGCTCATAGTTTTACACCGTATATAACCAGTATAAATGCGATTTGTATGATGCAATATTTAAAAATCCTTCGATACTGCACTTGTTTTGGAAGCAAAGCCATTTCAGCAACTGATCCACAGCTTTTTGATGTTGTGGCATTGAAAAACAAATACTGAGTGATAATTCGCAAGCAATTCAATGTACACTACAGTTCAAATCAAAGCTGCAAATATGCCAAAGAAAAACCCAATTTAGATATTATACACTAAGTTCAAAGGAAACTTGTCTCAAGAGAACTGAGCATTCATGTTATGGTTTATTCATGCATTTTTGTGACTCAAATCACGAAATAACACGAATGCAGCAAGAGGAAAAAACAATAACATCAATGATCATAAATTGATTTCATGTTGATGAGAATATAAAACATCAGAAGTTTCAGGTTTCATAGTTTAATGATCGTGTTCTAACATTTTAAATCACAAAGAGTTGGTGAAAAACCACCCAAGTCAAGTTCTCAGCCAGCCCTGTTCAAAAATTTGCATTGCATGAATGCCACAAAAGAACACCAAATAATGCAACCAAATGTGCAGTATGTAGCAGAGGTTTGCCATACACGTGTATGGAACAACGCACTTCCCTTTCCAGTCCAGTGCCTAGGCTGAATACTGCAGGGGGATATACTGATGCATAAAAAGCAGAGGTGGCCAGAGTCACATTTTCCGACTCCACTCCTGTTCCGAATTTTTTTATCCGGGTCCGGGTCTGCAATTTTTTCCAATTTCAGAATCCGCCTTCTGTTCAAACTACGGCAAACATCGATGCAACTGAAATCAGTCCCGTCACCACAGGGGGCTAAGCTCCCCCAAACAAAGCTCCAACCCCCCAAATTGAATTATGTATAAATTGGTGGAGTTCCTATCAAATTTCAGAATGTAAAGCCCCCCTATTGAAAACTTCCTGGTGACGGTTCTGACTGAAAATTCAGCAATGTTTGTACATAAGCAATGACGTTTATGAAGACCACACAGCTACCTGCTTCTGCTAAAAATAAAAATTGACGCTAGATCCAGCTCTGGTTTTTCACAAATTCTTGCCTCTGGATCTGGGTTCGAAAAAAATGCATAATCCTGCCAGATTCGTCTCCGGATCTATTGCCACCTCTGATAATAAGATACATATATTGCTGGTTCGGAAAGGGTCAAAACCATGAAAACCTTATACATTTTTACCGCTGCCGACAAGTCTATAACAGCGGATCAAAACTAAGCATTTTAATATGTTTAGAAAAATTACACTTGAACAAAAATTTTCTCAGTCCAACCCAGTGCTGAAATCCGGCCAAAATTGCCTCTAGTCCTGATCCGTGCTCATCTCTGCAGTGTACTAGAGCTAGAGCCCATTCCAGTGCTGCCACAGGCTTCTCTGCAAAAATCACTAGATACACAAAAAAATTCACAAGATTGAAAATTTTTGTGTTGAAGCTCGCAGTTTTCCTTGAAATGATTTAGTTCTTCACTTTATCACCCAAAAACCTTTACATTATTTGCAAGTTTGTTAAAATAGACCATGCGCAATCTTGGAAAATATCACAGCAACAATCTTCAGGCTTTTCTCAGGAGCTGAAAACGACACTACCGACAGAGTATTTTAGACCAATCAGCCTAGCATTTAATTTTATTTATTTCTACTGCAGTGCTCCTGCAAAGAAGTGAAAATACCCTCGTGGCGAACATTGCAGCAATAATTAACACGGAAGTGAAAACAAGAAGAAACTAAAAAGAAACACTTGTTCGTTCTGCCCGTGCAAATATTCAAACAACGACTCACATAATCAATTGTTCAAGAATGAAACAGAGCTGAAAAGTTAGAGAAAAGACAACCGATCTTCTTGCAACACGTACTTTGCAAAAGTCACTGGTTCACTGGGTCGCTCTAAAAATCACTAGATCTAGTGAAGAATCATTAGGCGCGGCACCAGTGACCTATTCCTTGCACGATCGCGATTTCTCTCCAGGTCTTTTTTCCAACGGTCAGTTTCTCTCAAAGTCTTTTTTCAGCGCTTGCTTCTCGTCAACACCGTACCTTTAAAGCAGTGGCTCTCAACCTTTTTTGACCCATGGACCATCTTTTCAAAAAAATTTCCGACGGACCACTGTGCTATGCTGACACCTCATGAACAACTAGTCGAAACTTTATTGCACGTAGGTCAGTGAAATTTTATGAAGGATTTAGGGAACTCTCTGTGGACCACTAGAAATTCAGATGGACCACTGGTGGTTCACTTGGACCACATTGAGAATCACGACTTTAAAGCAGTTGTTTTCAACTTGGGGTCGCAGCGACTCCTGGAGAGGTCGTGTACCCTTTTTGGGGATGTCGCGAGTGGATATTTTATGGGGGCCGCGAGTGGATATTTTATGGGGGGGGTCGCGAGTGGATAATTTATATACGCAGCTGTGTTACATTTACTTTATTAGATCTTCAGATGGGGGTCGTTGCGTTACTATTAGCAACGCTCGCTTCGCGCGCAAACACGAGACCAGTTGCTGTCCACCGCGGCAGCGATCGTGAGCAGATTCAACGCGCGCTAAATTCAGATCCCTTGTTTTGGCCGTTTCGCTTCAAAACGCATGTCTTGATTCTAAGGCCTCCGTTCACTTTTCAACGCCTCTGCGAACTTGTCACGAGTCCGCGCAAGAACTACGCCAAGTGCGAAAAGTTCTTGCGAGCAATCGAGAAAAACCTCATGGTGGTTAGCCCGTGGACCTACTCGTCCAGGTAGGAAGTTTTGCAACAAATGGTGGTGTGGCTTTGGTTTTTGACTAGACGTGCGTTGAGAGGCGGTGTTTTCCAAATCAGCCACGCCCTCCCCCCACCCTGGAGTGCCGCTGCTGCAGTAGGGGGGTGAGGGTTCGTGCGTCAGGTTCACCGCGCGATGTTGAAAGTATTGAAAAAGTCTTGAATTGTTAAACCGGTTTTCAAGACCTCGAGAATGTATTGAATTTGGCCAAAATGTAGGAAAAAGTATTCAAAGAGTATGAAAATTCCAAATTCATCCATTTGTTCATTCAAATTTTCTCCTTTACCGCTGATGACAGTTCTGCCGATGTTTTTTGCATTGTGTCCCGTGAATAAAATTTTGGAAAAATGAAGATCATTTATTGGTATTAAAGTTTTTTTCTTTCAGTATTGAAAAGGCGTTGAAAAAGTATGGAAAATGTTTATTGAAAATGTGTGGGAAACCTGGTGCATGTGACACGATCAAAGTTCTTGTGTCTCTGCTGGGAACCGGAGGCTTGTGTCAGCGCTTATCGAACTTACCTGTTAAAGAAAGAACCAGAAAATTTCAACCCAATTTAGAAAATTTCAGCGCATGTGATAAATGTTGTTTCGCACGGTGAAACAATTGGTTTCGGACGCATGTTTGCAGTGTTTCTGCTTTTTTTATTCTAAAACCGGCGTAGACTGCAAAATCGGTATTTTCGGCACACTATAGTGAAAGCGCTAACAAAGATATTCGCTTTTCCAATTACAGTACTTCTAGAATAAAACTTTGCAAACGAAAATGCTGCGCAAATCGAAATGCAGCGGCCTTTACTGCGTGACAAGGGCAGTGGCGTCATCGTGATTGTTCGTCACATCCGCGCGCTCGACCGACCGCTTGCCTGTGTCACCCTGTGCCGCTTGGCGAGAGTCGGAGCGGACTCGTGATGCTTGCAACCTGTTTCAGTACGGGCACGGAAAAGGTGGAGGAGGTGAACGGAAGCTTCGACTCCCGGTCGTCTCTGGGCGTCGTTGAAAAGTAAGTTGGATTTGTAGACAACGCCTGCCGCGAAAGGCTGTTGCAGCATAAAGGGAGCTCGCACTTGTTCAAACGCATGGCCAGAGTGGGTGGCGAAAGTTTCTGAGTCTTTCCAAACGTTCAGGACGCCAAGTTTTCTTGCCGAAAAATCTTACTCAATTTACGAAGGAGCGAAACTTACGTAATGCGATAAATCTCATGAGGCTGAAGATCACTGTCATCTTCAACCCATTGCGTTTATTTTTCTGTGATTGGCCAAGTAATGGGCTTTGGTGTGTGAAAACACAACCAGTAGCGTTGAAGATTTAGTTCGTGTCGCGTTCACTTTGAATTCTCAGTTTATTTCGAGACGATGTATTGTTAAGTTTGCCGTCGAAAACCTTGTGAAGAGCAAGTGCTGCCTCACTGTCTAATGCGCGTTTGAATTTCAACGCTGGAGATCCCTTGTTAATGCGAAGATGCATCATGATCCGTTTTATCGATCCTTACTCTGATCCGTCTTATTAATCAGGCTACAACCATAGGCGCAGCCAAGTGGGGCAAAGGGTCCATACCCCCAAATTGTAGCATATCTTGTTGTTTTGTGCTTCGAGAGGCGGTGTCTCAAACCAAATACTGTCGCTCGCTTAAAATAAAAATATTGGGCACCCCCAAAAGTTTGGACTGGCTACGCTGCTGGCTACAACGGTTCACATAATTGCTGGCTCGCGCCAAACCACCTTCAGCCCACTCGCTCTTTCAAAGCGCTCTGCCTTTGCGATTTGCTTCGCTTGCTTTTCTTTGCAAAGGAAAAATTTTAATGACCCGGATGATTGACACCCGGGACAATTGTGCGCAGGCCATGGACGAACTTACCCCCTTCGCCGGTCACCACAGCCGCCCCACGTCTCCCCGCCGGCTCGTCGCTCCAAGGCGCAAACACGGTTTCACAGAATGACGTCGTGACCTCTGGTGACGTCGCGACGGGCGCTGACGTTACTGATCTCGAAGCACAGTCGCGGCGCAGTGATGTCAGCGCAGCTGCCGATACGAAAAAAACGCAAGGAGATTCCAGCGGATGTGACGTCGCAAGACCCGCTGCTGACGTCAGCGAGGAAGATGGCAGTGACATCAAGAAGGCGACCGATGCCGTGGATGATGACGCCATGGAAATATCCGCTCCTGAGGGAACAGCCGACGAAACATCGCCCAACGATTCATCGCGTGCAGATCAAAGCCCTGCTCATCCGACCAATTCCGACGTCACAATCCCAGCAATCACTGCGCAGAGCGACTGTACGTCACCGGACCTCAGTAAGCTTGAGAGGAAGGAATCACTTCCAGGTGAGTTTTTAGACAGGACCTAGTCAAGTGATTGAATTACCGTTCCCCTTACGTTACATTGTAGCAACCCCCCTGCCTCACTCCTTCAGGGGTCAGGCATTGTATTGGGTAGTGTGGCTCCACTTACAAAAAGCGTTAATATTTGGTGGGGATAAGGAGGCCCGCAACCAGCTTGGGACACCAGGGGAGAAGAGTTTACTGAGAGGGGCTCAAATATTTTAAACTATGTCCAACACATTTTCCCAGGGAGTGCTTCGCCCCCTAGTTACGGGCCTGGGGATGAGCTGTTTTTATTGGCTCGCAACTGACATGTAACCTGTTTGCGAGTGAGACTGAGTGGTTGAAACTGGGAATACTATGAGTAGTGGCTGCATGATGTTGCGCAGTATCAATCACAGAATACGTCGAAGATCTGGCGCGTGCAAGTGTGACTTCCATGCAGAGGTTCGTGGCGCGTGAGGCGCAGACCTCGAGGATCCAATTTTTTTAGAAAAGTCGAAGAAATAATGGGTTGATTTATGCCTTGCCTGACTGTCTGCTTTAGTTCTTTCCGCAATATACAGTTCGAGTTGATTCCTTAAAGCTTAAATGACCTTCTTCTGACCTTAAATGACCTTTTCTTGCGTTGTAGGTGTCGGCACTCTGGTTGAAAAACACAGCGTGAACCGGTTTGTGACGAAACAAGGCAAGGCCGATGAGGTAAAGCTGATATGTGTCGATGTGTAGTTCTATTTTTCAAGTTCGATTTTTGCTCGAATCACGTGCACGGTCACGGTCCAGTGCACGCCACCTCGTATGGAGAAGTGTTTCGCAAAAAACAGCCTAGCTGTCCCAAAAATGCTGTTTCAACAACTGAAATGGTCTTTGTGTTCATGTATGTACCGAAAAGGGTATACTGAGATCTAGTTAGAAGTATTTAAAGAAGGGTCTATTTTTTACGAAATGTCAGAAGGTAAAATTTTTGCCAAAAATGCCCCAGAGGGTCAATTTTTTGCGGGAATGTCAAAAGGTCAAAATTATTTGCAGATGGTTCGAAGTTCTGTAGCTTCATGATTTTTGGGGCGGTAAGGATTGATTCCGACGAATGCGACTGAAAGTCAACGATGCCAGCGTTCTATTTAATTTAATTTTGGAACAGAGACGAAGTCCATAGTACAAGCACACGCTGTGTGCACAACGCAGATTGATAAAAGCAGAAAGAACAGAACGTTTTACATCGGCATTGGAGGCTGAATCACAGGGTTACAAACACTTTTTCTCAACACCATTCTCGCTAACCCGTAACGCTTGGTACAACACTATTGCAAGGCGCTAATTCCTATTATGGTCAAGGCCAGGTAAAGTACGAATGCATTGTGGCATGACACGCCCTCAAACAAACTAAAGCACGAGGTGAAAGTATACCTCAATGGAAAATGGAAATTTACCAAAATCGAGGTTGAAACCAGAAAAGCTGGCCACTTAGGATTTAGTTCACAGTAAATTTCGACACGAAGGATGCCAAAAATGCAAATCGGCCAATCGTCCGCATAACCTCGCAATGGCATGATGGTAGTAGGTCTGTTTTTAGCCTCAAAACCGAAGGTCTTTGAGCATTTGACTTGAAAATGTTTTTTTCTTAGCCACCTAGAACAAGTATATTTCAATTTAGCGTCGAATATATATTTTAGAAACTCAATATAGTTGAATAACATCAGGAACCCCCACTCCCAGCTATACGAATCGAGCAGCAACCCCACAACCGGATCTTGGACCCCACGTGGTTCTTCTGGCGTGTTTGTTGTCAGGGGCAACAAGCGGTCTGCGACTGGCGTAGAGTAGGGTTTGTGTCTCGTTATGGGTGGCACGTTTTTCAAGCTGATCATGAATCTGTTCTTTATGCTTGCGAACAATATGCCGCTAATCTTCTGCATCGATTTCGTGCTGCACGCTGCGCGGGGTNACGTGATCCGNAACGACAGCATTAAGCTAGGTTTCTACGGAGTTTGGAAAAACATTCCTTGTTCCGATAGTGTGGAAAAAGAAAATAATTACCCAGACTTGATGCTTTGACATGAATTTTCATAATATTTTGTTCAAGATTGAAATAATTTTACTTCCACCGTGTTAACTATGATAGTGTCTGTATTTGATCTGAGTAGGTCATTCGGAGAAGTTCAGTCTGGAAAAGGTCTTGAGAATGTCTGGAAATGTATGCTGAAAACTGCGCAGTAACCTTGATTAAGCTGCAAGGAACAGACGTAACCAAGAACGACTTTTGAGCGTTATTACTGGATGTGAACAGAGGCTAAATTAGCAAAGCATTAAATGGCCTCGAAAATCTGAAGTGCAATTCTACTGCCTGCTCAGCAGACTTGACCGGAAAATGCTTTTTTTTTTGGAGAAGCAAAAGCTATAGGCTGTCACTAAAATTTTGCTGCGAATTTCAATTGCTTATTTTTCCTTTTGCGTAGCGACAAAGTTGCGAGACGCTAAACAGAAACCTGTGCACCTGTTGCACGGTCTCTCGCATGCTGTGGGCGGCCATTTCTTTTCACTTCTCAGCGGGGGCAGAACATTAAAACAAAACAAAGGCAGGTAACCATCGTTGTCCCTTCCCATGAAAAAAACAGATCAACAGGCGACTTGGGGCGGATGGGTCTGCAGAGTGTCGTTTATTTTTAAACCCCTTTGTGATAGTCTCTTCTCAACCCGCCTGTCTCTGACGACCTCCGGCCAATGTCGTCCTGGCTTAGAACTCGAGCTGCAGTTGACCCGGTAGCGGTGACGACGTATTGTAGATTTGACGTGGTCCTTTTATGTTGATGTAGCATTTGGAGCAATATTTTGTCTATCAAGTATCCTTTGACTGTAGTCATGAGCACAATAGTTAGAAATGAATCTGTAATGATTATTATACTTAGTTATACGATAAAATTTCGTTATGAAAAAAATTCGTGTATCCCTTCGAGCACTTTTGCTTACCCAAAGTGGTTCGCGTACCCCCATTTGACAACCACTGGCTTATGCAAATGTGGTTGATTATGCAAATTTATTTATGCAAATGTCATTGCTCATGCTCAATAAGCAGAAGTGTGCCTGTAATTATTGTACTTTTAAGTTAAAATTTCATAATGAAGACACTTTAAAAAATTTCGTGTATCCCTTGGAGCATCTTTGCGTACCCCCATTTGCTAACCACTGACGTAGCAGGGGGAGCTGGCCGGCAATCGCTTACGTCATGTTCCGTTTTGTTCAGGGGAGCAAGGACGACGCCAAGTCCGGTGCTCTCGAATCGCAACTCGCCGCCGGTGACGTCACGCCCGTTACGTCGTCGTGCGGTGACGTAAGCTTGCCGTCTCCGAAGCGCAAGCTGTCGACCGACGATGACGTTCAGATGGACGTCTCTAGCCCCACCAAGCGGGCGAAGTCGGATGTTGACGTCATCAAAAACAACCTCACGTGAAAAAAAGGAAACGTGAAGAAGTCTCTTGTTAGAAATTACGTTGATTTGTATTCTTAAAGACATTTTTTTTCAAACACCTGCACGTGCCATGGTCTACTTTTCCCAGTTTTTTTTCCTGGGCCTTTTTTGAACATCTGCAAATGACCGGGTCGGTTCTACTCCGGTTGTTTCAAATCCGCAAATGACCGGGTCGGTTCCACTCCGGTTGTTTCAAATCCGCTAATGACCGGGTCGGTTCCACTCGGGTTGTTTCAAATCCGCTAATGACCGGGTCGGTTCCACTCCGGTTGTTTGTCTGTTCAAAGTGAAATCATTTGCTGGAAGAGGTCGTTGCGATTTCAGGGAGAAGGTTTTAGAATCTTATCAAACGATGTCGCTGAACTGAGCAAATATCGAAAACGCTCTTCAGGAACATGTTTGAAATCGTACTTTGCCGGATCCGTGATGTCCTCAGCCTGATCCGCTTCGAAGCGGAGTGCCCGGGTACGCGAGCTCATTGCTTTCATCACACTGGACATTGTGAAGTAATAGTCACTGCGTTGCTTATCGTCCTGCCCAGTATTCGCTACTCGTGCTGGCCATTCTGTCTCATTTACTGCTGCGCTTGGTTGTTGTGATGATTTAAAAATCGATCCACCCCTGTCAAAGCTCGCTGCGTGCGTAGAATCCTCTTCAAAAGTAACTTGGCAGTTTTCGCTGCACATATCCATTGTTCTGTGTTGGGCTGCGACTGTTAGTGGTTTGCTGACAATCATGCTGTTGGGTTCGAGTTAGTTTATTGGATGCGAGTTTGTTTATTGGATGTGATTTTGTTTATTGGATGCGAATTTGTTTATTGGATGCGAGTTTATTTATTGGATGCGAGCTTGTTCAAATGCTTCAAAAGACAAGACAGCCACGACCATCACCTCGCCTAAACAACGCGAGCTCTATTATCAATTTCTCTTAAAATGTTTCTTTTGAACGGCTGGTAAACTGTGACGCCGCGAACTCACACACTTTTCTCTTTCAGGCTTAAAATCTAGCATCGATCCGGACTGTACTTTGTTTTTTTTAAATATATGGAATCCGCTGTTTTACCCCCCAATGTTCCGCAACTCCAGGTTACGCGGTTTCTTGATGTAAACCTGGAGCGCGGATTCCAGAAGTTTATTTCCATGTTCAACGACGTTCCGCATCGTTGAGCACAGTTTCGGTTCCGCATCGTTGAGCACCGATTGAAGTCGAGTCAGTCTCAAACAGGCTAAAATTTAGGAACACAAGTCACACGCGTCAAGTAATTCTTGGTGTTGCATGTTCCTTTTCTTATCTACACGTTAAACAAAAGGGCAGCAACATGACACATGTGGATGTTTCTTGCTCATCACCACAAAGTGCTCCGGGGTCGTTTGCCCTTGTGTGCGAACGCGCAGGCAGCTGCTGACCCAAACTGCCAAACGGAACATTCCTGTGTGGAAAACGTCAATGCACATCACGGTCGACCTTTTTCCACCAATCGCCCAACTCTGCGGTTTTTGTTCAGGGGCGTTTTTGACAAAATAAACAAAAACTTGACTTGACTTGGTTCACAGACAGTGTTACTGGAACGACTTCCCTAAACTTTTTTTGTCAAGTTCAAGTGTTATTGTTTTTTTTGCGACAAAACGGCGGTTCGCACAGTCGATAGATCACAGCGTTGCGTATAGTATAGGCTAATACAGAAGCTACAGCATAATTTAAAAGCAAACCTCTCCACAAGCAATGAACATTTACTGGTTACTTTGTCACAAAGAATTGGTTAAAGACCATGAGTTCATCTAGTCTACCAACCCTGCAATACAGCTTTCCAGTACTTTGTCCTGTAATTATTTAACAAAACTGCGCAAAAGGCGACTTCAGAGACGAAAAAGCGTTTGTTTTCAGATACGCCGTAAATCAGGATATTTTTCGCCGTGTTCCCTCCCCCCCGGGAACTCCTCCCACCAGCAGTGGTGATGGAAACCGTCTGTGGGATTTTCGTTAAAACTGGTGTAAGTTCTGTCACGTGGAGTGTTAACGTTTTTATTTCAGGCATTGGCGTCTTCAAACACAGCCCGCGCGAAACCTTGTTCAGATGCTTTTCACTGCTACCGTGCTTTACTTCGTCAATAAAACGTTGATTTTGTCGCTTGCTTGTTGTTCGGACAGCTTGAGCCTAAGATCGGGTAGAAAAAAGTTAAAGCTTGAAGAGATTAAAAAAGAGCGAATATACAGCCACAGTGGCATAGCTAGGGGGATTTTGGGTCGTCTGCCCCCGAGCGAAGCGTTTTTTGGGCGTCAAACGAGGTCGGAATATTTACGAAATGCCGATTGTCAGCCGCTGCACGCATGGTCATCGGAAGGGAGCCTTGGTCCCCCCCGGATTTTGTAATTCGATATTTTCCCATGGAATTTTTAATAGAAAAAGTTTTTCTCATAGTATCCGAGTTGGTAAAACGAAAGATCACCACTGTTAGTCTCTCCCCTGGAAATAAAACCTGTGACCAGTGGCGGGGGTGCAAGCGCATTCCCAAAAGTTTTGATTTGTTGAAAATCTGGGCAAAATCCGAATAAACTCCCTAAATATCTAAGCAAAATCCCTGAAAATTTGGGCAAAAATGTCGCGCAACGTGGTTTGGCTTCGAAACAAGGTTTGCAGAAAAACAAGTGAAGACCATTTTTTTGGAGGCCACACTACAAAAACGGTCGGAAAAATTTGCACGACAACTTTTTGGGCAAGTTTTCTGCGATTGCCAACCAACTCCATGATCATGCGAACCATGTGTCTATCTGGCAGCAATCGCAGCAGCTTGCAGGTGAGACCGCGATGCCATACAGTGTCGTAGGCTTCTGTGATGTCGGCAAACACAGCTCCGGCCTTCTCAGCCGAAAAGCTATCTTCGATGTCCTGCGTCAGCAGTGTGACCTGGTCTACGGCCTACCTCCCGTGTCGAAAGCCCGCCTGCGCCTGTGGAACAATGGGTCGATGATTGGTTCGACACGAGCGTAGACGAGTCTCTCAAGGATTTTCAAGGAGACACACAACAGATATATGGAGCCATATCTCTGGGTCCCCCAGTGGCTTTCTGGCTTAGGGATCGCAACTATTAGTGCTCCCCTCCAGATCTTTGGAATTTCGAGTTGACCAATGCAGGAAGAGAGGAAATCGCAAAACAAGATTTGAGAGCCAATCTGGCGTGGAGTATAAATTCTGGGAAGGTGGAATCCAGTCCCAAAGACTTTCCTGTCTTCAGGCACCTGAGGGCAGCAGCAAACTCCTCTAGCCTAAAAGTTTCAGAAGTACTATAACCCACAGGTGTTGGGATCTTCTACAGGTCGGACAGCTCCTTGTTGATAATCCTGGAAGACTCTCGAGCCCCGGTCCTATTTGCCTCGTTCTTCACAAGTTGCGAGGCGATGGAGTTTGCCGAGACGAGGCACAAGAGAGAGGAGTGTCCAGATCTGCCAGCAAGTTTGTCGATGGTGCTCCACGCCTTGCGGCTAGAGTGCAAGAAGTCAATGGAATTGACAGCTTCCTCCCATCGCTCCTGTTCTTCTGTCCTAGCCGAAAATGTAGGGACGTAGTGGCTCTATCGGAGTCGGTCCCCACTGGAGCTCGGATGAAGGAGCAATAGAGAGTCTCGCACTCTTGTCCAAACATGGCACATAGTTCTTCCGACGGCCACGTGGGACACATTGTTTGGCTGTTGTACCAGGCTCACGCAAACACCTTAGTATGCCCTCTCGATGTTTGATGTGTCCAGAGGTGGCAATCTCTCAATGGATTCATATGTGAGAAGGCAAAAGCACTTCCAATTAGCCTTGCAAAAGTTCCAACGCTTCACCGGATCGCTGTGGACAGGAATCTTGAGCCTCGGCGGCGTTATGAGAGAGGGTCGGTGTTGTGACCGCGGTAACTTCCCTAGAACACGTCTATCCAGCAGTCGGCTGTCTTGGCCGAAATTCGCGAAGGCCTGGTCCGGATTGGTGCCGACGTCCCACTGGTGAGAGGAGAAACTGGCTGCTTCCTTTGGGCAATACAGCAGTCCAAGGTTGTTGGATGTTGACCAGGAGTCCAGGTTTTCACCGTCAGGAGATTTCTGTTGTAATCCCAGTTGACATGTTGGTAGTTGAAGTCGCCGACATACTGACTGGGGTGTGGGAACATTGGGATGGCTGTTAGTGTAAATCGCGAGCGTGGAGGTTTGTAGACGTTAATGATCTTGTATTCTGCAACGTCTACGCACAAACACTCAGTCTCTGATTGCTCTGGAGACTGATCGACCAGTGACCATTCCAACCGCTCGTGAGCAAACGTGGCAAGGCCGTGCTTCCTGCTCAGGACTGACCCAGCTAGTGAGAAATTGGGAATCACTAGCTTGTCTGCAGTTGTTCTGTGGCTCTCCTATAGGGGCATGACGAATGCCTTGTTCTTATAGGCCAGCTGCTCAATGACAGATCTTGCTTGCAGTGAGCCACTCGTTGTTCAACTGGAGTATGCTGGGTCGTGGGTCTTCGGCAGCATTTCTGCTGCCACGCCCTGGGAAGTGCGTTTTCAGACCCAGCCCATGCTGAACACATCCAGCACGGGTAGCAATGGTTGCTTTTGAAACAACAGATTTAGCAAGCATTTCAATGAATGTCACATGCCAAGTTCTTACTAACAACAGCCTTCACCACAAATATAACCAGTGATAGCGTGACTCGAGTCAATGACTCGACTCGACTTGAGTCTCGATTTTTGGTAACTCGGACTCGACTCGAGTCACGTTGAGAAAGATGGTGACTCTACTCGAATCGACTCGAGTCACGTTTTTCACAGAATGACTCGACTCGAGTCACAATCAATGACTCGAGTCAGAGTCATTTTTGCAAAATCTCAGCCTCTGATCGACAAACCCAGTTTGTTTGCATACAAAGAAATGATCAAAATTGCTGCGAATTTTCTGCTTTGACTTTCAAGTCGTGTTATACTATATCCTAAGGGTCAAGTATTCATAACTTGCACAGTGGTAGACCTGAGATTTATTTTTTACTGAGGGGCCAGAAGGGCACAATATAGACCTATTGACACGTCATCATGATCCAATCAGGTATTTGCAATACTGGCAGTTGGCCACGTACTGTTACTTTGAGTCTTTTCCAGATGAAGTGATTTAAGTTATTTGAGTACAAATCCAATGCAAAAATATACAGCTCAATACAATGCGTATCCAAATTCCTGTCACTGTTATTAGCCTAAGCCCATGTTGCGACGTGATAACCGTTGTAAATGTTAAAATGTATACACATGGTAGGCTATAGCAATGATGAGTCAATGAAAGGATTGGATCAACGACTGTTCAAGCCATTCTGTAACTCTGATGACATTATGAAGATGCACAACAGAGCTGACTTTTTTGCTGGTCATTGTCAGGGCCCAATATTAAAAAAACACAATAAACCATTGCAACGAATTTGAGAAATTCTTATCAATGCAGTAGCTTAACCTACACTCCCCAATATCAATCAAAAATTGCGAAGAAGTTCAAAAGAATATCATAAATACCAATCCAAATCTGGTTAAGCAAAAATGATGACATTCAAATATATAAAAGTGCTAGAATGCTGCAAGATTTAAATCCAAATGTATATGCAAGTACGCAAGTACATGTTGCATGTTCGTATCTGGTTATTTTCATTTATTGGGCATGCGAAAGACAAGGAAGTATATAGTATGCAGTAAGGTTGTGTCAGACTTGTGGAAATGAATGAGACGGAAAGAGATAAGTAAATTGCAAACGGCTTTCACAAAAAATTTGGATATAAATAATCTGCAATCAAACATGCTGAAACAACACTGAGCACCATTTTGTCACTTAATGGGCAACATATCAGCATGCTGGGCGCCAATTTGCTGTATAGCAAAAAAAGGAAGCTGCAATAGGTCCGCAGGTGGGGACATGGTTCGAATAAAATGCTGACTTTGCTTTACCACCTTAATGGCACCATCGTGGTAGTTCTGCATGTACGTTTACGTCCACTGACTCGACTCTGACTCGATGGTTCGTGACTCTGACTCGACAAAAATGACTCGGGCACATCACTGAATATAACTAAATATCTTTCGTCATAACAAACATATTGTTTGCCCTTAAGTTAGGTTTTCAGACGAAGCTTCCTCGCCTCTAATTTATGAAAATGAGAGCAGCACCCTTTTTAAGCTTCTCTTGTTGAAATGACTTTATCTGTGACTGAAAATGTTAAGTGGAGCCAGGGCCGGATTTACCTATAGGCTATATACGCTTAAGCCTAGGGCCTCAAGATCCATGGGGGACTCCAACAAACTGTGGTATGCATAAAGTCAATTGCCGGTATATGATCATTTAGATAAAACTTCATCAAAAATTTATGTCTTGATTATTATTCACGAAATTTAGATTTACTCAACTCTCATGGTGATAACGACAGAGTCTTCCAATGAGTTTCCATGAATCTTAATATGACAGGTGGTCAAGCCGCATGCCAGCTATTGTGTCGACAGGCCTATACTCAAAGCACGTTGGCTGCGTCCTGTGTTTCCTGAATCGTACCGACTGTTATGTGTCACTCTATCAAAAGAACTTGTGGCCATAAGCGTACGTCATGGGGATGCAGGGGATGTGGTCGCATCCCCAAAGCTGAAAAATTGGCCATTATACGGGCAAAAATTTTCAACATTTGGGCAAAGCATACAGCTGCATTCACGTGGGAGTGAGGTAGTGTCTATTTTTCCAACTAAGGGAAAATAATGGCCAAATCAACGACAAAATAATGTCCAAACTGGAAAAATAATCTGAGACTATTTTGCCATTCTTTTTTGTCCCTGATGGCAAAATAGACATTGCCCTTGAGTGAACTGGAATCATGTGGTTATTCCAACAGCCTTCATCAAATTTGGGTCAACTAAAAAAATTCATTCAAGTTTTGGGTAAAATTAGAAACTTTTTGTAAATTCGGTGCATTTGGGTACGGTTCAACAGCCTCAATTAAATCTAGGCAAATGAGAAAAGCTTCATTCAAATTTTGGTGAAAATAAAAACATTTATGTAAATAGGAAACATTTGGGTGAAGTCCATCAGTCAAATCAAATGTTGACAATTTGCAACAACTTACTTCAATTGTGGGCAACTTCAAACAGTCTTGATCACAGCTGGGTTATATGGAATAGCTCCACTGAAATTTTGGTACATTTAGAATGTCTGGGTGAACTATAAGAGCTTTATCCAAATTTGGATGAAATTAGAATCATTTGGGTAAATTCTGACAATCTCAATGAAATTTGAGCAAATTGGGACAACTTTATTCATATTTGGGTAAGATTGGAAATGTACTGTATAATAAATTGGAGAAATTTAGGTAAATTCCAACAGACTAAATTAACTCTGGACAAATGGCAATAACTCCATTCAAATTTGGGTCAAGTGGAACATCTTCATTCAATTTTGGGTAACTTCAAACAGCTCTATTCAATTTTGTGGAACTTCAAACAGCTTCATTTCAATTTGGATAATATACAAACACTTCATTTAAATTTGCATGCAACTAGAAGCATTTGGTCAGATTCCAACAGCCGCAATCATATGTGGGTAATTGAAACATCTGGATTGGAAGAGTTTCATTCAGATTTGCATACGAGGTATATTATAAATATTTGGGCAAATTACAACAGGCCAAATCAAATTTGAGCCAATTGAAACAACCTCATTCAAATTTTGGTGGACTTAGAAACATTTCAAAATTAGGAACATGTTGTGGTAACCCACCATTCCAACTAACCCTAATTTTTGTATACCTCAAATTGTTGATGCTGTAACGTGTGGGTCTACAACTAAATTGTAGCTATAGCTGCACAATGTTTTGTGGTAGTAATGTGGTGTAGCTGTGATATGATTCTGTGAAGTTTATCGTGCTTCAAACTTGCTTGATGTTGTGAGATTTGCAAGTGTGAATCTGTTACTGCGAAGTATTCATGAACAGAATTAACTACGTAACTGCAGCGGTAATACGCTGTGTGGTAGTAGCGTAGGTTTGATTTCCTATTGTTTAATTTTTCATATTTTCCATTTGTTTCATGCAATGAATTTCATATGCTGCATCCTGCCAAATTTTAATATTTCAATTTAATGGTGTGACGTGAAGTTTTCATGAACAGTATAGCAACTGTACTATCTATTGCACTGCATAATTCACTAATAGTGATGCAGTCCAGTGAAGCACTGCTATTTTTATGAAATATTCTTGTTGAGGTTAGAAGTCATCTGTCATTAGAAATTTGCATGTGTACACATCAGTGATGAAGTCTCGAGACTTGGTCTCGGTCTCGAGACACGTCTCGAGACTAGTTTCTTCGAGTCTCGGTCTCGAAGGTCTCGGTCTCGAAGGATTTCGGTCTCGGTCTCGAGCTCGAGCTCGTAGTCTCGAGACTTTGCATGGGTTATTTTTTTTCTGAAGTCTTGCAAGAAGCAGCTCCTTGAAAAGCGAATTTACAAAGTAATTGTTCGACATTCAGCCGTTCAATGCGGCCAGCGGATAAGCTTTCTATGTTGTTATGCTGCTATGGAGAAAACAATTTGCCCTCTACCCTGTTTAAAATATGTACTGAATTCAATAAAAACAGTGTGTGTAGCAATGAAACCACAGCGCATAATTTTTGCACCGCTTGCAACGAGACGTTAGGAGTACTTTGCTAGGGACCATCTTTCAACTGTTTTTGCAAGACGTTTTGTTATGAAAACCCATATTAAAAAAAAGTGGGAGAGTGCCAAGAAGTTTCTCTTATGAGAAGCCAAACAAAACGAGGTCTTTTCTTCAAAGTTCTTTTCAAAGCAGTCTGTTAAAACACGCTGGTGAGTTTTTTTTCTGCGTAATGCCGACTTTGTAAAGTTCAGAAATGCCTCGGA
>JGI24159J19872_10002999_pt1 | contig 20655 bp, 17 predicted proteins | sample Ectturendosymbi4_FD_19872 | JGI IMG/M metagenome (IMG submission 19872) | reverse complement strand
GATTGTCACGCATCGTGTCGACTGATTTTCTTGCCTTGCGTTTGTTTTGCTTCAATATACGCCAGCACGGCCGCCAAATCTTATATTTTAAATTACATGTGAACGGCCGCAAATTTCATTATCGAAGGCCGCAGGTTGTGCACCGCTGGGCTAAACCATAACCCAAAAGACTAACATGTTATCTCCTTCTGTATTGTACTAGTCACATGACCACTTCAACCAATCGTGCTCGACTAAAGGCAAAATAACCAAAAAAGGGCAAGATGGCTTTTGCTTCACGAGGCAAAATAGACTTTTTTTTTGATATGAGTTGCTTGGCAGATTTCGGAGTGTTAACAGAAGTCAGAGATAATGTTTTAAAATTTTTTGGAGTAGGAGCATGGGCAGGAATCTTTTTTAAGCCAGAAAATGGAGCAGAGTCGGAGTTGAAAAAGTGAGACTCCGCTCATCTCTGGTAGAGTGTCCCCTCTCCATTGAAAGGTCGATGTTCGAATCACGACCACTGATAGAATCGCCGCAGCACTCTTTGGGCAACAGCATTCACCTTGAACGCCCATGCAAGAAGCAAATTTCAGGCTTCGGCCTGTTACCAATTGCGGTCACCAGAATCAAATAAAAAAGCACTTAATCCAGGGGCCGCGCAGTGCAAATGACACGCGAAGGTACTTCCCCGCCAACTTACCTTTCCACTGCACCCCAGGCGCGGATGCTTTGGGACACTGGCTTAATGGCTGAAACACAGCCTCCCAGCCGTTGGCATTATAGTTCCAATCTTGTGACTCGATGACAAACGTTCGATTGGTTCCGAATGCGATCATGGCACAGTAGACCAGGTGATGGACTTGGCAACCGAGGCCACAACCTTGGGTCAGCTTGCACACAAGCTGCCGGGCACGGGAGCAGTCTTTGGGGTTCTGTGTGAAAAAGACGCATGGAAAAGTCACTTATCGCGATGTTCTCCAGTACTTTGCCGCGATAGTCTGCTGCAGCCCTGTTGAGCACTTCGCACTAACGGGAGTGGACTAAAAGCTAACACGCGCACACGCGTGAGGCAGCAAATCATCGCTGTACGCCACAACTATTTCAATCAACCAGAGCCCGAGACAAGGACACCTAAGTCACTTATGCCCAAAGTAATTTTAGCCCATGTTTTTTAGGTGATGAGCTGTGCGGACGTTACGTAACCCACTTCCTGCCGGGCCGGATTGAGTTGATGCAAGGCTCCTAGGCTAATCCACTTGGGAGGCCCCATCTCCCAGTGATACGAAGGAAAAATTGAAAAGCGCCAAGCCGAAAATCTGCAGCGTGGATAGGATGAGGACTATTTAATGCAGTTAACAGCAGAGAGGTTTCGGCACCAGTTGCACTTAAAGTAACATAGAAGCGCCGCAGCTAGGTGTTCATCCGCGTGGCGCGTACCTGATAGCAAGATGTAAGAGCGGCGTAAAACTTATTTTGAAGAATATTCCAAAGTCCTTCATTTAATATTTACACTGACGTTTCCTCTGACTGATCCACAAAAGCTAACTTTTCTACCTGCGCTCATTTATGACTGTCTTGCCGAAGCGAAACACGCACTAACTCTAGAGACCAAAACAGATTCAGACAAATACACAATGAGCACTAGCGTACGGAGGGGGCACTGTGCCATGGCCCCCCCTCAGACCTTAAAAATAAAAAATGCATAAACAGTATTCGGCAGTGGCGTAACTTAAGGGGGGCAAGGGGGGACATCTTCCTCCGGGCGCAGCATTTTGGGGACGCCAAATTGAAGTCGGAATGTTAAGCAAGAATTACGAGATTTCAAATGTCAACGGATGTTATAAATTACGATTTAAAAAATGTCGAATGCCACCCACTCGTACCAGTGATTGAGGAAACTTTTTATAGAAGTGGGTGGGTCTAGCGCCGGGTGCGAAGGGAAACATTTTAAAGTGGGGGGCCCAGAGCCTGGTAATGAAAATTTTTTAGCAGAATTATCTCAAAGTCTTGTATTTGTACACATTTGCTTGTCAGAAGTGGATGGGCCTGTGCCTACCCGGCCCCCGGGTTCCTTCATCTGTGACTGCTACCCAGTTGCGAAATCTCGTCAAGACCACCATGGTTCGCAAAGCGAGTAGCTATGGACGTTAGTGACGTTTTAAGTGGGGCTTCTGTCTCCACAGTCAGCGCCAGCATGCGTTTTTTCTTACGGCTGCGTCACAATGCTTTCAGTTATTCAGGGTTGCAAACTTTCCGACTTCGCTCTCACTCTATAGTTGCGTCACAATGGGACAGAAATTCAGCGTTCGCAGTGCATGCTGTACGTTATTACGCATGCTTTCAGAGCAGCTATGAATCTGATGTTTAGGAAAATTTTTTTGAGCTTTGATGGTTTGCTAAACTTAATGTTGAAGTGTATTTGATGTAGTTCTGAAAGTAGTTATGATGATTTTTATTTGAAGGTAGTTATGGTGATTTATACTTTAGAAAGCAAGGTGCAACTTTGGCCAATTCTATGCTGTGCTATCAGAGGATTTTTTGCCTGGTGTTTGCACTTTCGTTTACTAGTTGCTACAATTCGAATGTATTTCTGCAGTTTGGAACATAGGCGTAGCCATGGAGGGGTCAAAGGGGTCATGGCCGCCCAAATGAAGCAAATATGACGTGACTTTATGAATATTTCTTTAAATTCATGAGGGAAACGAGGACATGACCCCGGACCCCCTAGAACCCCCTAGAATGGTCGTGCCTTTGGCACTTCCCCTAAAGTTGATTTGTGACGCCACACGATTGTGACGAAACTATGACCCCCCTCGGAAATTTTCTGCGTACGCTACTGACAATGAGCAATATAATTCTCACACAGATCCCTACACAGTCTACGTTAGAGTTTTATATCGTTATCAACTCAATGCAACTTAATCCTTCGAAGGTCATGTCGACTGTCAAATTCATCAACGAAATCATCTGATCTATTTTGTCAGCTCGTACCCTTCCAATTGAAAGTAGATCAATGTTACCCAATCTTTCACTGGTCATGTAATTTCTGGGAAATGTTTCACTAATTTTATTTTTGAAAAACTTCTCTCGCATGAAGCGCTTGTGACGGGAAGAGTTACAGCTGCTAGTAACAATCAAACGCAATTTTCTAAGTAGCTGTGAATGAAAGAAATTGTTCGAGCGATTTAGGCAGCTTCGACTCCTTCCGAAAAGCACATTCTTTGCCAAAGTCATGTTTTAAATCATTTTCACTAAATGAATACGATTTTCGAATTTTTCAAGTGTTTTTCTGATAGACTTATTTGACCTCCTGAGCAAAAAACTGAAGTACGCGAAAGAATGGCTCCTGAATCGTTGCAGAAAATCCGTACAAAATTCTATAAAGTTGCAGGACATGTGTGGGTAGAGTTAAAACTGTAATCACAAACCACTTACGTGAGACATTTCGATGTCATATACACAAGGCAGCAGAACGCAGTACCGCAGCCAGGATATATTCGGATAAATTAACTGAAACCAATTCTTAATGCTTTCATAAACTTTTTTCTACTGGGATCAGCAACAATCTGCTGACAGTACTATAGTCCAGTTCCACCTCGCACTGAAATGCACGAAAGATCAATCTTCCCATTTCTGCGACTGTTTTTTAGTTTTGAAATGAATTTTCAACATCAAGACCGCGGCCTGACTAAATTTCATCCAGGATCTGAGCAACTACACTATTGGTGTGTGTCGTCAGAAACAACTCTAGTTACCCGACCGTCAAAAACAGCAACATAGCTTATCATGCATTTGGGAAATAATGAATGCAGACTAGAGGGTTTCTAAATTATCGTTTGAAAAGATTGCTGGCCGAAAGTTATCTACTGTGTATGTCAATCAAACGAACTTGAACAGGAAATGAAGAAAAACTGGGGGGGCAAGCAAAAATCTGTGGGGCCATGGCCCACCCAGGCCCTCCTTAGAATCACCATTGCATTCAACGGGGCGCCAGCATAGACGTTTGGGGGAAGTATTCCCAAATTGCCCCCTTTGGGTCCGTCACTGTACCAAGCACGGGTACGATATACCTCTTTACCCCCTCTCGTAATCCCTGTGCATACCTGCGGCTGTGCATTGAAAAAAACTTGGTAAAATTTTGCCTACAGTACATTTGAATCGGTCTGTGATACAAAAACCGTTGTCGACGCTCGAGTCCTGCGTGGGTTGAAATATTATGCCCACTCCCGCAAAATTTGAACCTGTCCCGTAGCGGCAGGAGCTTGAGAAATCTTAACCTTCTGAAAAACACTTAAAATTCGTGCAACTTGTTTCACGCTGGTGGTGATTTATTTAGTGGTTGATTTCAAGGCCAACAGAAGCTCTTTTAAAAAATAAATCAAAGTAAAAAGTGAGACGTTTTGGTCAACTTTGAACGCTTCGTACTTCGCTTGGAAAGCACTGTTGCAAAAGAGTGTGTCGTTCACTGACGAAAATGTGCTCTTCTGTTATTCACGACATGCCCGGCCATACTAAACACTCGTTAACTGGCAGCACTAGTTGCCATGACGCAAAACGTATTTCTTGCAAGATCACTGAGAGCTGGAAACTCCTATCTGTGGCCTCGCCACCACTGGAAAATGTTGCTACATCCTTGTACCGCAAGCTCTATGTAGCATTGAATTTCTTGCTCATGTCAATTTTACATGCACTAAGTCAACATTCAGTTAATGAATGAAAAAATATTGCGTTTTTCAAAGTTGCGTTGTAAGAGGAAACCTCCAAATTGGGAGAGTGTTCAAAAACCTTGGATTAATTTATGTACTCTCAGTCTGCTGCTAGAATTTATTTCTTTTACAGTATTGCAGACTTTTTAGTATGAACACAGTCAATGTATTACAGTATCAACAAGTGGATTCAACAAACAGTCTACTTCTTTATTCAAGGTTGTGTCATGAGCATGAAAATTCAAAGAACCATTTAGAAGCAACATGGTGTTTCTGGAGGCGGTGGGGGTCCCGCCATCAAGTTTTCTAATTGGGCCCCGCAATTCCTAGCACTGGCCCTGATGCCATGGGTAAACTCATTACTAGTGTTCTCCTAAATCATGACTTTAACGGAAAACGGCTCACCAAAGCCGTTACACGCGACATGCGGCACGCGCAGCTGTTCCAGCAGAAGTTAACCCTGCTCAGGTCTATTTTGTCCGTATAAGGCAAATATACTTCAGGCGTGATGTACGCATACGAAAAATTACTGTTTCAAGGTGAGCCTTCCAATAGGTGATTTTTTTATCTGGTCTATCGAGCAGCATTATCAAAATCTGTATAAGTTTTGTGCATATCAAGTTAGGGGTGGGTCGCCAGAAGCGGGCAAAGTACACCTGAAATATTCCAACAAGAATTTAGTGAAAGTCAATTTTGTCAGTCCTCGGAAAAAACGTTTTGACGTTTTCATGTGGTATCACACGGGTTGGTTTGGCAGATCATTCAAAGATTATTGAAGAGAAACAGATTCGGCCCACGTGAGTCATTTGAACGTTCGGTAATTGTTTGTCAAGTGCCAGAAACCTTGCTGTTCAGTAATTTCCCTTGGGATGGAGTGAGCTGAGTTTTCACGGCAAAGCTTGTGATGTTCTATTTGACACGAAATGTGTTCCAATTCTTGTCATTCAACACTGCGGAAGTTTGAAAAACGCTGGAGGCTGTATTTTGCTGCCTTTCCAAAAGTTTTAAATGCGCAGGTCTACGCTGGAATTTTAATTCTTGAAAATTAAGAGAAATGTCTATCTGCGACCAAAGAAGCACGGTGTTGCCCCCCGCCATGCGGTCCACCATCTACAGTACATTTCCCGATTTGACGTCAGCGACAACTAGCGCAAGTCCATGAATCACTGAGGGCAGGAAACGCTGCCACATTTGGGGTCCTTCCTACCGACACAAGACGAGGTTCGCGTGCCAGAAGTGTGGAGCTCCTGTGTGCAAAGAACACTTTCGAGTCTTCTGTCAAAACTGTTGAAACGAAAGCATTGCATGCACTTTGGTTTTTGTTGTATAGCACATTTCAACCTTGCTACGGTGTGAAAGATTTGTCTACAAACGTTGTGTTTGTGTGTACAAGTACTTAGACCCAAGCCTTTAACCAGGGAGGTTTAGGCCCCCTGAACAATTTTTCTCCACCTCTGGAAAAATATGTTGGACATAGTTTAAAACTATCGAACATAGTTTAAAAAATTTGGGCCCCACTCAGAAAACCCTTCGCCCCGCCTAGTGTCTCAAGCTGGTTACGGGCCTGCTCAGGAACCAGTTACGCTTGTGAGAGAAGCCAATAGCACATTAGTCTGTCAATAAAAGCCCTGTTGTTACTTTGTAAAAGGCGCGTTTAACATTAAAAGAGGCGCTGTCGGTAATACATGTTTGAAATCACTTTGTTTTTCCTTTTTTTGATCGATTCTGTGCACCAGATTGGCAGATATTATCGTAAATGATTTTGTCCAGTTTGCGCCACACACCTTTATGAGCACGAATTCACAAGAAGATCACAGAAATATTCAGCTGACCCTGTTGTTACTTTGTGAAAGGTGCGTTAACCCAAAACAAGCGTTGCAGCCACAACATGTTTCAAATAACTTTGTGTTTCCTTATTTAATCGATTCTGTGCAACAGATTGCCAGATCGTTTTCTTTGGCCGTGATTTTCATTATTAGGCTATTCAGCACTTCCGCTTTTCGTGTACCAAAGTAGATTGCCACATGTTATCGTAAAGGAGTTTTTCCACTTTGGGCCAAATACACCTATGTGCAAGAATTCACAAAAATATCGTAAAAACAACAAATTTTCATATCTCAACCTAATTTACTTTTTTTGCATGTACTTCCACCAGCTTCGAACACATCACGCTATGGGTCTTGTACAGACCATCAGTAAAGGCTGCTGGCAGAAATTCGGGTGTTTTCGAGTATTTTTTGTGTCGTTTCGAACCGCACTACCCGTGTTTTTTGGGGAGGGACATGTGTTTGGTTTTGAAATAATAAAATTTTTCGACATGCAAAACTTCATTTTTGAGGATCAGTTGAGATTGGGGATAGTTTGAGTTGTTCAAACACGTGCCTGTTAACCTAAAACGTTTGAGTAAGCTTTGGTTGTGGTGGGAACAATTTTACCAAGGTGGAGCAAATGAGACCAACAGTGTTTGTTTTAAAATAGAACTGAGCAGGGTTTTAACGAAGTTGGCCTCTTTGCCGCTGCATGCACAACCAACCTGGATGTAGTCGATTCTGCGCTTGACGATGTCCTGCAAATCCTTCGCCTCTTGTTCTTTCCACGCTGACGTGAGTTTATTAAGATCTTCAATATCAATCAGTATCGATCTGGAAATCGACACAAGCGAAAGATTGCAAAGCTGTGAACAAACTCGCGCAGTGAAGCTTGTGTTTGACGTGCATCTTGCTTGTTCAGGGGAAGCCCCGGATTGGCGCTTGAATGAAAGTGATTTGATGTTAGGGTGTTAATGGAGAATAGAATATTGCTTCGCGTGGTTAGTGGTAAGTTCAGTCGGGTAAGGTGACTTGATATTTACACTATCAGAACGTGTGCTTAGCTAATCGCGAGAATGAGAAGAGACATAAACTATCTTCTATTACGCTTTACGTCTGAAGACAAAGATCTATTCGTGTAAAGATCATGATCGCCTTGTAGAAGCGTTCATTTTAATTGGAATGAGGTTCGCAAAGGCTTTTACAGATAACAAAACTCAAGCAGCAATTACCAAAATCAGAAGCTTTTTGCCTGTCCTGGAAAATTTTACTACATACAGCATGAGTATTTCGATATTACAGACAAACGAAAATGCTCTGTTTTGGTCACACGTTGCTTGAATGCTGAACGAGGCATTTCCAGCTCCTGCAACTGATTAACGTTTCAAGTGAAAACAAAATGTTTCTTGCTGATGTTTTCGCAGTCAACTTCAATAATATAAAAATCAAGTAACTTCAAAACGGTGTGGCAGAGCTGAAAAATCACGCTTTTTCGAGAAAGGTTGACGTTTAACACGCGGCAGTCATGACGAAAGCTTTCAAGACGCAGTGGCGTACGCAAGGGGGTTTAAAAACCTCCCGCTTGAGCTTGATATTTAACAAAAAATTTTACTTGCGAAAAGAAGATTATTGTTTTCCCATACATTTGCTTGTTAATTTGTCGACTTACTGCAAATACCACGGAAGGAAATTGCATGCAAATTTCAAGGAACATTGTAAAACGGGCCAAAAGGTAATACGTTTTGGTGGGAAACTGAGTTAACGTCTGTATCCAGAAGCCATCTCACCACATTTTGCAGACCTTTCTCTCACTTAGCACTGTTATGATTGTGTTCCGCGATAATTCACTTTCTCCAAAACAATTGTCTTTATTTTGTCTGCTATGGCTGATCAGCGCAAGCGCTGACAGCATTGGCTACATTAGGCCTACCAATTTCTGTTTGTAGAATGATAGAACTGTTGCACGAGCTCAAAAACAGCAGTTGTTAACATAGAAGCATTCAGGCATTTGTTAATGTCTCAGCAGGGAAAAAGGAAAACTAAAGGTTTGTTGGACTTCTTTACATAACAGAAAAAAACGAAAGTTTGCTTGCGTACTTTATGCGCAATCTCAATTCTTGCGTAGTTTAGCAAGATTCGATCTTGCAAACCGGGGAGTGCTCCTGCCAGTCCATCCGCACTCTTTCTATGCTCGACTGCTCGTGTTCTACATGACATCAGCGAAGCCTTATTTTGCAGTTGTAAATTGCTCTGACGCAATGAAGAATGTGTTTTACTCCCCCTTGCGCAGCCTGATATTTTTGCAGTTATGAACTGCTGTGTCATAGCGCTGAGTTTATTTTTCTCCGACATCCGAACGTGGAGCGCCGATAGTTTATATTCATTGCTGATAGTTATATTCACATAAAATAAGGGGAGTGCGTGCAGAAAAATATTCATATTAATTATTTCAACCAACTTCACCAAAACGTTGGTTTGGAAACATGAATACGACGTCTGATTATGACGTCACAAACAACGCACACTAAATATAAATGACACCATATGCCACTGAATGAAAGCGCCCCATGAAAATTTTCTGCGTACGCCACTGTCAAGAAGGAAAAACACAATTAAAGATCAGTGAAGTCAAATAACAAGCCGGTTAAAAGTGCTTCGAATACAAATGAACTGTCACCTCTGCTGCATGCTCAAACGGGCCAACGACAACTTTGTATCGCCTCCTTCCAATTGTGGTTTCAGCAAGCTCAGTTCTGTTTCGATGGAGTACCCAATCTCAACCACACCGTTTTCTATTGTCTTTATCAGAACTTCATGTTCCTTACTCGGTGCTTCAATGTTACCTGAAGAAACCACATCAACTCCCGTGTGACACAAAATGTTAATGACGGGTTTGGGAAACTGTGATATCCGCTTTTACGCAACCCCATCGATTCGACAATATTTCCATGCATCTTAACACAATTTATATTCAAAGTGAAGAAATTTTAACAAATATCGCAAGATCTGCACACAAAACACACATGAATTCAGGAGGATAAGTAAAAAACATATTTGAGAGATATTTCAAGACACAGTGAGAGCAGAGATAATATTTTAAGTCAAATTTTTGCATTTATCACTCTAAAAAGGTACAAATAAATCATAGGCAACAAAATTCGAAAACCTCACAGCTCAAATAAGTTTAGAAAAATACATTCGAAAACAATTCGTCGGCTTTGCAATAAACGTAATCACAGCATGATTGTAGGGCAGTTGCATTAAAAGAACAACATCGCTGACAGAGGTGGGCATTGGCGAGGTACTAAAGTAGAGAGCTGATATTTTAGCAGCGATAGTGGTAGCGTCGCTCTTTTTTGAAAGAAATAATGAATGCGGTAGTGAACTATCACCATTTTACCGCTACCGCTATTCGCTACTTTGGCGAGAGTGTTGGCCAAAGGCAAAAGTCCGCAAGAGCTCTTCCGTCCGCACACATTGGTGGTAACTGCTCTTCTCACTGTTTTGCTCTGATTTTAGATGATTTCTTTGCGGTAAGCTAGCACCATCAGAAAAGATTTAGCTCCAGTTCCTGGGCCTGATCGATCGTTTCCACGTTTATTTCCGAAAAAGTCAACATCAGCGACAAAACAGTTGGGACTTGGAAATATAGGCTACTGCTACCGATAAAGCTACATATAAGTGAGTTGAACGTTTGAAATAAATACAGAATCGGATTCAACATTTCGCTACATGTGTAACTAGGCTTTGCGAAGTATGTGTCAATATGACAGTTTTGTTGCTTGGTTCGACTCATAGGCGTAGCCAGGGGCGGACAAATGGGCCATATCCCCAAATTTCTAGCATATCTTGTCGTTTTGTGCCGTGTCCCAAACCAATACACTGTTGCTCGCTTAAATTCAAAATATTTGGCCACTCCCTAAATTTTGTGCTGCTTACGCTATTGGTTCGATTTCAGTATATATGGCTGTGTGCATAACTTGAAGTAAGTTTATGATTCTGTCTTCAACAGCCTTTCAGTTTTTGCAAAGTGCTTTCACATCTATTGCCACAACACGTTAGGTAAAAATGCTGTTTGAATCAAGTAGTCGTATTTCATTTTCTTCAAACCAGCACGAAAAATTTTTGTAACTTAGCTGGCTAATGAAATGTTGCGTTTTGCCACATCAAACGTTATTTTTATAGGCACCACAACCTGTTTTTAACATTGGAATTAATTTGGGAAAACGCTATCTTTGTAAGTGTTCTTGCAGCGGTCTTTACTTTGAGTTTTGTGGCTTGGATTGGAGGCCTATTAACGAAACCTGAAACAACCACATAATTAGCTTTGACGAAAATGTTGTTTCAACTACGTTCAAACCTGACACAGCCCTACCAAACGTCAAGTAGTTGTTTTTTTATCGTTGCACTTGCGTTGAAATTTTATTTTGCCTCCATGTGAAATTTTATTTGCCTCCAAGCCGCAAATAAGATTTCGGTTTTTGCATGTGACCGTTGCCTGAATGTAACACCAAGCTTTGGATGCTACAACTTCGCATAAGAAAAGGAACTGTTTTTTTACCGCTTGGCTGTGGTTTTTCTTCAGTTGTTAAAAAAATTATGTGTGGTTTGTAGTATTTTTTGCAGATTTTGCTGCAAACGCTTTTTCAGATATTACGAGAAAGTACGCATAAGGATTGAATGTACCAATAGAGAAACATAGCTTTTATAAAGGAATCTAAGAAGACTTGTGATAGGAGATTCTACATGAATAAGAATTAGAATCGAGAATGCGTACTAGTGGTATGTGAAACCAATTTCCTATAAAAATAATTTGCTCGATTGATTCGCCTGTTTGTCACCTTTGTGGAGACTAGTTACTTGAATACAGATAAGTGCTGGTTTGAATCACTGCACACAGATAAAAGTAGAGCCCGTTCGGCTGGTTCCTCGAAAGATCTTGCAGCAAACCGAGAACATTTGCTTTTTCATGATAGGAGGGTTATTTATGCGGATCGCTTAATGCGCAACTTTAAAGCTAAAGCATTTGACATTTGGGGTGCACTTTCAAAGGCTGCAATGTTACGAAAACGGTGATTGCTCAATTTGGTCAATATCTAAGTAACCATTCTTGGCACGCAGGCTATACACACAATGTTCTACACAAAGTTGCTATTGCGGATGAATTGAACCATGCAAAAACGAGGAGCTCAGCTTACAATACATGTAGTCAATGATTTGTTTAGGGGGTTCTCATATGAAACATAGATCAACGTCACCTTGTTTGAAAAATGTAAAATGATGAATAAAAATTTCGGAGGCGGCTTCAATTGCCCGGTTTGCCCCCACCCTGGCTGTGGGCCTGATTTAACTTCCATGCACATAAAACCCTGTTAAATGTAATTTTGATATTTTTGTTGCTTGGCCGCTCTCTTGAGTTCTATATTCGACTCCAGCGACAAACCAGAAATGAGTCGAATATACAACTCACAAGAATGGTCATGCAGTAAAAGATCAAACCTGTTTTTCAGAACGTTTTAGTTGCGTGTAAGGTGAATCAGGAACGCAACCACGGTGGAAGTAAACCGGGCAATTGAAACGGCCTTCGAAATTTTCGTGCATCATTGCAGCAAAGGTTTTGCAAAGATTAGGTTGCTCACGATTGACACTGCTTAGTCATACTTGTGTTTTTTAATCAACGTTGCTGTGCAGATCAGCTTTTGTTCAGCGAAAACCTTGGTTTGTCACGGGTGGAAAATTTTTGTTGCTGGGCTTGTGACCTATGCAAGTACCAAGTACCTACGAAAAATACAAATGGTAATGAAAACAGACAACGTTAATGTTAACTGGAGTAATAATATTGCCATTCACGGTTCTCAAACACAACATTTCTTTCACCAAACTAAAGTCGTTACATTGGAAAAAAGGTATTATAAAGTTAATTTAAGTTTAGTGAGTACAATCCGACTCACTAAGCTCAAAGTAAAGACCACAGCGACCACGCTTCAAATTTAATTACAATCTGAAAAGCACGTTGTGATGCCTATAAGAAAAATAACGCATGATGTTGCAAAAAAGCGACATTTCATTACCAAGGTAAGTTGCAAGAGTTTCGTGCTGGTTTGAAAGAAATGAAATACGGCTCCGTAGATTTTAATTAGAAGTTTTGCCTACGTGTTGAAAGCACTTAGCAAAAAACAAACGACCTTTGAAGACACAATCGCTCCTGATGCAAAACAGTTTCACGGAGTAGGCTACAGACAGCAAGAAATTTCGCTTATGCGAATTGTGAGCCGTACTATACCGTTGCTAAGAGACATTTGATTTTTCTGCACAATCGTAAATGGTTCTGCAAAAACAATCGGTGACTTGGTGTTTTTGCATGTCTTGTGAGAGACATTAGTTGAAAGAGCGTTGAAACGACGACTAACGTGCCTAACGCAAAATGTCTACTCAGGCATTAAAATGTTTGAGTAATGCAAACAGCTTTTGAAATCAGTGTGAAGTTCTTTCGGCTGTAAAGCAAATTCACAGCCCAACGAAAAAAACTACTAACCGATTTAGGCGAAGTGCTATGCCAGTACATTCGACAGATGCTTTTAGGCCATGCCACAGAATTTGTGGTTACAGAGATAATGGAGTTTCTGTTAGCATGCTCAGTTTTACTTTGGAGAAAGTAGCGAGTTGTGTTCCAGTTGTTGAACAAGTCATAATGAAACGCAGGAAAGGCAAAGAGATGGACTTCACGGCATACGAGAGGCTTAGACGCGCAGTTTCTTAAGTTTTTACACGCCTTAGAACATCAACTAAACGCTGGAATGATATTCACTACGTTGTTTTAGCTTTACGATAAGAAATTGGAGCAAATAGTTTTGAAAACGGCTTGAAATTAGGCCTGACTTCAATACTGCCCTACGATTTAATTTTAAAGCATGTAGTAATACACAGTGTTTCAGCAAATCTTAAACTATGGCCACTTGCACTCAAATCTCTGAAGTTATTTCACGCAAATGGTAATCGATCGTTGCATCGTTTTATTAGGAGTGTCGTCAAATAAATGTGCTAGGTTTTTCCAGGAATAACCCATTGCCTGCCCACAGTGAAAAGGCACTCTTTTTGCCTAGTGCGGATGTGTGATATGATTACCTATGGCTGGTTCTGTTCTCGATATATTAAGTCAATGCGACTGCGACAACTGCAGTGAGTAAAACGTTAACTTTAAGATCACCAGCTCGATGCGAAACAAACGTGCTTTTGCACTGGATGACTGTGAAGGGAATGTTATGCCTGTGAAGCAAAGGCAGTCTGCAGTGGATGAGCAAACAACGAACTTAATGTTGTTACTCGCGTCGGCGCTGGTATGTTCATCTAACTTTAAAAATACCAGTGCGTCATCAGTCATTCATCCCACAGGATGTGACTGCAGTATCGCAATATACAGAAGTCTCACAACTGATTCGTAGAAAGAGAGATGTCATTCGCAGTAACAGCCCGCGCTGCCCTGGAAAACGTGATGCTGTTTAGTCTTTATAAAACCTTTGGAGGAGTTACAGCACCCCCACGAATCACAGTCACGAGCCGCCACTGGTCTATGTCTAAGTTTCTTTTATATGTGCATACGCTATAAAATGAACATTTCCTATATCACAACTGTTCAAAGATCATTATTTTTAGATCATGAATTTTTAAAAATGAGCATCTGACAAAATTGGCAGCGTTTTTTCAAAAAAAAAACGTCACAACATTAGGCTTTTCAAAATAATGCCCGCATCAGTAAAACAACACCAACAAAAATTTGAAATGTAGCAAAAGGGACTGTAGCGAATGGCGGTAGCGATAACTCGCCACTATTTTTATTCAGCAGCGGGAGTGGTAGCGCCGCTATCAAATTTACCCAACAGCGACGGCGAGAGCACCGCATTTTACAGTATAAAGTAGCGGTTGCCCAACTCTGAATTCGCAGATCAACCCGCAGAAAAGTTTAGGTGAACAGAAGGACTGGGTTCGCATTTACTGGGAGTTGGGACACATGTAACTAAATGGATCAGAAGCGAAAACAAACTTTGTTTACACGTGACTTACGAAGCGCAGATGGGACGTAGTTTTATTGCAAAACAGGGAAGAAACTTCAGCTAAGATTGTGTTAGTCGAATTCACCTAAATTTTCAAAAAGCACCAATACACACAGAAGAGTGCAATATTAGAAAAACGACAGTCTCGAGAAATAAAAAAGGCTTGAGTGCAAATGTCAAACTCTCAAGAAAAAAATATTTTAAATCACATCTGAGCCAATGCACCTGCAATGCTAATTGCTGAATTAATCGTGCGTGGTGCACTTTTTAGCACCTTGCCAAATCAGAAAAAGTATTTGTTTAAATTCCTTTTTCTCATGAGCACGTTTATTCCTAAATGGTCAGGTCGTTCAATTACCATTGACGCTTGGTGTGCTCGGTGAACGACTGGATTGGCATTTCTCAAGTTGCGTCTTCAACTTCATCATCGTTCCACTCAAATCTTTTTCGAACACATTATTATCGCGTATGTTGACCAAGCTGGAAATTTAGCATTTACAAAAAAGGTTAGTTTTTCAAGAAAACAAACGTTTGCAGTGGTGAACATGCACAAAACACGAAATGTTTTCAGTAAACCATGTTCAATTTAAACAACGTTAGTTTTAAGCGCAATTAAAGATAAGGATGGTTTGCAACCAGTTTTAGACCAACCGACCAAATGTTTCGCTGAATGAAATTAAGACAACCATAAAAGCATGGAAGAACCATTTGCATCAAACGGTTCTAGGACAACTGCCAACTAGACAATCGGAGAATTGCCAACACAAAACTGCCAACCGGACAATTTCCAACTGGACACTTGCCTAATAGGATAATTTCCAACTAGCACAAACACCCACTGGAACAACTATCAACCGCACAATTACTCTTGCCCTGAAAAAAATGTCATACAGATTTTTTCACTGAGCAATTACGATAGATTGAAAAAAACATACCAATTAGTATAAGTTTCTGGTACGGACAAATTCAAAAACGTATGTTTTTAAAAACAGATATGCTGTTTGAATATTTGTCTTCCATTTCCAGCTCTAACTGCTATAAACCTGTAATTATTAGGAACTTCCGCGAAAGCCTTAAGAAGCCTAGGTCACGATCCTGGTAAGACATACAACAAAAATATGTGCAGTTTTGGCTTTGACATACACGAGAAAGGTGAGGTGTACTGTATAGGGAAACTATTTACAACTGCGTTTCACAGAAGTTGTTCTCCGGTAGGCAATTGTCCCGTTGACAGTTGTCCATTTAGCGATTGTCCTGATACCACTTCAAACCAGTTGCGTGCGAATATGAACTCACGCACCAGGACTTAATCTACTGAATTGCGCCTTACTCAATCATGTCAACAATATGCAGCAACCGAGAATATTGCTTTTGAAGTTGATCACTGGCTAATGAGACTTTGTACAGTTCGAGTTGGATTTCCCTTCTTACAGATCTAAGCAAACGACAGTTCACTTTAATTGCAACGTAGGAAATAGAGTCCTGTGCGGATTGAAATTGTTGTCCGTTTTCGCCCCGCACCCTCAAAATTTAAACCCTCCACGCACCTGCAGGAGTTTGATAAATCTTGCTGGCTCCCGCTTCGCAGACTTTTAACCTGCACACGCCCCACGCTCAATCCAAACCTGCGCCCTCCCCACAGGCACTGTTTCCGTCCTAAAACCTACACCTGCCACTGTGTGGCTGAAAAACATTAAAAAACTGCAACATCACTAGTGGCGAGTTATTCAGTGGTTCATTTCAAAGCCAAACAAAAGCTTTTAATAAGCACTGCAGACCTAATATAAAAATGGGAAACCTTTTCGTCAACCTGGAGCCCTTCTTTGTAAGTTGTAAGAGCAGTGTGGGAAAATAATATGTGGTTCACTGACGTATGCTTCAAGTTTGCTCTTCTGCTATTCACGACATGCCCAGCCATATTGAACACTCATTCAAGCAGCGCAAGTTGCCATTACGCAGAACGGAGTTCTTGCAAGATCACTGAGATCTGGAAGCTCCAACGTGTGGTCTCGCCACCACTGGAGAATGTCGCTACACCCTTGCACCAGTCCCGTTGCCACGGGGGAGCTCTGGCGGGCTTAGACCTCCCAAACAAAGCTCCAAGCCGCCCCAAATGGAAATATGAATCACTATAAACAAATAGAGTTTTTGCGTTCAAGCCCCGCTGCACAAACATTCAAGATCCCCTGCACAAATGCAAAGCCCCACTATTGAAAACTTTCTGGCGGCGGTTCTGCCTTGCACCACACGCTCTCTGCAGCAATGAATTTGTTGCTCGTGTCACTTTCACATGCGTTGGGTCAACATTATATTTTCGTACCAAAAACTTTGTTATCCCGCGCCAGGCTCGCCCACAGTAAGTTCAACCCTCATCCACCCCGTACCGCATGCATAGCTCTGCGGGTTTCCGTACCCGCCCCGCAAATGCAGGTACCAGCAACCCCCCGCGGGTTAACCCGCCCCACGCTGGACTACAGCATGATAGGGAAGATGTTTCGAAATCAAACATAGACGCAATTATATCAACTAAAAGCTGGTAAAACATGTCACAAAACTAATGCACGAATTCGTGTGCGACCACAAGATATCGTATTTTATTGCACACTCTTACATTGAATCTTGGCTTCTATAAAAATAAACCACAGTGCCACACCAAACGAAGACCGCAGTTAACAGAAGCAGCTCCAGGTGTCTCTTCATCTTGCAAAACTCAACTGCAGCTTCAAAGGATTGTCTTTACATGGTACGCTACTTCACAACCGCTGCAGATGCTGATGGAAATACAGAAAGGCAGATGTATAGCATTAGCAGATTTACAACTGCGTTTATTCCCACTTCCACTTAAAAAGTGTCTTCTGAAATTTGACCATTGTCTCATATTACTCAGCTATAATAAGCAGAAACCATAACAATGACATAACCAGACCTTGTTCTCAGTAAGTTTGAAAAACAACTTGGGCCGAGCCGGATTCAACTAATGCGAGGCCCTAGGTTAATCCACTTGTGAGGCCCCCACCCACTGTTATGAGGAAAAAACGGAAAAGCGTTATTCAATTTGCGCAAAGCCGAAAATGATGATGTTGATGCTCTAAAAGTGCGGTCAATAAACAATTTGTAAATCCTACTAGAGTGCTCCACGATCACGGTGCTTGTTGCTTTCGACGCAAAAGCGTTCAATGATAGAGAATTGTTGAAATCGTGCTGGGCTGTAGGGAGCAGGATTATTCCTTCTTGCAGGCAAATCAACCGAAAACCCCACGGTTAAATATTTGACATAACACATGTTTTTTTTATAAGTTTAACATCTGATTTTGCTTATATCTGCTCAAAAGAAAAAACAAACACACTGCACATATGTGTGGCGACATAAAGACGTTGAAGCACAACGCGAAGATCACGTTGCAACTCCCTTAATACTGCTGTAAAAATCTCACACACACGAGCAAAACACGTCAAGTAAAAACGCAAAGAAATGGTTACGAGTGCTAGGTTCACGATTCGAATGTTTGTTACTTTTTCAGATTGCAAAGAATCGAACGCAACGACGCCGTCGCACAAAGAGTGTGAGGTTCAAACTAGAACCGTCATCAGAAAGTCTTCAATAGGAGGGCTTTACATTTGCGCAGGGGGACTTGACATTCTGAAAAATTGATAAAATCAAATCTGCACTAATTTATTATGTTTCATATTTCAGTTTAGAGGGACTGAGCCCACCAGTGCTCCACCGTGACGACGGGACTCGTTCAACATCCTTTATACTGTCATTCTCAAAATACGTATTAAGAAATCAGAAGCTACATCATAGAATCAAGTAGGGCTGAACAAAGCACATTAAACAATTAAAAAGGTTTTGTTCTGGCCTTCTTCATGAAAAATCATCTGGGAATTCACCCAAAATTGTTTACCTACATTTGCACGTTGCCACTTTTAATGCGCACCGAATGCTTATAGTGTGGACAACCTCTCCTGAAACATTATGGCCCTTCAATTCTTTTGAATCTTGAAAAAAACTTCCTCCTAAGCAGTTAGTGACCATCAAATTCAGGAAGGGCCCGCGTGGTTGGATAAACTAAGAATCACTAAGGCATCAGACCCAAATATGCTTAAATCATTTTTTCCTGTTTCCCCTTGTTTGTCTCCGTAGGGAAGAGTTGTGGTTGCCAGTTGGCAAAGTGACTTTTGCTTGCGATTCAATCTCATCAAGATCTTTTCTGACTTGCTTAGCATGGGAGCATTGCAAACTTGCGCAAGTGCTCAATAACAATCTGATTTCTGAATGATTTTGTTAAAGAAAATTAAAATGGAAAAAATCACATCTAAAAATACTGAACGCGCTTTACGTAACAGAAACGCTAACAAAACCACAGTATTGCTCAGAAGCAACCATTTTTTTATTGTAGGATAATGCTGCTATCCCTACACATAGCGCTTATCGGTAGCACAACCTTAAGCTTCATCCAGTTCACAAAGGTTATAGGCTATATGAATAAGTGTGATTTGATAAAAGTGTGCTTTTCTGTAAATAACGGCCGTGGAAACGCGAAGCACATCTTCTGCTGTGGCCACCAAGCAAGATGTGAATGAGTTGGTAGGGAAACTGAACAATGTGATGGAAACTCTTGCCAAGAGCAGCAGTGCTCTTACCGAACTCATTCTGGAAATGAGAGAGCTTCGTAAAAGCCAGCAGTTTTTGTCGGAGCAGTACGAAGATATGAAGCGTACACTTAAATCTTCTACGGAAGAGGTAAAGGCTCTCCGCTCTGAAAACCAGGACCTGAAGGGCCGTGTTCAAAAACTTGAGGATGCCTCCTGTCAGACCCAAGAAGCCTTGAACGATCTTGAGCAGTATGGGCGACGGGAGTGCCTTGAATTTCAAGATCTGGCCTGGTCTGAAAATGAGAGCACTGATAAGCTCATTACCAGTGTCTCAAAGCTTATAGAGGTGGACCATTCTGTGGAAGATATAAGTGTTTCACATAGACTCTCTATGAAGTCTGACAGCAATCCGCGACCTACTATCATCGCAAGATTGTGTTCGAGACCAATCTGAGATGAGATCTATAGCCATCGACACCGGCTAAAGGAATGCAACAAAATTCATCCACAGGAGCGTATCTATATTAATGAGAGTCTCACCAGGATAAACCGCCAACGCTTCAACAAATGCTTTTTGTACAGGAAAAGCAATAACTTCAAATACGTCTGGACAAGGAATGGAACCACCTATCTACCATGGAATGAGAACAACAACACCACTGCCATAACAAAAGAGACTGACTTGGTAAGATATAAAATCATTTATCATTGGATAGTTGCAGCAATTATCTCTGTTTGAACTTATATAACATGATAAAATGGATTTGGTAGATTCTTGTAGAAAATCCAGTAGACGTTTTAGTTCTGCCGTTCCTGCAATCTTCTGCGATATATGCAAAAGATGGCTACAATTAAAATGTTCAAACGTGACTGATTCTCAGTTTTCTGTTTTGTCTTCAAGTAGCACGCCTTCCGTTTGCCATATGTACATTTCAGACTCCTTGCCTGTTAGTTTAGACTGTGATCATAGTATATCAGATGTTACCTATAGCTCCTTGCCATTACTTTCTGAATCAAGTGACTCTGAGTGTAAGTATTATGACCTTCATGTAGTCAACTCTCTCTTGACTAGTAAAACAATTACTCCAGCTTGTATAGTTCATGTTAATATTAGAAGCTTGAAAAAGAACTTGGATAAACTTTTAAACTTTATCTCTTACATGAAAAATCCCCAGAGACAATAGCTGTCTTTGAAACAAAAATTAACAAAAAACATACACCTTTCTTTCAAACAAAAATATGTGGTTATAATTTTGTACATGCTGATTCTGACCAAAAGGCTGGTGGTGTTGGAATATATATAAAAGATAACATATCATTGCAAAGGCGAAGTAATATATGTAATGACCTGAAAGATGCTGAAAGCGTGTGGGTTGAAACTAATATTGGTGGCAGGCAATGAGTTCTTGGTGTTATTTATAGACATCCTAAATATGTTGGAAAGGTATTACCGATGACGTTAGTGCTATTTTACACTGTCTAAGTGACAAGAGGCTACCATATATTATTTGT
>JGI24159J19872_10002998_pt1 | contig 20665 bp, 11 predicted proteins | sample Ectturendosymbi4_FD_19872 | JGI IMG/M metagenome (IMG submission 19872) | reverse complement strand
ACCCCTAAAATTTCCTATGACAAAACATTTTATCATGATTATTCATAGATATATTCAACAATAAGCATATAATGATTTTTGAAAAGAATATTCACTGATATATGTATAAATATGTGGAGAAAATTATATTTAGTTATATTTGAATATATTTTGCTCTCATTGCTAACCTTAAATGTACCCCTTCGGATAGACAAATGTACCCTTGGGGGTACATATGCCCCAGGCTGGGAAGCCCTGATCTAGACTAATTGCTGCAAGGGTTGCTGCGGCATTCGCATCTTGTTGTGTTCAATCACGAAAATAAAAAAGAAACTGTAAAAGCACGACTTTTCAGCTACAATCGAGCCAGATGACGCCAGTGAGCCATAGCAGTTTCACGTATTGACGCGTACATCCGAGACGGGAACGCAGATCACAAAAAGCTGTTGCTCAGAAACAACAATCAAAACTCTTCGGCTTTTGGTATTTCGATGATATTGTGCATGCTAGAAAAACAGCAGCGTATGAAAATTCGGTCACACAGCGGCATATCAACCTGAGCCTAACAACTAAACGCAATTTCCAGAAACCGTGAGTGAGAAACGTTGAGTCATCCACCGGCAACAGGAGATGAGTCATCAGCAGCACCTGCTTTTTAGCAAAATTACTTTCTGCCGACGCAGCTGTCGCAACGGATTTCAAATCACGCCAAATCAGCGTTTCGCAGCTCGTGCTTGAGAATTCCCGCCAGTTTCGAAAAAAACACAAAACCCATCGCTCAGTTAGTTCTGCAGGCATGAGCTAACTGCAAACTGTAATGATTGAAAACACGCCGAGGTTAATCGACACTTCAATAAGCTCTAAGAGCAGCCATTCCATTAGATTGGAAATTAGACAAGTGCTCCCGGAAATCGTTTCATCCACTTCTCAAATTAAACTTACGAAGCCCGATGAATTAGGAATGGGGTGCTTCGTACGGAAACGGCGAAAATGTAAGTTTCTCAATCCGAACGTCAACAAAACGAAAACAAACACTTCGAAAATGCCGTGTTTTGCAAGTACGTTCACTTAATTGCTAAGATCTGTCGACGCGGCGAAAATTTGAGCATGAAGAACGTTCCGTGAAGAATTTAATGAGTGAAGACGAAACGAAAGAAAAGCAGTCAGAAATTTGGGTTATATGCCGTAAACCAACTCCGTTTTGTACAATCGTAAAAAAGGATATAAAGAGAAATAGTCACTCATAAAACCGTTCCCCCTCATAGCGTTGCTGTACCCCAGGAGACTTGGTCGGTTTTGACAATCAACTTTCCATCGGTATAAAACTCCCAAAATTTTCTTGTTCAACAGCACCGGGACATCAGTTAAAAGACCGACCAGAAAATGTACAGGAAGCAGCCCGTGCAAAGGATGAAGGTCAATCCCACCGTCAGCAGAGTCTTCGCCTTCTTGCTCTGCTTCATCGCCGGAAAAACCACCTCGGGTTCCGGCTCGTCCTTCGGGTGCTCTTCGATCCCGCACACGAAACGGAACGCCTTGTGCCCCCAAGCCTTGATCGCCGAACCCCCTGAATCGAGATGGGATGGGTTGCGACAAACTGCTGGTAAAAGAAACTGAGCCGCGCGAAGGTTGATGACGACTACGGCCACAAGCTTTTGTCTCGTCACACTCGCGTATTTGACAAGCTTTTGTCTCGTCACACTCGCGTATTTGACAAGCTTTTGTCTCGTCACACTCGCGTATTTGACAAGCTTTTGTCTCGTCACACTCGCGTATTTGGCAAGCTTTTGTCTCGTCACACTCGCGTATTTGACAAGCTTTTGTCTCGTCACACTCAAGTATTTGACAAAACACGCACCAGCTTTTCTTCGATTCGCGGATGGAGTCTGGTGTGTCGGAATACCTCAACACCAGGCGATTTAGTTCGAAAAGACTCGCTGTGCCTGAAAGATGGGAGGTCGCGAAACCCGACATGCGACCGGCCCTTACCCTCCGCAGTTACTTTGGAAATGACACGAACGCGACGGCTACTTTCAAATTTCGCAAAGGTTCGCCACAAGGAGGGTACAAGTCGCGTAAGGAAATGGAAAAAGTCCATAAAACGAAAACGTGTCGTTGTGGAGGCGCGAACTGCACAGCGCGCGGTTTTAGCACACAAAACCATCATCCAGCTCACCTTCTTTTACTCGACAGTCAGATCCGGTGTCTTGAGACGGGATCTCATCTCTGCTGCAAGAAGAGGATGGAGCTTCCAGGTCGTCGCTGAAAATCAGATTGCAGGCGTCGGGATGAGCGATCTTACACCGCAGCGCATTTCAGAGTCGGTAAAGTTTAATGGGGTTTGCTGCAGAACGTTTCGCACTTTCGCATCACAGCGGTATTGCTTTTAATAAACAATAGTGCGCGCCCACGTTGCGACTCGATCGCTCAGCAGTTGAACTGAAAGACCCCTTGTAAGACTGGGGATTTCTTGTGCAGTAACATTTCCGTCATTTGTCCCCTAATAGTATTAAGACTCGTCGTAACACTTTTCGCTAGTCTATCTTTTCGGACATTATGACCGAATTGACTTACTTTTTCGGTCATTCCAAAAAAAATTCCGTCGATGACCGAAAGAAAAAACAGTTGTAAGACAACCTCGCACGAGGCTTTCGCGTCTTACTGGTTTTTTGAGCGAAACGTCTTATAGCGCCGCGAACGGAAGTGATATCACGTTCATCGCACTTCGCTGCGACCTAAAGCGCAAACCCTTGCCTTAAAGATTTCGTGAAATGAAAATAAAACAAAATGTTGGTAAAACAAGCAATTAAACAGTTTTACGACTCAATCCCTGGTGAACTGGGCGTGTATAGCAAACAAATCCGATTCCTTTTCCCAGCGACGTTTTTGCGGTATGTGATGATATCGGATGTTGTTAACTCGCGTATAGCGTCTATCTGCCTTGTGGAGCGAGCAACGGTCCCATATGTGGACACGACGCAGTCGCGAGAACCCGGCCTCGAATCATTAAAATCAGAGTCCCAGGTATAACTTTAAACACTTCCGCCATTTGAAATCGCCATTGTCTTTTCTGCTTCAGTTCCGTTTTTTTTCATCGATTACTATCTCGTCAACAGCACAAGGTACGTTATGTTTCGCAACTATCTTTTTAACCAGAGGTTCTTAAAACTTTTTCAGTCACGCCCCGTTGATACTCGCGCTTCACCTAACCTCAAAGTCAAACACAAAACACAGAACCACAATTTATTCTCGATTATCCCGCTTTTCAACAATACGTCGCTGCCATACTCGCGCCCCCCTTGCAACAGCACATTCACGCCCCTCAGGTTTTAAAATCTGCGTAGGTCAGTTGTCACGGCGATCACCGCACGTTCAGAGGCGGTGCCGCTTCCGTTCGGCTTGCGTTGGTTCCGGTCTCCTGGTACAGGAATAACCACAGGCGTGAACACTACTCACGCGGCCGTTTTCTCTTCTCCAGAGCTCTGGTCGGCGTCACCGTTCACCATCGGTCTCATCTCGCTTTGCTCCGCACAGGGGGAGGCTTTGCTCCGCACAGGGGGCGGTTCGCATCGAGTCCAAAAGGTCAGACGGGCGAGCTGCGAAAGCACGGGGATGCTGGGTGTCAGACCGTTGTCAACAGGCCTCTTTTTGGAGCCCGAACCCGTCCCTTGCCCGACATTTATTTTTGAAGCGCGATTCAGGCCCGAAAGCCAAATTTAGGGAGTGAGTCATGTTATGCGCAACTGCGTGGTAATGGTGGCTTTGCAAAGAATATTCGTGACTAAACAATGCACAAATAATCATTTTTTAAGAAAGGTTTAATCAACTCAATTGCTTCAACAGTAACTGGCGACAAAAGCTTCCGTTGTTGAGTAAAAATTTTGGTTGCAGGCCGCAAACGTTTTGACAAACTTAAGCCCGAACCCGGCCCGACTTGCAACTCTGCTGGGAATCGGACCACTGGCGCACTCACCTGTGTTCGTTCAGACGTCGCAGAAACGCGAAAACAAGCAATCGACCTTCGACCAAACGCACGGAATCCAGCAACAAACAGTTCGGAACAGCGCGGCGTGCTTTATTCGCAAACAAACGGCGGTTGCGGAAATGTGTTTTTTAACGTTCGTATTTGGCGATCGTAAAAACTCTCTCGCGCGCACGAAACCCGCTCAACGATTAGTTTGCATCGCGGGGCAATAAATAAAAGCCCAACGTTCCTCACCAGCAGTTGAGGTCAAAAGGGGGCGAGCCGGTTCTTGGCAATCGCTCTTGCTTCACAAACGATCGCAGCGTTCTTTAAATCACAATCTTCGCAGCGTGTGCGAGCTTGTTACGTGTTTCTCAACCTCCTATTACGCTATCACAGGCCCTTCCCTCAAAACACGCCAAATCTGGACTCAGCGAACGCTTCTCATTCAATCTGACGATGCTGGAAAGCGAACCCCTTTAAGCCCCGCAAAAGGCATCGTTTGGCCAAGTATTTGTCCAGCCATAACTCGGTGGCACATTGAGCCAGAGAACTATTCAAAACTCCGAAGCTGCGGAAAGTCTTGTAGTTGCGATTCTAAAAAATGGAAAGTTTTGGATTTTGACGTCATAATGGGAGTAGCTTTACACATTTTGGATGACGTCATCGGGCCCTGGGCGCCAATGGTACGAGCCAATTTTTTGACTCAAGTTTTTATTGGAAACTAGGGTTTGAAACTAGGAGGACTTGATTGGCTTTCTAGCGTTTCTAGTTCCAAAAGTTATGGTTGAAAAACATCAAACTAATTACTTAATCCCAGGAGATATCCGTTTTTTCATAATATGCTACTAATACATAGACTGATGACTCACGCTGTTCCTGGAAGGCTTCTGCGTGCAAAGACTGACTATGACGGCGACAGCGACGGTGAGGAAGAACAGGCTGGCCGAGTAATACATGTAGTGCATCTCGGACAGGAACGAAGGCCGGGTGTCCTGCTCCCCACACTGCGGGGGCGTGAAGATGAAGATTGTCACGAGCCGGATGAGACCCATCGTGCTCCCGCACAACCCTCCCCAGAAAGCCCCCTGTTGCAGAAGACAAGTGTTTCCGATTTTGTTTGCACGCAATATACTTGTTCACGACTGGTTTTCGTTATGTTGGCTTCGTGTTTATTTTGTTTTTCAATGAATGGAATATTTATTCTCCCTCCATTTTCATTTGATATAATCAGATCCTTTATTGTTAATTTTTTCAACACACGCAGTTCAACGATGAACTTCGATTTTCCCGGATTTTTATTCCGTTATTAGTTTGGCCGCAAAATNATGTATAGTCTTAAANATTNGTTGTTCCATCGTCTCGGTCTGCGGCACTGCCTGGTGAGTGAGAACAGCAGACTCGCGGGATCTTTTNAGTCTTGAACGATTTAACAACAGCAGCACGCAAGTCGAGCTTCGCCACATTCGGTCGCGCTGAAACCTCCTCTAAATCACAACTACCTGTTCGGTGCAGCCTGGCCAAAGTATGCCGGTGAGAAAAATAGCCGCTATGGGCGGCGAGATGTAATTGGTCACTTCCTGGATGTAGAAGAAGAGCTGCCCGCCCTGGAATTGAATGATAATCGGCACCCAGGCGATGCTCACGCCAATCAGTATGACAATGAAAATCCTGCACGAACGCAAAAATACGTAGAGACGTGTAAAAATGACGTGCACACTGTCTGCGGCACCGAACCTTTTGACAGTTACGCCACAGAAAAAAATCCTCACCCACTATATGTTGTCAACAGAAACTACAGAAACTGTCGCTACTGTCACACGTGCACATGCCATCTACTGCTGATCGCGATTGCCCCCTTTTACTCTGATCTCGAAGCTGAACGGACGTTTTCAGGAAAAGTGAATTTTTTGACGGTTGCGAAACTTGCATTTTCTGTTCACTTGGCATAAGAGAAATTCAATTTCAAAAATGACGACAAAAAATACAGCGACACGTTAGTCGATTATGTTCATAGTAAAACCAACCAACGTCACTTTCCATTCACCAAAGCCACTTCTCAGCGACCCGNGCACGGATGTGCAATCCAAGTAAAGGNAGCGATCAACCGCACAAAGCGCTCAATATGGGAGATCGTTAATTCTACCAAGAAAAAGGTCGGCTACGCTTGAATGAACATGCAGTCTTGCAAACCGACGCTAAAAGGCGCAAAGCGGAGTTTCGCGAACGCTCAGCTTGGGCAGGACGCAGCAAGCCGGCACCCGACTGGTTAATATTGCAAGCCCTCAGGTTGCTAGAAACGGCTGTGAGCACGTCAACGCATTTGCTTATACACATTACTACACACAGCAACACACTGTTACTCGAAAGCCCGAATCAAACCCGCACTTCCTTTGCGTACTTTTGCCCAAGCCCGGCACGAACTCGAAAACCCAACAGGACTTGTTCCAACTTGTTGCAAGCGCAATCCTAGCCGTATGGGAGTGTTTGGAAGTGATCGCTTTTTGACAGCTTAGAAAATAAAGTGTGAAATTGTGCCTGCTCAGCCCGCTGTGTGCTGAGTTGTGCCGCGTTCGATCAAAAACCACAGAGCAACATATCGCTTGACTTACGGTGCATTATATTTCTGGTGATATTCCAAACGATGCACACGAAAAAATAACGTATTTTTTATTTGCGGTTTCCCTCGAGCCGTTCGTCTTTACTCTACCGTACTGCTTGCTGGCGTTGAGGTGAAACACGGGATTTTCAACACACCTGATGGACTTACGCATCGCAAGCTTCGAATTTTCACCTCCCGCCCTACGCGCGCAACACACTTCATCGCATTGCCACCATAGCAATGTCCTCGATCCACTGCATAATTTGTGAAGAACACAAATGGTGTTGAGTGAGCAATTCGAAGCATACCGATGGTCTGGAAGACAACCATTTGAGTTAAATACTGAGACCGCTTTCAGGCTGAAGCCAATCGCTGCAAAACGCTACATTGTACTCCTGAAAAGCCATGGACAAGAGCGTGTGACCTGCATCACCAAAAGCAGCTAGCGTCGAAACAGACTGTCCGCGACTTGTCCACGGCCGGAGAGAGATTGCCGAAAAAGCGACCGATCTCGACAACACAAAAAGGGGAGCTCCTGTAAATCGCCCTAACTGAAATTTCTCGGGCAATCGCGATCGAACAGCGCTAAGCAATAAGCAAAACAACCCTTACACGTGTCTCGCAGTGTTTACACACAAGGTACTGCGCGGTTCGGTGCCCCCAGTGTTTCCCGTAGCAAAAGCACCGAACCGCCATTTTTGTTGGGAAACTCTTGCAGCTTTAAGCGGCTAAGGTTCCCAGCTTGCCGACATTTCTGCAAAACAGAGCCGCTGAAGATGTGCGCCTTCGCAGTGCTCGCGCACTTTGTGGGCGACCGTTACGTGCTGTCGATGAACGCATCGCTAAAGCTATTTGCCGTCAGGCACACAACACAGCACACGGTCGAACATGGCACAAAAGCGCACAGAACACCACTGCAGCAGTCAAGCCCGGCTCCGACTTGTTTCGCGATTTATTTATTTTCAAACGCCGAGAATCCCGACATCTGTGACGTAGCGTAGAAAGGCCTGCTCAGGGATCGCGTGGACTTTATGAAACTGTGGCATCAGACGCGAAGCGAGCGTTTTTTTGCAAACGGAAATTCCCTTGCTCCAAAAATACAGTAGAGCCACCCCTCCCAGCATCTACCCCTTATGCTGGTGCCAATTTCAGCCACAACGACTCAGGGCTTTCTTTGTAAGTTACTTGCCGCAAGTGTTTACGCTTGGCATGGTTTTTAAGGAGTGGCCCAGAGGCGTCGATCGAACACCCAACCGTCCAATTGAGAGGCGGACACTCTACCACTGAGCTATGTTTCGTTTTGTTGAGGCGGGTGACGTAAAACAGTGATTTATGTTCTGCATTCTTCTGGAGCTACAGGTAGAGGTCAAAGCCAATAACTGATGAAGTGAAAAGCTGCCTACCAAGCACGGAAAATTTTGAAGTACAGTTTTGGTGAAATTATACTTCTCTTATGACGTTGCGCTAAACAATGTGTAAAAGCGAAAATCCTTTTCAAAAGCGAAAAAGAAAGAATCCGATGAAGGCGATCGCATGCACCGGGATCTTCAGCTGGCGAAGATTCCGCTTCCGAGAAATTGACTGAATCACGCAAATCAACATAATATCTCGGTCCAATACTTTCCTCGTTTGTAAAAACGCCACTTTAAATCAGATCGATTTGCAGTGTTGTTGCTGAAACTATCGCACGAAGTCACGCAAGCGCAACACGAAGCAATTGAAGCAAACATGCGCGCGTGTTAATTACAGGCGAACTGGTCGAAAACCACCAAAACTTTGCCATTCATAGAAGCGAAATGTGTAAAAATTGAAAAATTGGCATAAATTGAAGCGAAATGTTTCAAAATTGAAGAGAAATATCTGACGAACAGAGAACACGTTGCCTCAGAGGAGAACGTCCTTCGTAAGGGTTGTTGCTTCCAGAGGACGTCACCGTATGATACGTAACCTCGTGTTTTCACAGTACGCCTCTCGTACATCAAGGTTAGTTTAAGATGTGCAACCTCCGCAGAACGAACTCATTCACAAAGACCCATAAAATGCACACAGAAAAAGGAAATCCCTGTAATCGGGAAGATGTAGAAACGGTTGTTCTTTCGCAAAGCAACCCAAAAAATGTTCGTAACTGATTGACAAAACGATCCATCAGCTCAAAGCCACATTTCGTTGCTGAACACCTTCGCATCCATGCAGCAAAGAGGATGAGTTTTGCACAAGGATCAGTAACATTTTACCGAACCCCATGTCTTCAGTTAGACTGCTCCAAAAAAGCATACAACAATCCGCCTTCTCTATCAGACGAAAAAAACTTTTGTTATGGCAGAAGCGGTATGAGCGTCATGTGTCCAGACGCAGTCCAGAAATGACACATTCAACATTTGCAATGAAGATTTATCTTCTTCGCTTTCGCTATTACGTTTCACAAAACGTGCGAAGCCGCAATATTTGACCCATGAACCTGTATTTTGACCCATGAACCTGGGCCCCAGCAACAAATTTCGATGTGTGGCTTCGCTAGCATGAACGTACTTTTAAAACGGCGAACCAAGTTTATTGAACCTCGATACCACGACCTACCATTGTCAAAACGGTAATCAGTTATATTGCTTTTTAAACCACTTGCGCACAACTGACTCGGGGTACCTACGACTACAATTGTAGGTTTTTGTCAACACAACCACCTGTGACTGAAAATGCGGCAGACATAATTAAAATCTCCTGTGCACTAACGTGCGTCGGTATTCGACAGGCAAAGAAGCCGCGTACGCCGTCGTACACAGCCGTGCATATCAAGTACACAGCCGTGCACACCATATACGCAGCCGTGCACATGTAAGGCACATTTATACACGCCGTGTACGCAACCGTGTGCATACATGCGTGCTCCGATCCCAGCGGCAACAAACGCTTTCGAATGAAGCGCAGTCTCTCGACTTACGGCGTATCTCGGATCGAGAAGTAGGCGATGATGCGAAGACAGCTCTGATGGCCCGAATACAAAACAATGAAAGCGGCTGATCAGAAAGACATGCTTTGCATTGCACGTTTACAAAACTAAAGCAAAGATAACTTCTGGAACCGCGCATCTTCGGTATTCCGACCCCCGTCGCGTTATTGAAGCCCCCCACAGATCATCACAGGTTGAGAAATACTTCGAGCAACGCAGCGGAAGGCAACCACAGTAGAAAATCAAGAAGCAACAGGCGCTTTCAAAACGCCGAGCAGTTTACATTCCGGACGCCGACCACCTTAAGGCTGAAATCGCGTTAAATGCGACCGCGCAGCGAAAGGTGGGCCTGCGAGCGCCTGGGACGTGGATGCGGTTCCCGGAAGATCACGTGATTCGAGCAGCACAGTTGGAAACGGCAGTGAGCGCCCAAAATACCTGCNCGCGGTCACGCGCATCCCGATCTGCACAACAGCACAAAGTCCAACACCACCAGGCACGTTCCCGCAAAGGCCAGGTGGGAAACGGACAGGCCGAAAATCCGGCAGGGCGAACAAATAAATGTCTGTCAGGAGGTTGAGTGCGTTTTGTTGTGCGGCTGATCACATGCAGTTAATAGCGACGGATGATTTGAATAGGGGAAGAGTTTGCGATGCAAAGCCAAACAACTTCACCGGCTGAAAACGCAGTTTCTATGTGCTTGTGACTCCTCTCATCTTGTTTACACTTGCATCGGTTCTTGAGCGCGGACACAAGGACATTTGATGCGCTCTGCTTTTCCTTCAAAGCATTCAAGCAGAATGAAAGAACTGAAGGAAAGTGATGAAAACGAAAAGCAATGGAAATAAGGCGAACAGGAAAACCCGGCAAACTGAAGTGGCATCAACGATGAACACCAAGCAAGATGCAAATCTTTACTTTCAAAGCGTGAGGAGGCCGGCCCGTAACCAGCTTGGGACACCGGGCGGGGCGAAGAGTCTTCTGAGAGGGGCCCAAATTTTTTAAACTGTGTCCAATAGTTTTAAACTATGTCCAACACATTTTTCAGAAAAGCCCCCCTGGTTACGGGCCTGTGAGGAGGCAAGTCGCCAGCGGCGAAGGATCGATTTGAAAAAAGAATTAGCGCTTGACTTTTTCGCATCACCTATTTTGAACTTGCAGCTGCCAAATGTTGGGACAAAAAGCAAATGTAGTTACAACGCAAAGTGCATTGCACAAAGAAGTTGCTGTGCGCGGGGAAGCAAAGCGTTTGGTTTTGAATTAAAGCAGGGAATTTGTAATTACGCATTTTGACCTCATTAAAATAACGCTCACGACATAATCAGCCAAAGCTGATCCTTCAGCATTGGTTTTATGCACAGTTGTACGTAAATCGATCTTTCACCTGCACTTTGAAAGTCAGGACAAAGATAATTATTGAAGCACAACGAGACCCCAGTTTTATGATTTCCGAAGTTATTTTTATCTTGAAAAACGTTTTTGAGTTACATTGACAGTGTTTGCAGTAAATCATTGCAACAGTCTTGGGTCGAAACGTTTAGCTGGAGAAGAGAACTTCTCAGAACCTCCGCGCATGTGAATGAAATGTTTCGCATCGGACGAAGATCAATTAAAGGTAAAGAACTGACCGACGCATAAACCGAGGAAACTGCGCAAAAAAAAACGCAAAACACGTTAAGCACGAAAGCGGCACCCGCAGGCACGGTGTTAAAGGAAGCGACCGAACAGAGTTCGGAAGAACCGGCATGAGGACCACGCAAACTCGAACTGGCGTATTTCGGCCGAGCTCAAGCTGAAACACGACCTACCTGCCCACGATCATCAGCTCAGTGCTGGTCGCCGACCGCTTAAAGCGCTTCCACAGGTCGAGGGTGAAGACGGTGCTGGCGCTGTTGAAGATAGAATCGAGGTCGCTCATCAGCGCCGCGATCATGACGGCCATCATCAATCCGCGCGCGCCTGGGAACAGCAATGACGCGTTGGCGAAGCTGATTTTATTTGAGTTTTTTCTTGGGGGGGAGGGGGTTGCAGGGCGCTATTGGCGGCGATACAAGTTGCCAGAACTGTTGGCTTGTCGCAATCAAAGCTGTTGCACAATTTTTTTTCTCACACGCTTGCAGCACCGGCGATTGCGTTACGTTGAGGCGAGATCGGGAGGCAGCGACGCTCAATTTTGACTTCTGATTTGTCGGAAAGCACAAAGCGCTTTTGTTACGTGTAGGTTGCCGCCGCACCACCGCGGCAACATCGCACTTACTTCCGTTGCATTGCTTTTTGTTCTCTTCGCGTATTTGCTTAGATGTGGGCCTGTGGACCAGCCTCGGGCAAATTTGGCACATTCTAGCTTGTGATTAACCAGCTCGTCCACCTGGCTATAAAACGACAACTAGTATGATTCATTCGCTTTACATTTTTGGTTGCCATAAGAACACAAATACGCGCAAGAAAGACATGCGCATCAAACAAACCAGAACAATGAAAACTTTCTCGAATGAAACAGAAACTGCGGAGGCGTTGTGTGGTTGTCATATCCGGTTTCAAACAAAGAAATCACTTTTAGGAAGACAAGAGCACCAACCACCAGTTTAAACAGACTGCCAAGGCCAGGAAACCGTATCTAAGGACTCGGCTTGGGGAAAAGAAGCCATCTGTTTGAACGAACACCCAAAGAAGGAAAATAAACCATCTGTTTGAAAAGAGTCCTAAGGGAAAGGAAACTTACACACCGCAATTACTGTTGCGATGGGTGTGGCAAAGAAGCGCTTCTTCAATCAATCAAAGTCGCGTGCAATTAGTCGCTTGCAGTCGAGCAAAACCGCAGAAGAACCAAACCTTTGAGGTGAAGTCAACCGCGAGCCACCAAAGATGGATTGCGCCAGAAGTTCATGTCGGATTTGGACAGCGTGTAATCAACAAGGAGCAGAAAGCAGCAGCGCCCCTGACTCGATCGCAGTACCTTCGCAAGCTAGATTAAGGGCGTGATGTCATCGCAACGGCCAACGATCGCGTTGCGCGGAGTGGAAAGTTTGCAGACACCTTCCAGGGCCGGACCGCACAGCCGCTGAAAAACCGTTCTGCTAGACTGCAGATGGCAAGGGAGGAACATTGACTTGATGGCAGTGCCGCGGAATACCGCTAAGAGACCTTTTGCATAGCAGGTATACAATCGTGGGAAGAATATAGCATTTGTGAAGGGGCAGACGGTGTGAAGTGAAGACCCTTCTTGCGCTGCGGACGTGGCGCGAGTTTAAGCGCCATTACAGGGTCTCATCGACCCCCTACACGACAACAACGCAAATATTGCTTGCGTCGTGCAGCAAATGCATCTCACTCACAAAAGCTGGTTCGCTTCAGCACGGCAATTAAGATCACTTGTCGTTGCGAGATTTTGGTGGAGTATTCGTTTGGCCTTGGAGAGATAAACGTGTCTCCTTCTGGTTTCGCAGGTTTTTAATCGGTAAACACGAGAAGGATGACATGGGGTCAAAAGTTTTAGCACATATGGGGACTGGGGAGGTGGGAGTTATGCGAGGATGACACCAGACCAATACGAGTTGACGGTTATGTCTTTGTTAGCAATGCCGCAGTTTAATTACTTGTTCCAACGAACCTTCAAGCTTGCGTAACACAGAATCTGGCATGGCAGTTTGTCAGCATTGTTATCAATCAACGATGTTTTTGTAAATGAAACTTGATTGACGTTCTTTTTAAATATCTGGACAGCACTGTCCAGGTTTTTTCAAGGTTTGGCCTTGCTGACTACAAAGACATTTTGAGAAACCGCAACTATGGCCATTTGAATACCGAGACGGTCGTAAAGAAAGATTTTAGTGTATTTTGCTGGTGTTTAGGCAGCGAGGTTCAAGAGGCCGTGGGAAAAATTGAGAGACCGAAAAATTCTCTGTTGACGTTCGTCCAACGATCCCTAAATTGACGCAAGCATGATCGACAAGACGCAAATCACGTTCCGCCCTTGAAAAAGTCGCACCAGCCAACGTACGTTCAGGCAATTAAGACCGCAATCGATTCGGGTAAACTCGACAGGCGTGACCTCACGACGGGCTCGCAGCGTTTCGCGAAACTCGCTTCCAGGAAAGCGCGCGCGTTGCTACTGATATTCGCAGGAAAACTTGACGCAATCTCGTTACTCAGCGGTTGGAAGCCCGAAGCCAAGCAACGGCGTGTTCGTGTTCAGAGGTCGACAACGCGGCAGTAAAGGGCGGTGCGGTGGAGGCGCAATGTCACACGAACAAACACAAAGATCCGATCCAAAGGGCAAAAAATTGCCCTCTGTAGTCCACGCTTTTCGATTCCCGTAAACACACCTTCTTCGTTCTCTGGTCCTAATCGAGTTTGTTAAGCATCAGTCCTGTTTTTTTTGTCGCTGACACATTTCGGTCATTTTTGAGATACATTTTGGTCGCTGAGACAATTCGGTCAATTGTTGTACAGTTGTGTTAAAACTCGCCATAACAGTGTTCATTAGCCTAGGAGGTATATTTTCAGACATTCTGACCGAAATGACTTGATTTTTTTCGGTTATTTCAAAAACATTTCGGTCTAAGACCGAAAAAAATCTAGATCAGCACAGAGCGGCGTGCCTTGGCTTTTCAGAACTATCGTTCAGCTTTTGTAACCGAAAAGCGTCGGTTCGAATCCCCATCGCGGTACCCGCTTAGGTTTGACCTCCAAGGCGCGTGCGAAGAAACCATCGACGTCAACCGATCGCTGCGGCGACCTCCTAAGCTGGCAGCAGATTGGCCAAAACAACAAATCCGTTCACACGCGCTTAATGCAATGGTCACGCAGAGCAAAGTGCGCAAGAACGAGCGACGACTCACCGGACGGCATGATACCGAGCACGAGCTTCGGATAAGCGAGGTTGGTGCAGCCGGCCGAGCTCTGGCAAAGCTCCATGCAGTGGGGGCCGGGAACGCAGATCAAGTCGTCTGCAAGAAGAAAACAAAACTAATTTGTTTGGCCGGAAAATGCTGTATCGGCGCATGCTTCCGTCGGAATTGCAGAAATTTCTGAAGATCATATTCGTTTGCAGTCAGCACGACAGAGGGACACAGTTTGAAAACCGTCACCGAAGCTGATCTCTGACAGAAGGAGCGGATATTGCGACATGTTTGACATTCTGATCAGATCTCTCAAAAAACAGGGGCAATATACGCACCAGGGTGTAGAATGCAAGTGTAGCTTCGCGGCACAGCTGCTTTTACTTGCGTTCGACAATCTCGCCTTAACGGCAGACAAACAGCGAAAGCTTCTATCAAACTGCTCCAGTGAGAATGTTTGCTATAAATACGCACGTCATCGCGCTTCGTTTGGCGGAAGTGCAAGATCCCACACCTCGTCAGAATCACAGCGTAGAAGCACGCGGGGTTAAAAGCAGGGTTGCCAGATGAAAATTTCAATAAAAAAACAGACGGTGTTGAAGAGGCCAGAAAATGGCCAAGCCGATTGTTTAAAGGCTAGCAAAAAATCAAACTTTGTGGTATTGCTATTCTTTTGTCACAAAGAAACATCTAGATTACAAGAATATCATTCGAAATTTTCTTCGAAATTGAGATTAAGTCTTGCTTGGCCTTGCACTGGAGCTCATTACTGATGCTTCTCTGACTTTTCATGGTTTGTGAGATTGCACAATTTGGGTACAATGGTGCTACAGTTTGCATGCTGATCCATTGGTAGCTTTCTGCACCCATACGAAAGTCATCTCCCATTCACTTCTTGCACTTAGACCAGAATCATAAGAGCCCTCCCACTTCCACGACGTCATTGTCGTATTTCTATCGCGGAGGCGCAGATCTGTCTGCTGGCGTTGAGCCTGCTTAGTGCTTGCAACACACTACACAGTGCGCACATACCAGTGATCACGCAAAAGTTTATTTCGAATCTCGCATCCTTCAAATCTTACCAACATCAGAACGCGGGCATCGGTCTAATGTAGCACTTTTTACAAAAATTGTTCAAATGTGTTGCCAAAAAATGGGAATAGTGAATTTTTTTCTTCAGAGAAAACTTTCGGCGCAAAAAGGCCAAATGCATTTTTTAAGGCCAACCAACTTGAGATGAAGCCAAAAGGCCAAATAATGATTTTAGGCTAACCAACTTGAAAGGCGTGAAGAGGCCATTGCGTTGCCAATGACCTCTTCAGACCTTGGCCTGTCATCATTGGCTGCTTGTTAATAAATAAAATGCCAACTTGAAACGAGATCAGATTTCTGAAATTTGGCCTAAGAAGGCAAGTCTGGCAACCCTGGTTAAAAACTGGGAGGAATGCACCAGAGTTCGAATTTCAGAGCATGCATAATGGCGAGAAACAGAGGAATGGGGAATTATGAGGAAATGCACCACCACATACTCTTCTCAGTCTAGCAGTCACTTAAGCCAAATTGATTTGTTGCGTCAATATCGCAGTGGGAGTAATAGGCCGGCAACTAAGACAGTGCAGCACACTTCGCAGTCGAACAAGTTATGCCGATGGTCTACCAATCAACGTGACACATTTGTTCGCAAACTGCCATTTTCACGAGTGTTTGCCGTCTTTGCCGGGGGAGGGGTATTTCAGACACGTTTGGGGGAGAACGTCATTCAGGTAGGTCAGGCCTGGCATTTGCTTGCTCGACTCGTGGCAATGGCCACCACGATCGCAGCCACCTGGGTTTGCTCAGTTTTGCCACAAACCAAAGTTCGGCGCAGTCCCGTCGCCTAGGCTTGGCCTCCCAAATCGAAAATATGAAACACTATAAAGTAGTTTTGTCAATTTTTAGAATCTCAAGCCCCTCCCCCCCGCACAAACGAAAATCCCCCCACTGAAGACTTTCTGGCGACGTTTTTGTTTCCACTGTGACATTGCATGCGTGGACTGTGCATGCATTTGCTACTTACAGTACAAAAGGTACCCCTGGCCTCGCGAGGTGGACTGGAAGCCAGCGAAAGCGTAGTCCACTCACTACGCGTCCCGAATGGCGTTAAACCGAAAGCCAGCTGCAACGCACAGCACCAGCGTCAGCGAAACGACGGTTAAATGTGCTAATCCAGGGTTTCTCAAACGAGGCCCTTGGAACCCCCCTTGGAGGCCACGGAGCGGTTCTGTGGGGGCCACGAGCAGAGGCCTTCACTAGGTAGCTTTGCCGTGACATTGCATTGCCCAAGCGCCACGATGTATTAGGTATTCGCCAGTTAAAATCAGAAGGGGCCACGGCTCGTGGAAGTTTGAGAACCGCTGTGCTAATCGGACAAGCAGCTTGCTGAACGAGCGGGTAATTACTGTCTTTGGTCGAGGCGCGCATATCGTAAACAAGTCGTGACGCGCGTACGATACATTCCGCTATCCGGCGCTCCGTAGCAAACCACTTCTTACCCGGAAAAAAGACTGCACGTTTTAAACGNTGGTCTCGCTTCCGGTATGCTTCAGCAAAATAACGCCACAACAANAGCAGTCATGGTGCACCAAAGCGCAAGNGGACGGCATCTCTTATCCGAGGCCGCCGGCTTACCGGTGAAAAGTACTCGCGATATCATTCCGGGCAGGACCATGATGTAGATGGGCAGGATCTTGATGAAGCCGGCCAGCAGGGTGCCACCTTGGGCGTGAGAGATCGACTTGGCGGCGAGAGCCCGTTGAACAATCACCTGAAGTAGAAACCGGGTTTGCAGAAGAATCGATTGGGTGCATGTCGAAAACAGTCGTCTCTTCAGCAAAGGGCAGAGGGTCAAAACTAAGGGAGAATTGCCAACTTCAACACACACGGACTGCGTCTAGTACTGTACGTTTTTCAGAAGCCTGCGTCTTATTCTATGACGTCACAGAGCACGCTTCAGCGTCAAGCAAGGTCTGCGTTCGACTAGACTAGAAACTATACGTCAACTTTTACGCAACGCACACAGGCTGCGGTTTGTGACATACAAACACGAAGGCAGACCTCGCAATAGACCAGAGGTCTCAAACACGCGACCAGCGTGGGCGTTTTGCGCGGCTCACGATGCTTTTTGGGAATTTTCAAGAAATTAATATTTACGTTGTTTAGTTTGTTCGCCGGTGTTTAAAAGTAGTCGGCTATTACGTTTCTTTCAAATGAACGTAGAGACGGCGAGAAATGATTCACCCATAACTCACGATACCTTTCGCAGGAAATAAATGCATCTAGTAAGGTTCAGATACCGCCATTGTTGCGTCAGCGTCATAATGCGGCCCTCTGTTACTTTGTAAGGCCTAATTTGGCCCTCGGAGCAGTTTGAGACCACTACAACAGACGCTGGAGCAGACGCCGTGACGTCATAGAACAACGCTTCTCAACCGTTGGGTCGAAAAGCTCTCGAACGTTCATAATCGGGCAGTATGCTTTTTGCTGAACTATTCCAATTTTGGCTGCTGGTGCAAATAGGTTAGCATCTCTTCGTAAGAAGTTATGAATCACGAAAGCCAAAACTATAAAACCTACTTGAAACACAATACAATAATTGTGTTTCAATGAGCAAGCTCAAGTTTCGCATTTAAAGTAAATTGCATGTGTTCTTAGCGATGCTTTTTTGTTTGTTTTTTTTGTCGCCACATCTTATTGCAGGCCATGAAATAAATCCTCGGTTGAGTTTAAGGGGGCTGAGAAGCACTGTCATAGAACAAGAAAATTGCCGCTGATTGAACTGCATAAGACACGGTTGTGCTCATTTAGGCTGCGCTAGTACAGGGTGACAGTCGTCGGCATTGCGTTAGCCTAAGGGAATGCGAAGGCTTATGTAACAGACGCGTGCCGGGTCGTGACCACGCCGGATTGATCCCTGGGGTCCTGGTTCGAGTCTCAAGTGCACGGCGCACAGCGAGACGGGGGCAAATACCACCTTCTTTGGGTAGCGCATGAAGTTTACGCTCGCCTCACGATATGAAACCAGATCTTCACGCTATTCATGACGCAATAAGATTTTTTCCACGATTACGTAGTCTCCTGACCTAACGCCCAAAGAAAGCAATAGTGCGTCCGCAGGACTAGTAAATATGCGACGTGGAGGAACACCGCTTCAGAGTTGTAAACGGGCCTCATTTTGAAGCCCGAACCCGGGCCCGAAATCACAAGCCTGAGCCCGGTATTTATTTTTGAAGCCCGAAAGCCAAATTTACCGAGGTAGTCATGATAAGCGCAACTGTGGGGAATTAGCGGCGCAGCAAAGTAAACACGCAATCAACCCGATTGCTTCAACAGTTACTGGCGACAAATGTGCCCATTATGGCGAAAAAATTTTATATGCAGGCCCGAAACATTTTGGCAAACTTTAAGCCCAAACCCGGTCCGACTTGGAACTCTGCACCGCTTGCGCCTCACCGGCGCTTAGTAGAAGTGAATTTTATGAAAGCCTGTTTCACGACGTATGAATACGCATCTTGTTCTACAGTCCAGGGTTCCTACACATTTTCAAAAACATTTTCCATACTCTTTCAGTACTAAATTAAAAGACTTCAATACCATCATTTAGCTTCATTTTTCAAAAATTTTATTCATGGAACACAATGCAAAAACATCTGCAGAACTGTTATCAGCGGTAAAGAACAAAATTTGAATAAGCAAATGGCTGAATTTAGAAATTTCCATACTTATTCAATACTTTCTGTACTTTTTGCCAAATTCAATACTTTTTCAAGGTCTTGAAAATCGATTTCACAATTCAATACTTGTTCAATACTTTCAATCTCAATACCGCGAGAGAGCTCTGACAATCGCAACACGACTAATCGTTGAATGAAACAGCAACTGGTCGCCGAGCAACGCTCCCCCTTGTCTCGGAAAATACAATAACTGCGTGAGCCGTACCTGATCGGTACACCAGTACCATATCGACGACGGAGTTTGTCCGATCAAAAAGCCAAGCCACGGCATTTCGTCGTCGTTGATGCCCTGCACAGGAAGGGGCGAATCTTTTTTTAAAAAACGAGAGAAAAGAAACAGAGAAAGAAAAACGAAAAAGGAAAAAGATTTAGGAAGGCATGTACAAGCGGCTGTTCTGGTAAACGGTAGTCTTTTTCCATCACGTTAAGCGCAAATGTCGCTTTTGTTTTCACTTGGTCAGCAAAATGAGTGAAGCAAGAGCGCGATCTTACTTCCCTCAGGACAGAAACACGGTTTTCAGTTCCGTCAAGACTTTTCGGAAGCTGTTTTCAAAACGCAAGTTCTACTCGGCACGACAGTTTCCATTCCAACACCCAGGACGGTCCGACTACTGGCCCCTGGACCAAAATTGGCCCGCTGGATGACTGAGGGCACGCGACCGCTTGTATTTAAAAAATTTAGTCTGCACACGAAAAACACAGACGATGATCCTCTGTCTGAACAAGAAACAGTAGCAACTGCTAGGATCGTCTTTTAATCTGTTCGCCTGTCACGGTGTCTATCATCTGAAGCCAAGTAAGTGCCTCAAGCAGAATATACTTCTCATTTAGCAGCAGCAATGCCAAAATTACCACGACCTCGCGCCAAAAGATGCAGTGCACGAGAGGTGATCACGGAGTTGGTGGAATGGACTCCCACAGGACTAGTTTTTTTCTGTCGCGGTCGGAGGAAAAACCCCGAGTCGGGATTTTTGCGAAATTTCAAAGATTTTCTGGGGCCGGATCTGGGGCTGTATCATACGAGTGATTTTTTCGGTAGGTATTTACAAGTCGAAGAGGTAGCAGACAAGATAGGCATAGTAGGGAATGGATAGTGCGTAATATGGCCGATTTCCTAAATTGAGTAGGGTTGCTAGTGGTGTCTTGAGTGTTCCCGTATCATGCGCTAGCAGTGAAGAGTCGTCACCAACAATGGTTGCACTATGAGCCAGTGACGATCCAGCTTGTCTCCAAATGCTCTTAACTCCCTAAAAAGAATTGTTGAAGTTGCAAGTTGCTGCAGCAAGATCAGTAGTTACAGAATTTGAAAGATCACAGCTGAGCTCGTTTTAAAAATGCAACAACAGCAATGCGGTTTTAGCTGAGTCAGCAGAAAAGCACTTGACATCAGAACGATTTTAAGCAAAGCTGAAATAAATTAGTAGTTATATGATGAATAGTCTGAGCAAGAAGTAAGATTAATATTGATTTTTAATGTTGGTTTTTATGCACACCTTAACTGTTGGCATGCCACATAACTAAAATAACCGTGGAAGCTAATATATTGTCAAGATGCCTGACAAA